>Ga0247727_10015685_pt1 | contig 12375 bp, 10 predicted proteins | sample WisWelCaveWW1625_FD_202498 | JGI IMG/M metagenome (GOLD analysis project Ga0247727, IMG submission 202498) | Biofilm microbial communities from Wishing Well Cave, Virginia, United States - WW16-25 | ecosystem: Environmental > Aquatic > Deep subsurface > Groundwater > Cave microbial mat | place... | reverse complement strand
TTGGCGCTGGAGTTCGGCACGACATTACGAGCAAGGCCGATCCGTGGGAGTGCCCGTTGGATGGATCGAATGACCGACCTCTTGTCGCTGCGCGACCCGGACGCAAAGCCGTCCGGGCCACCCGCGGCAATCGCTGCCGCCGGGCAATTCGGATACCAGTACTGGTTCGTCCGAGGTGCCTATGTTTATGTCGGCGTGGAAGAAAACTTCCCGGGGTCTGATGTTGGCGGGGAAGGCCTTGTAATCCCGGGTTGGGACATTGACGATGGAGGTTGGGTGGGAATTGTTCCCGCCTTTCCGCCGTTTGGTGGAACGGCTGATTGGGGACCGGCGGGGTGGCTGGGGCTGAGTCTTCGAAGCCCCGGCCGAGAGGGAATGGATGTGACGGGAGCGTCGCGGGCGTAGCGCCACAGCCACGCAGGAAAGGCGTTGGGCCGTGGTCAACATTTGAGCCATTCGGGGGAAATCTGATCTGGAACAAGAGGCAAATCAGGATCGCCTTCGAACCATCGTGCGCTGGACCATCTCCAGTCTTGGGCACGTGTGACGAGACCGCGACGCACGGGGTTCAAGTGGATGTAATCGATCATCGAGAGGACCGTCTTCGGTTGCTTGATGTTTCGATCAAAGCCGCCGCCCGATTGCCAGAAAAGCCGTTCGATTCGCTGGCCGCGTTTTCGCGTAACCTGCGGCGGGTGGGCGGCAGTGTGCGAAATCGCACGCACGATGATCCATAGATTGCAGCCAAAACGACAGGAAAGTCGCCGTTTGACACAAGTTGTTATGGCAAAGCATGTTCCGACGCTGTAGAGACGGTTTCCGACGCTGTAGAGATGATTTCCGACGTTGGCGAGACGGCTCCCGACGCTGCCGAGACGGCTTCCGACGCTGTAGAGAAGGCTTCCGATGATGGCGAGGAGGCTGGCGACGTTGGCGAGAACGCGAGCGACGTTCGCAAGACGCTTGCCAGGCTGGCGGGATCGTTTTCGACGGGCGCGAGGGGGCGTCCGACGGCCGCGAGCCGGCTTCCCAGCCGCGCGAGAATGCAGGCGACGTTGGCGAGGATTCGTCCGATATCGGCGAGACGCTTTCGACGTTCGCGAGATCGGCTTCCAAGGGCGCGAGAACGCGTCCGACGACTGCGAGAACGCGTCCGACCGCGGCGAGAACGCGTCCGACGACGGCGAAATCGCGTCCGACCGCGGCGCGAAGGCGTCCGACTGCGGCGAGAACGAGTCCGACGAGCGTGGGATCGCGATCGACGGTCGCCGGATCGGACCTGATGGAGATGACTTTGCAATCGATGAACTGGAGCGAACCGTCGTTCGAGATGAGATCGCGAATCGCGCTGGCGAGCGGGCGCGTTTACGGAAAAAGAAAACGGGACGCGGCGGCAAGATGGTGTTTGACGGCGGCCGGCGTGCTCGATAGGATTTGCAGTTGACTGGCGATTCTCGCGGGGCGAGTTTCCCATCATTTACTACGGCCTCTGACACACGCGATGTAAAGAGTCTCTCATGACCGACGAACAACGAGCCAAGATGATGATGTATCACCGGGTCGTTGTGTTTCTCACAATGAACGCGGTCGATTTCACGGGCACGGATGTCGCGACCCTGCTCGCGGAGTTGGTCGCCATCATTGGAGACATTCACACGAACGCGGCGGTGCAAGAGGGCGGGACCGAGCCGGACACTGCCGACCGCACCACGAAGCGGAGGAAATTGCGCCGGCTGTGCAACCGCTTCGAGAACACGGGCAAGGCGATCGGCAGCAACCAGAACGACGAAGTGATCATCGCGAGTTTCAACATTCAAAAGCCGTACTCGGACATGGGCGACGAGGAATTGGTCACGGCGGCCGACTTGCTGAAAACCGTGGCAACGCCGCTCGCCGCGCAGTTTCAAGCAAAGGGGTTCGCCGCCACCTTTCTGGCCGATTTTCAAGCGGCACGCGACGCCTTTCACGACACCCTGACCGGCGCCAACACGGTGCAAGCGACGTCGACGATCGCGTTGAAGATCGCGCGCGGGGATGTGATCGTCGTGCAATTCGACGTGACCGTCGGCAACCGCTATGACCCCGAAGACAACCCGGCGAGTATTCCGAAGCGGGCCGCGTACGATTCCGCCCGCCAAGTCAGTCGCACCCGCACGCAACCGCTCGAAGTGACGCTCACCGCCACGCGCAGCGGCAACACCGTGACCGCATCGGTCACGCTCAGCCGCGACGCCGAGATCAACGACACGGTCACGCTCCGCTGGCGCGAACCGGGCGTCGTCTCGCCCCTGTTCACCGACGGACCGGTGACGACCTTCGCCGAGGGAACGACAACGGCGACCGCGACCGTGACCGTGAGCACGGCGAATCCAGTCGAAGTCGTAGCCCGCGTCATCCGCGCCGACGGCAGCCAATTCGACAGCGCGGCCGTGGTGGTTTGATCGGCGCGAGTAGATGAGGCTGTAAGTAGACCGGCATAAGAAAGTATGCTGGCGAGGGGGGGCGTCAGCCCACTGAAATGCCGGAATTCCGCGAGAATCAGGGGCTAACGCCCCCCGATCGCCAGCCCAATCTTCGAAGCGGGTCTACTTAGCTTGGCCCTTGAGCAAGCGACCCCACCGAGCTTGGCGGTTCGGTAGACGCTACTCGTGGCGCAGTGCCTCGATTGGGTCCATCAACGCGGCCCGACGGGCTGGGTACGTACCGAAGATCACGCCGACCGCGACCGAGATCGTGAATGCGACGAGCGGCGACCAGGATGTGACGATCGTTTGCTGCGAAAAGAACTGCGTCACGAAGAATGAGACGGCGATGCCAAGTCCGACGCCGAGCACGCCGCCGGTGCCGGAGAGGACCACGGTTTCGGCGAGAAACTGTACGGTGATGTCGCGACGCTTCGCGCCGAGTGCCCGGCGGATGCCGATCTCGCGCGTGCGTTCGGTCACCGTGGCGAGCATGATGTTCATGATGCCGATGCCGCCCACGACGAGTGAAATCGACGCAATCGCCGCCAGCACGTAGGTGAAAATGCGCTGCGTCTGCTCGACGCGTTCGATCAAGTCGAGCGGCACGGTGATCGCCGTGTCGGCTTTTTTGTGAAATTGTTTCAGCGTCCCCTCGATGATCGCGGCGGTTTGCCGGACATGGCTCGTGTCGTCCACCGCGACGGTGGTTTGACTGATCTCCAGCCGCTCGGCCTCGAACGTGCCGGCCCGCTCGTAGATCAGCACCTCGCCGAACCGGGCCTTGTCGGTCGCGAACGGGATGTAGATGTCGCGGTTGTAGTCCTGTGCGGACAGGCTGCTGCCGATGCCCGCCGACTGCGCGCGTCGGCCGGTCACGCCGACGACCTGATAATAATGCGATTCGCCGACGCGAACGGACCGGCCGACCGGATCATCGAGCGGGAAAAGCGTCTCGGCCGTTTCGGCGCCGAGCACGCAATAGTTCGCGAATCGTTGGTTATCCAATTCGGTGAAGAATCGGCCGCGCGTCAGGCCCAGGCCGTTCATCTCCAGGAACGCCGGCAGCACGCCGACGATACGTGCTTCGAGTTTCCGATCCAGGTAGCGCACCTCCTTGCGAAACTCACGCAAGGGCGTCGCGGATACGATTGTCGGAATCGTTGTCTGCAGGCGCTCGAGATCCTGCTCGGTCAGTCCGTAGGTGAGGATCATCTCATTGTCCACACCCTCCTGCGAGTCTCTGGCCGGCTTGACGCTTCGCACGATGATGTTCGCGGCGCCGAGTTCCTTGATCTGCCGCACGGCTTCGTACCGCGCCGCCTCGCCGATCGCCAACATGACGATAACCGACGCAACGCCGAGGACGATGCCGACAGTCGCGAGGCTGGAGCGAAGCTTGTGGAGAGCGACGTCCTTGACGCCGAGCCGAAATGTTCGCAAGAAATGGTAGAGCATGATCAGCTTAGGGAGTGGTTTCCGAGTTGGTCGCGGATTCGCCCGTGCCGGAGGGCGGGTCCGCGGGCTTCGCGGGACGATTTCCGTTCTCGTTGTTGTATTTCGTTTCGCCTTCAACGCGGGCGCGGGCGTCGAGCGCCACGTGCTCGCCCTCATCGAGGCCGCCCCGAATCTCGACGAACTTCTCGTTATTCTCGCCAACCGATACGCGCCGTCGCTCGGTTGACTTTCCCTGCACGACGAAACAGATGTGCTCGCCGTCCTTCTCCGCCACGGCCTGCATCGGCACGAGCAGCACGTCCGACAGATGATTCACCAGTATCTTGATCTCCGCGGTCATTCCCGGCCTCAGGCCTGCCGCGTCCGGGATGTCGCGAATCTTGACGATGCTCTCGTATTCCTTCACGCCGCGCTGGTCCCAGTAGCCGCGGTTCTCGGCCAGAGTCGCCACGGACTCGACCGTGCCGTGCAGCACGGCGTCCGGGTAGGCGTCCACGCGAATCTCCGTCTCCTGGCCGATCTTCACCTTCTTCACCGATGACTCGTGAATCTTTACCTTCGCTTGCATTTGAGTCAGGTCCGGCAGGCTGAACAGTGTCCGCTGCGAATGGACAATTCCGCCGGGCTGAATGCGGCTGGACGTGTCCCAGGGCCGGCTGCGATCGTAAACGAGGATGCCGTCCTCGGGGGCTGTGACCTCGCAGCGGTCGAGTTGCTGCTTCAGCTTGTCGAGCAGTGCCTTCTCCACCACGGTCGTCGCGGTGAAACCGTGCGCGTCGGATTCCGCCTTGGATACTGCCGATGCTTGGCTGCGTTTGGTCCGATCCAGTTCGCGTACAGATTCCTCCGCATTGGACGTCAACTCGGCCTCCTGTCGTTCGCGCGAGAATTCTTCGAGCACGCGTAGCTTTTCTTTGGCGACAGTCAACGTGTTCTTGGCCTTCGTCACCGCGACGCGATCGGCTTCGACTTCGACCGAGCTGGCATATCCTTTTTTGTAGAGCCGCTCCGAATACCGCAACCGTTCCTCGGCGCGGCGCAGTTCCTCGTCGGCCAGCAGCACGTCGGCCTCGTAGTTGCGTTTGTCTTGGATGTACTCGCCTTCGAGGTACTTTCGCAGGTCGATCTTCGCGAGGCGCACCGCGAGCTTCGCCTTGGCGTTCTCGCTCTCCGCCTTGTTCTTAGCCACTTCGAGGTCTTCGTCCGCGGCCTTGGCCTTCGCTTCGGCGGTCCGCCACTTCACCGCTTGCTCCGCGTACGAGCGGCTGATCTTTTCCGTGTCAAACCGCAACACGACCTGCCCTTTCGTCACGCGCGACCCGTCCGGAATCGCTTCCGTGATCTTGATCTGCTCCCCTTCGACCTCGCATCGAGCCTCGACGGTTTTTGAACTCTCCAAATCTCCGCGTTCGCTCACGACGATGGGCAATTCCCCGCGCACGACGGCGGCGGTAATGTCCGTCACAGGAGAGTTGTCTTCACTAAGCCACGAACGTGCGCCCAAGGCAACAACCGCAAGCCCGATCAGCGCGACGCCGCCTTTCACGATGTACGGCAAGCCGCGGCCGGAGCGACCGGCTCGTTGCTCACCCCGCGTTGCGGGAGAATCGCTCTCCGCAGGCCGTGTGACTTTGTGCAATTCACTCTTGCTGGCGGGACGAACGATCGTGCTCATTGTTGGCGGATTCCTGAGGCCGGCGGACAACCAATACTAAGACAAATGTCAGAGGTTGTCGAGAATTATTTCGGAGCATAGCTCGCGGCGCCCGCTCAACCGCTTGACTGATCCAACTCAGGACTTGAATCCGGGAAACGTCTCGGTCATCGGCGCCGAGTCGCGGCTGATGGCGGTTGAAGCGGCGAACGCGTCGCGGACGTAGCGCGGCAGATGAAAGAGACGGTGGTGCGAAGTGCCGTCGTAGAAGTGGAGTCCCGCGACGGATCGGCTCGTGATCCGCTCGTCGATTGCTCGCGGCGGCGAATCGAGCGGCGGGAGTTCTGTGCCGCCGAGCGTGAATGACCAATCGGTTGTGTAGGCCGGCAGGAACACGGCGTAGGTCGCGACGTGCGGCCACACCGCGCGGACGGTGTGGTGAATCGTGGCGGCGCTGTCGAGGCCGTGCAGCGTGACGGCGTCGGATTGGAGCACGACGATGCCGCCGGGCCGAAGCCGCTCGCGCACCGCGCGGTAAAACTCGACCGTGAACAGCCGGAACGACGGGCCGCCGGCCATCGGGTTCGTCACGTCAATGACGACGACGTCGAATTGATTGCGGCACGATTCGACGAACGCACGACCGTCGCCGCATTCGAGTTGCACGCGCGGGTCGTCGAACGAGCCGGCGTGAAAGCTCGGCAAGTGCTCGCGCGCGGCCGCGATCATTTGCGGATCAAGGTCGACCATCGTTGCTCGTTCGACTGAGCGGTGTCGCAGCACTTCGCGCAGCGTCGCGCCCTCGCCGCCGCCGATCACCAGAACATCACGCGGCCCGGCGTGCAGCAACATCGCCGGCTGCACCAGCGACTCGTGATATATGTGCTCGTCAGCCTCGAAGCTCTGAACCTCGCCGTCCAGCAGAAGACACCGCCCGTAGCCTTCCGTCTCGACGATCTCGATGTCCTGAAACTCGCTTCGCGCGTGATAAATCTCGCGCCGCACGGCGTGCGCCGTGTACTCCCACGGACTGGCCCAGTCGATCATCCAGCGGTGGCGGAAGTGATGGAGGGTTGAGAGTTGAGAGGCGGAAGTCGGGGCATCGTCGCACGAATCGGATGAGTTGCTCATGGGAATCAAGACGCTTCGAGACCGGCGGGCAATTCGACGGTTCGCCAGCGGGCGGGCGGTTGCCGATCGAGATTGCCGCGATCGAGTTCCAATTCGGCCGCGTGACGCGATTGCAGGCAATCGGCGAGATGCGATTTCGCGCGGTGCGGGTCGGTGAGAGTGCTGCACGTGAAGATGTCCAGGCTCGCCGTCGATTGCTCCGGCCAAGTGTGCAGCGCCAGGTGGCTCTCGGCGAGCACGACGACGACGCTGACTCCGACCGGCTCGAATCGATGCGCGTGAACGCCGACGACCGTCGCGCCCATCGCGCTCGCCGCCGCGGCGCACTCGGTCCGCAAGAACTCCGCGTCGTCGAGCCGCGACGCGTCGCAGCCGTAAAGCTCCACCAGCAGATGTCGGCCCAGCGGCTTGGCCACGCTATTTTCCTTCCGTGGTCTTGAGCGGCACGATGGCCAGGTAAACGTTGGTCGAGCCTTCGTGCGACGAATAATAACTTACGAGCATGTCGTCGCCGTCCTCGACCGCTTCGAGGTACGCGCAGTCGCCGCCCGCGGGCAGCCGGCAATACGGCGTGAGCTTGCCGTCGGCGAATGTGTAGATCATCGAACCGGCCTCGCGCTTCGCGTAGTCCATCGTGCGCGTGAGTAGATAGGTGACGTCGCGAAACGTGTGAACGCTGTGGCCGGAAAAATGGCCCACGTCGGCCGGGCGCGATTTCCATTCGAGGTACGGCGGGTCCGATTCGAGCACCTGAGCCGGCGGGCTGCCGTACTTCTGCCGCAGGAACGCGGTCGCGTGATGATTCGGGGCGAAGTACATTGTCGTCTCGCTCTCCCAATTCCCAGCCCGAATCGTGGAAATCTTTTTCCAATCGAGGCCGTCGTCGGACCTGACGAGGTGTACTTCACGGCCTTTGCCGCCCGAGACCTCGTCCTTCTTGTGCGCCGCGGAGTAGAACCGGCCGTCATGCACGCGCGGCTTCCAGATAATGAATCGCGGTTCATAGACCGGCTGCGGCTTCGTCCACTTCTCGCCGTCGTCCGTGGTCGTCACGTACGTCGTCAAGTCGGGTCCGCGCATCGCGGGGTCGTACAGAAAGAGCCGCCGTTCCGTGGCGACGAACTGCGGGTCGCGATCGTCCGGCTCGACGTTCAGGCGAAGCGCCTCGGTCCACGACTTTGCGTCGCGCGAGCGCAGCACGACGATGTCGCCGTCGCCGGAGTTGTGATCCGCGCCCGAACGGAACGCGAGCCACAGTTCGCCGCGAAACCGCACGAACGCCGTGAACGCATTGTGCTTCCCGTTCGCAAAAACCTTCCGCACCTCCCGCGGCTGCACCGGCGGCTCGGCGGGCTTGACTTCCTGCAGCGCCGTCGCGGCCGCGACTCCAAGCCACGCGGCGGCGAACAAAGTAAGATTGGTCGCAAGCATAGAACTCTCCGAAAATGTCTTGATCCATCGGCAACTCGACTCGCCCCGCCGACCATTGCCGGCTCAGTTGACCCCATTCAATGCGGCGCGGTACTTAGAACAACTGTGCGACTGGCCGGCCCGAGCAGAGACGATACGGCCGGCCAAGGCGGTCGTGAATTTCCGTCGCCGGGTCCACTCCGAGTGCGGAGTAGATCGTGGCCGCCAAGTCGGCGGGCGAAACTGGGTTCGCGGTTGGATATGCCGCGAGGCGGTCAGACGCCCCGTAGACATTTCCGCCGCGGATGCCGGCGCCGGCGAGGAGGACGGAGAAACATTGGGCCCAGTGGTCGCGGCCGGCTTGTGCGTTGATCTTTGGCGTGCGGCCGAATTCGGCGAGGCAGACGACGAGCGTTTCGTCGAGCAGCCGGCGCTGAGCGAGGTCATCGAGGAGCGCGGAAAGGCCGAGGTCGAATGGCGGCAGCAGCTTCGTTTTCAGGTCATTGAAATTGTCTTTGTGCGTGTCCCAGAAGGCGTCGTCGCGTGCCCAGTTTGCCGTGACGAGCGACACGCCGGCCTCCACCAGCCGCCGCGCGAGCAGACAACCTTGGCCGAAGGAGTTTCGGCCATAGCGATCGCGGAACTGCGGGCGCTCGCGCGACAAATCACACGCCTGCCGCGTGGCCGTCGCGGTAAGCAGGCCAAACGCACGATCGTAAAACCGATCGATGTGCCTCACTTCGGCGACGCGGTCCAGCAACTCCGCGTGACGATTCACTTCCGAAAGGAGCGAGCGGCGTCCGCTCATTCGTTCCGATTCGTCGCACGCGGGGATCGCCTGGAAATCCGGCGAACTCGCGTCCTGCGAGACGAACAACGGGTCGTAGGCCGAGCCGAGAAAGCCCGCGAAGAACCCCGGAAAAATGAAGTTGCCCGCTGACACTTGATTCGCCGGTGCGTTCAAGCTGACCGCTCGCGGCAGTGGGCCGTTGGCCGGCTGGAGATAATTCATCGCCGCGCCGAACGCCGGAAAATCGCTTGGGCTATTCCGCGGGTTCGTGTTCGGCGCCGCGTGCCGCACGCCGGTCAGCAAATAGTGCATCGCCACCGTGTGCGTGTTGTCCGGATGATTCATCGACCGCACGATCGCGTACTGGTCCGTCATCTGCGCGAGCCGCGGCAAATACTCGCACACCTGCGTGCCCGGCACGCTTGTCGCGACCGGCTTGAACTCGCCTCTTACCTCGCTCGGCGCCTCCGGCTTCATGTCAAACGTGTCTTGATGCGCCGGAGCACCGAACAGGAAAACCACGATGCAGGATTTGGCCCGGCCGAAATGACTGCTTCGCGGAATTGCGGACGACATTGACGCTTGTGCTGCGTGTGCCCGCATCAGGTCAGGCAAACTTAATCCGAGCGCACTCAGCCCGCCGACGCGCAGCCACTCGCGCCGTGTGATTCCTTCGCAACATTGGATTTGCGGGCCGGCCAGCGAGATCATCGAATTCCTCCCGAAGACTAGCATGACGGCCACGACTCGGCCAAAATCTAACCACAGTTTGAACCGGTTGTCCACATGGAGCTTGAAGTTCCGGAGAATTACCATGCAATCGATCCGAGTCGCCGCCGTCAGCATGAACAGCGAGCACGGCAAAGTGGAGCAGACGCTCGACGCAATCGCCGGCTGGTGCGAGCGGGCGTCGGCGGACGGCGCGGAATTCGCGCTGTTCCCCGAACTCGTCGTTCACGGCCACTGCACGCCGAACACGTGGGAGCTGGCCGAGCCGGTGCCGGACGGGCCGAGCGTTGGGCGACTGGTGCAGCTTGCGAAACACTTCCGGCTGTTTCTGTCGGTCGGCATGAGTGAGAAGGAGCGCGACATCGTGTTCAACACGCAAGTGCTGATCGGCCCGGCGGGATTCATGGGCAAGCAGCGGAAGTTACACCTGTCGCGCGACGAGAACCTGTTTTACAAGGGCGGCCGCGAGATCGTCGTGTTCGACGTCGGCAAGTGCAAGATCGGCACGGTGATCTGCTACGACAACCAGTTTCCCGAGATCGCCCGTATCCTCGCGCTCCGTGGCGCGGACCTGCTGCTCATGCCGCACGCGGCGCGGATCAAGATGTGGAAGGATGATGACTCAGCATCAGAAACCGCCGCGCGGCGACACTCGTTCGAGTACTTCAAGGGCTACGCGATGCGTGCTCGCGAGAACGCGTGTTTTGCGATCGTCGCCGATCAGGCGGGCCGGGCCGGCTACGTGGACACCTACCCGCGCGATCACTTCAATCAGCCGCATCACGCCGGAGCGGCTATCATCTTCGGCCCGGACGGCGAATTACTCGCCCATGCGCAGACCGACTGCATCCGCGACGAGATGATCGTCACCGACCTCGACGCCGAGTTGCTCGCGCGGCAGCGCAGCCATCCGAATTACACGCTGCGCACGCGGCGGCCCGAACTGTTTGGCGAACTCGTGCGAGACCAAGTGACTGTCTAACTGAGTTGAACTGCGGCGAGCGACCGCGGGAACGATCAGTTCGCCACGGCCGTCGGTCCATGATACGTTGGCGTCGCGGGTTGCCGGCGCAAACGCTGGCGCTGGGAGCGGTGGTTGCCTTGCAGGCTCAGCCATGCGGTGGCGGCGGCGAGCGCGCCGGCGGCGACCGTGCGGGCCGAGACGAAAAAGTTGCCAACCCGATTCGACGACTCCTGCGAATCATCGTCGTCCGCATCGGCGAACGTCGCGAGCGCCGCTTCAAACGATTCGTACTCGCGCAGCGTAGCCGCGCGAATTTCTCGGAGTTCGCGCGGCGTCGCGGCCGACGTTCGATCGGCACGCGATGCAAGATCGTCGTCGGGGTCGTCCAATTCTTCCGGACGATCTTTAGTTCGCGTCCCGGTCTTATTCGCTTCCTTGCGGCGACGCGACCACAGGATCGGGAACCCGACCGCCGCCGTCGGGTCGCCCGCGGGCATGGTGGACGGCGTCGTGAGCCGGCTGAGCGGCTTCGACAACGCCACGGCAAATACGCCGGCCACAGCCAGGTTCGCCGCGCCATCGGAAATATCGAGACTCGCCGCCGACCCGGTCACCGAATCGGTCAGCGCGTCGCCGGGCAACAAGCCGTCCAGCAGATCTTCCAGAATTGGATCGGTCGCCGGCGCGGAAGCTTCCGCCAACTGCGTAATGGTTGTGTCGCCGCGGCCGCCTGGCGACTCGGCGATCGCCAAGTCCGTCGCGGCCTCCGCCGTCGAATCCTCCGGTTCGTACATGGCGGCGCTGGTCGATATCTCCGACTCGCCTGCGCCGCGGTCGTCGGTCGGCGCCAGCGCCAGGGCGAGTTGCTTCGTCATGCACTCTTCGTCGGTCGCGCGGTCGGCGGAGTCCTCATCGCACGCGGGCGATTCGTCGGTCGCCACCGGACGGCGAGCGACGGGATGGCGCGGTGACGGTTCCGCTTCGGATTCGATCGGCGCCGGGGCCGGTTGAGGCTGAGTTTCGCCGGGCTTTACTGCCGTTTCGGTTTCGTCCACCGCGCGCGGCTCGATGCGCCGAACGGCCGGTTCTTCGGTCTTGGTTTCGGTATCCGATGTGTCGCTCGGCTCAGCTTCGTCCACGACAACCTGCCTTGTGGGAGTCGGCGCAGGCTTGGCGTCAGTCGTGTCCGACTTCGAGTCGGTTTCGGTTGGCTGCGAGGCGGTCGTGTTCGTGTCTTGTGTCGGCGTCGCGTCGTCCGCAGTATCGTCCGTGCGGCCGGCTGATCGGCTTGGAACGATTCGAGTTGGAGTCGTTGTCGATGAATCGGTTGAATCACTCGACCTAACCGGCGTCGTGTCGGTGCTCGTAGAATCTGAGCTGGTTTCTGAACTCGAAGCATCGTCGGTTGTTGGCTGGTTCGCTTTCGGTTCATCCGCGACGAGCGACAATTCTCGCTCGCTCACGACACGAGTCCGCGGAGAGTCCGGCGTGTCGCTGGTTGGTTCCGCAGTCGGTTGTTCGACGGGCGAGGTGTTCGATTCGTCCGACGCTTGCGTCTCAGCCGTCGGCTCGTTCGCGACGGCCGACGATTCTCGCTCGCTTACGACGCGAGTCCGAGCAGAGTCCGGCGTGTCGCTGGTTGGTTCCGCGGTCGGTTGTTCGACGGGCGAGGTGTTCGATTCGTCCGACGCTTGCGTCTCAGCCGTCGGCTCGTTCGCGACGGCCGACGATTCTCGCTCGCTTACGACGCGAGTCCGAGCAGAGTCCGGCGTGTCGC
>Ga0247727_10015684_pt1 | contig 12376 bp, 7 predicted proteins | sample WisWelCaveWW1625_FD_202498 | JGI IMG/M metagenome (GOLD analysis project Ga0247727, IMG submission 202498) | Biofilm microbial communities from Wishing Well Cave, Virginia, United States - WW16-25 | ecosystem: Environmental > Aquatic > Deep subsurface > Groundwater > Cave microbial mat | place... | reverse complement strand
CGGAAGAGCTGCTGCAGGCGCTGAGCCAAACCGACGCGCAGCTCAGCCTGCCGATCAACATCGACGGCGAAACGCCCGCGCCGGCGGAAGAGGCTGAAAACAAAACCGAGACGCCGGCGCCCCCGCCGCTACTCACCGCTGAAGTTTCATCCGCTGTTGATTCTTCCAACGAACCATCGGAAACCGCCGCCATTTCGGCCAGTATTGAAAATCCAACTGCCAATCAAGAAATCGCTGCTTCTTCCATTGATATCAATGAACAAGTCGTGACGCAGCTTGAAGTTTCGCGCGACAACGACGCGCCTGCCCTAGCAAAGGCTCTAGGCAGCCCAGAGACGGCCATCTTCTCTCCGCCGCCGGCAAGGACCAGCCAGGACGAAATCGCATGGATTAGTTTGAGCAACGACGCGAACAAACCGGTCGAAGATTTTACCGGCGCTGAACTCGCCATTGAAGAATTGATCGAAACAGAGAATGATTTGCCAACGTTTGCCGGCGTGACAGAGGTCGTTTCCGAGACATTGAGGGCAGAGGAAAGTTCCGGCGCCGAGGCGAAATCATCGTCCATTGCGGCGCTGATGGAGGACATTACGGCAGATTTTGTTCGAACGGATGAGGTTACCGGTAGCGGTGATGCGCTGGGGCCGGAAACAGTTGTTGCCGAGGTGGAAGAAATTGTCGAGATGATCGAGGCCTCGTCGGCGGTGGAAGTAAGAGTCGTCGAATTGCACGGCCCCGAAGCGCCGGATGCAGAGTCGCCGCCGCTCGCGTTTAAAGCCGACATGGACGAGGATATTGACGGCTGGATGGCGGAAGAATTTTCACGGGAAGAGATCGTCGAACCGGATTTTTTAAAAAAATCCGATGATTTTTTTTTAAAAGACGTCACGATTGTTGATTTTGATGAACCAACGATAGTCGAATCTGTCGAGAGCGCCGGGCCCGGCGAAACCCCTACGGGCGTATGCCAGACGGGCGTCGCCTCGACGGCGCAGCCGCAAACCACGCCGGTTTTTGCAAACGACGGACATCGCGCGATCACTTGGCGTGAACGTGTCGCGAGTTGGATCAGGCGCACGGTCAATAAACTGATCACGTTTATTGACGCAAAATTTTAGAGTTGATGAAGCGCGTACGGAGTGAATTGCAAAGCGTTCAATCGTTGCCGGGCGCCATGCGGTTGAATCGTTACCTGGCGCAAAGCGGGTTAGGCTCACGCCGTGAAGTTGAAAAGCTCATCACGCGGGGCGAAGTCAAAATTAACGGCAAGAACGTGCGCGATTTGGCGACGCAGGTTGATTTGCTTCGCGATGAAGTGAAGGTGCGCGGTGAAAGCGTGCGGCCGGTCACCGCACTGGTTTATCTCATGCTCAACAAACCGGCTGGCTATGTGACGACAGTGAAAGACGAAGCGAGCCGGCAAACGATTTTTGCGTTGGTCAAGCATCCGGTGCGGGTTTTTCCGGTTGGCCGCCTCGATTTGGACAGCGAGGGTTTGCTGCTCTTGACGAATGACGGCGAGTTGACTTACCGGTTGACGCATCCGCGCTTCAAAGTGCCGAAAGTTTACCGCGTGCTGTTGAACGAGCCTTTGCGGCCGGCGGCGGCGCAGCGTTTTCGCGAGGGCGTGATCATCGAGGAGACCCATCGCGTTCAGGGCGAGTTGCGTTTTGATCACGCGAGCGATCATCGCCGGTGTGAAGTGACGATCTTTGAAGGCCGCAATCGACAGATTCGAAAAATGTTTGCGGCGCTCGGGTACCGTGTGAAAGGATTGCAGCGCATTCAGATTGGGCCGTTGTTGCTCGGAAAACTAAAACTTGGCGCGTGGCGATATTTGACGGACAAAGAAATTCAGCGTTTGAAAGCAGCAGTAGTATTACGAAACGATGAATTGACGATGAATTGATATTTTAACGTCGTTGGCTCAACCTCGGACGCAGCGAACGACTGGCAGCAGGATGATGGATCAGCACAACTTCGAACCGCAGAAGATTTCATCTTGAGAGAACGACGACTGATTATCGCGATTGACGGTCCGGCCGGTTCCGGCAAAAGCACGACGGCGCGCCTGCTGGCGAAGCGGCTCGGTTATATGTATCTTGACACCGGCGCGTTTTATCGCGCGCTCACTCTCAAAGTTTTAGATGCCGGCGTTTTGCCGGAAGACAGCGCCAGTATCTTGCAACTGGCGGAAAAGATGAAAATCCAGATGCAACCGCTGGAAGACAAAAATCGCGTGTTGCTGGATGGCCGTGAGGTGACGCAAATGATCCGCGAGCCGGCCGTGACCAATGCCGTCGCGCCGATTGCGGCAAATCCTCGGGTGCGCGCCATCATGGTTGAGAAGCAGCGCGCCATCGGCCGCAACGGCGGCGTGGTGATGGAAGGCCGCGACATCGGCACCGTGGTGTTTCCGGACGCGGATTTGAAAATTTTCATGCAGGCTTCGTTGGACGAGCGCGCCCGGCGCCGGCAGGAAGAGCTGGCGGCGATGGGCATTGTGCGTGATGGGGAAATCTTGAAGGAAGAAATCGCGCGGCGCGATCAAAATGATTCCACCCGCATGGTCGCGCCGTTGATTCGCGCCGCCGACGCGATCTTGCTCGATACAACGAACCTGACGATTGAGCAGCAAGTCGATTTCATCGTCGGCGAGTTGGAAAAGAAATTGAAATCGCGTTGAGAGATGCGTTTGGTTTTTCGATTGTTGCAACTGATGTTTCGAATGTACTTTCTCCTGCTGTTTCGTATTCAGGTGCAAGGGCGAGAGCACATTCCCCGGCGCGGCAAATTGCTGCTTGCCGCCAATCACGTTTCGGCCTACGACCCGTTCGTGATCGGCGCGCTGGTGCCGCGCGGACTTTACTTCTTGGCCAAAAAGGAGTTGTTTCAAAACCCCGTCCTCGCGGCGATCTTGCGCGTTTTGCTTCACGCTGTTCCGGTTGACCGCCGTGATGTCGGCCATACGACGGTTCGCCGAATCAATCACTTGCTGGAAAACGGCGAAGCCATTCTGCTTTTTCCGGAGGGCACGCGCAGCCGCTCCGGACAAATCGGCGCGGGCAAATCCGGCGTCGGCATGATCGCCGCCGCCAATCAAGCCGACATTCTGCCGGTGCGCGTCGAAGGCTTGTTTGGCAGACGCGGCTCGTTATGGCGCCGGCCACGGATTAAAGTTATTTTCGGCTCGGTGATTTCCGTCGCGCCGTTTTTGCAAAACGGAACGGCCACCAAGGAAATCTACCGGGAAATCGCCAGCACGGTGCTGGATCGCATTCGCGTGATGGACACGGCGCTGGCGGCATGATTTCGGCGATGATCTCCCGATATCCTTTTTAAAATTTAAAGGGGAAATCGGGAGACTCGTGCTCTTCTCTTAAGAGGAGAGCTCAATAAATAACCTGTAGGAGGTTTAACTTAACCATGTTTCAACCAATTCAATTCACATCCGCAACAGCGGAAACCAACGTGGGTCATAGCCCCCAGATAGGAGGTGATGCACTCGCAAAAAAAACCAGCCTTACCAATGGCAAGCTCGGCGCGGTGAAGATCGTGAGCAAGGACGATATCCAGGAAGAGCGTGAATATTCCGACGAAGATTTGTTGAACTTTCAGCGGCTCTACGAAGACACGCTCACGGAATTTGTCGAAGGCCAATTGGTCACCGGAAAAATTTCGGCGATCAACGAGAAAGAAGTCGCGATTGACATCGGCTTCAAGAGCGAAGGCGTGATTCCGCTCGACGAGTTTCTCGATCCCAAAGCCATTAAAATCGGCGACGACATCGAGGTTTTTCTGGACAATGTCGAAGACAAGGAGGGCCAGTTGGTGCTCTCCAAAAAGAAAGCCGATTTCATGCGCGTCTGGGAGCGCGTTTTGGGCGCGCACGACACCGGTGAGATCATTCAAGGCCGCTGCACGCGCCGCATCAAAGGCGGGATCGTGGTGGACCTGATGGGCATCGACGCGTTCCTGCCGGGCTCGCAAATCGACGTCAAGCCGATTCGTGACTTTGATCAGTTCATCGGCAAGTTCATGGATTTCAAAGTTGTCAAAGTGAACGAGCTGCGCAAAAACATCGTGGTCTCGCATCGCGTGCTCGTTGAAGAGCTGATGTCCGAACAGCGTCAGCGCATTCTCGCCAATCTCGCCAAAAGCCAGGTGCTGGACGGCATGGTTAAAAACATCACCGACTTCGGTGTTTTCATCGATCTCGGCGGCGTTGACGGGCTTTTGCACATCAACGATTTGTCGTGGGGCCGCGTCAATCACCCCTCCGAAACCGTGCAGCTCGATCAGAAGATCAAAGTCATGGTTTTGGATTTCAACGAGGCCAAAGATCGGATTTCGCTCGGCCTGAAGCAGTTGCAGCCGCATCCGTGGATCGAGGTTGACAAGAAATATCCGGTCGAGGCTGTGGTGCGCGGCAAAGTCGTCAGCATCTCCGACTACGGCGCGTTCGTGGAATTGGAGCGAGGCGTGGAGGGTCTCATTCACATTTCCGAGATGAGCTGGACGCAGCACATTCGCCATCCCAGCAAAATTCTCTCGGTTGGCGAAATGGTCGAGGCCAAGGTGCTCAGCATCGATTTGGAAGAACGCAAAATTTCGCTCGGCCTCAAGCAGCTCGATCCCGATCCGTGGGAAGGCATCGAGCTTAAATATCCGGTCGGCTCGCGCCAAAAAGGCATCGTGCGCAATCTCACCAATTTTGGCGCCTTCGTCGAATTGGAAGAAGGCATCGACGGCTTGATTCACATCTCCGATCTCTCGTGGACGAAAAAGATTCGCCATCCCGGCGAGGTGGTGAAGAAAGGCGACGAAATCGACGTCATCGTGCTCAACGTCGACAAGGGCAATCGCCGCATTTCGCTCGGCTATAAACAAACGAAGGACAACCCGTGGGATGAATTTGAAGGCGCGTACGGCGTCCATACCAAAACCAAAGGCAAGATACTTCGCATGATCGACAAAGGTGTGATCGTCGAATTGCCGGCGCTGGTCGATGGTTTTGTGCCGTTGTCGCATCTCGCCAAAACCAATATAGCGAAACCCGCGGACGGTTACGCCGTCGGTGATGAGCTTGAGCTGGTCGTCATCGAGTTCAACAAGGACAACAAGAAAATCATTCTTTCCGAGAAATTAACCAAAGAGCCGCAGGGCGAAGGCGGAAAGAGGAAGCGAGGCCGGGGCAAACCTGCTGAAGCCGGCGCGACCGAAGTGAAGCTGACGCCGGAAGAGCTGGCCGCCGCCGATGAGGTTTTGTCGGATACGATCCCTGCGGTGATGGAAGTTCCGGCGGAGATGCCCGTTCCGGAATTTATCGCTGCCGAGCCTGAGCCGCAAGCGTGAAGTTTGCCCTACGGGCGTGGTTTGTTGAGTGAAATTGACCGGTCACTGCGAAGTGACCGGTCAATACTTTTAGAAAAAAAATGCAACGCCACGTTTTTTTTGTTGTCGTCATTGGGCTTTTTCTGCCCCTCGCCGCCTTCAGCCAAATTTCCGAAGAAGAAATTCTCACCCTGCTCGAACGCCACGAGCTCGCAACCGCGCGGGAGCGCATCAATCGAACGTATCGCCAATATCCCAATTCGGCCGTCGCGGCGTATTTTCATGCGATGCTCGAGGAAGACGGCGAGACGGCCAGCAAATATTTTCAGGACGTCGCTTCGCGTTTTGCCGGCACAGTTTACGCCGAGCGGTCGTTGTTTCGCCTGGGGCAGTATCACTTCGCCCAAGGCACTTACAATCGCGGCCGGCAATACTTTACCAGTTTGATCGAACAATATCCCAAGTCAACTCTGGCGCCGCAGGCGAGTTATTATGCGGCTAAATCTTTGGTCATCATCGGAACGCCGGCGGGCGCAGCCTTGCCGCAAGCACGCGAGGAATTGTCACGCTGTGCGGAAAAATATCCCGGCACCTGGATGGCAAAATTTGCCGCGGAAGATTTGGCTCACTTGCAGCAGCCTGTGGCCGCCGCGCCCAAACAAAAATCATCGGAGCCGCCTCCCCCGGCGCCGAAAAAACCCAAGGGTATTTATACGGTCGAAATCGGCGCGTTTGACAGCCGCGAGAAAGCCGTGCGCCAACAAGCGGTTTTTATAAAAGCCGGTTATCCGACGGAGATCCGTGAAGAGCGCCAGGGGCGAAAAATATTTTATAAAGTTTTGGTGGGAGATTTTAACGACCGCAATCAAGCGCGCAAGTTTTCCGATGAGTTGCAACGAAAATACAAAGTTAAAAGCCATGTGGTGAAAAGAGGGTAGCTGGTTGCTTGTAGCTTGTTGCTGGTAGTTCGCCATCAGTAACAAGTAGCGAGCCACCAGCCACCAGCATCGAGCATCCAGTAACAAGTAACGAGCCACCAGCTACCAGCATCAAGCAACGAGCAACGAGCAACCAGCAACGAGAAACCAGACCATGATCACCGTCCGTCAAGCTTTGGAAATCGCCCTGCAGCAAACCACGCGTCTGCCGATTGAAACGATGGCTTTACTGCAAAGCGCCGGCCGGGTTTTAGCCGAAGACGTCATCTCCGACGTTGACATGCCGCCGTTTGCGCGCAGCACGATGGATGGCTATGCTCTGCGCAGTGAAGATATTCGCCAGGCACCCGTGCGGCTGCAAGTTGCCGGCGTGATTCCGGCTGGTTCGTATCCGAACTTTTCTCTGCAGCCGATGCAAGCCGCCAAGATCATGACCGGCGCGCCCTTGCCTGTTGGCGCGGATGCGGTGCAAATGGTCGAAAAAACGCGGACGCTTGAAGACGGAGCTGCAGTTGAGATTTTGGAATCCGTCTCGTCCGGCCATAATGTTTCACCGCTTGGCAGCGAGGCGCAGCGCGGGGACGTCGTGTTGCCGGCAGGCGCTTTTATTTCCCCGGGTGTGATCGGTTTGCTGGCGGCGGTGGGCAAAAGCTCGGTTGCGGTTTATCGCGCGCCCTCGATCAGCATTATGGCAACCGGCGACGAGCTGGTCGACATTGCGGCCAAACCCGGGCTTGGACAAATTCGCAACAGCAACAGTTTTACTTTATATGCGCAAGTCAAACAGGCGGGAGGCAAGCCGCATCTTTTGGGAGTCGCCAAAGACACGAAGGCGAATTTGCGCCAGCACATTGCGACAGGTTTACAGTATGATTTGTTTTTGGCAACCGGCGGCGTTTCGATGGGCGATCTCGATCTCGTCGAAGAGGTGTTTGCCGAATTCGGCCTTGAAGTTTTTTTTGAAAAAATTGCGATGAAACCCGGCAAACCGGTGGTGATGGCGCGCTCGGCGCAAGGGGGACTTGTTTTCGGCTTGCCCGGCAATCCGGTTTCCGCCACGACGGTCTTTGAAGTTTTAGTCCGGCCGGTGATGCGAAAGATGATGGGCTTCCCGATATATCAAAATCAAATGGTGCTCGCCACGCTCACCGAGCCGTTTGTCAATCGCTCCGGCCGCGAGAATTATGCGCCAGCCGTCGCGTGGTACGAAGAGAAGCGTTTCCTGGTGCGCCCGCTCAAATCCAAAGGCAGCGGCGATGTGGCGACGTACGCCAAAAGCAATTCCTACCTCATTTGCCCCATTGATCACACGGCATTATCGCCACACGAAAACGTCGTTATCATGTTGCGGCCGGATTTCTTTTATTGTTAAGAGACCTCACTCCGGCAGCGCCAGATTCGGCCGGCCGTCAAACTTTGGCGGTTCATTTCTCTTTTCTTCCAACAGGCGCTGCGCTTCGACAATCGCGCGTTCCAGTTGGGGATCTTCGCCGCGCAGATGCGAGCCGGGATCAAAATCCACGACGATATCCGGATCGACGCCGTAATTTTCCACACGCCACTGCACATCGGTGAACCAGAATGAATATTGCGGCTGCGTCGTGCGGCCGCCGTCAACCAGGTTGTAACGATGATCAATGCCGATGACGCCGCCCCAGGTGCGCTTGCCAATCAGCGGGCCGATTTTCAGCAGTTTGAAGCTGTGGCAAAAAATATCGCCGTCCGAGCCGGCGAACTCATTGGTGATCGCGACAATCGGGCCGCCGAGCGAATGATGCGGATAGGGCTGCGGCGTGCCCCAGCGCCGGACGTCGTAACCAAGCGGCCGGCGAATTAATTTTTCCAATAAAATTTCCGACACGTTGCCGCCGCCGTTGTAACGCACATCGACAATCAACCCCGCCTTGTTCGTTTGCGCCAGATAGTAGCGATGAAATTCGATCAACCCTTCCGTGCTCATGTCGGGAATGTGCAGGTATCCGATCCGGCCGGCGGTGGCTTCGGTAACCCGCCGGATGTTGCGCTCGACCCATTCGCGGTAGCGTGCTTTAAATTCATCACGCAGCGTTTTCACCGTGACGTGGCGCGGCGCACTTTCCGGTGCAGCGGATCGCACGGTCAACACCACCTCCTGGCCGGCGTGATTCGCCAGTAATTGGCCCGGCGTTATGGTGGCGCTCAGCAGCACGCCGTTGATCGCCAGCAAGGCATCGCCCTCGGAAATATTAAGGCCCGGCGCGCACAGTGGCGAGGCGCAATCTTTTATCCACACGTCGCCGCGATAAATCTTCGCAAAAACATAACACTTGTTCCCGGCGTCGTAATCCAAATCCGCGCCGAGGCGGCCGATGGAATATTGCGGCGTGTTGCGATAATCGCCGCCGGCCTCGTAAGCGTGCGACGTGCCCAGCTCGCCTTGCATCTCCCAGATCAAATCCGAAAATTCCGAGCGCGTGGCGATACGCTCGACGAGCGGATAATAGCGCTCAAAAACTTTTTGCCAATCCACGCCGGACATGTTTTCCGTCCAGAAAAATTCGCGCTGCAAACGCCAGGCTTCGCGAAACATCTGCCGCCACTCGGCGCGCGGCTCGACGGAAAATTTGGCGCGGTCGAGATCGAGCCAGCCGTTTTTTCGCGTTGCCGAGCTGTCGGAATTGTCGCTCGGTTTCTCGCCCGCTTTTAAAACCCGCAAACGGCGGCCGCTGCGATAGCTCAAGGTTTTGCCGCCGTTGGCGACCTGAATGGATTGCACGTCGTACGCAATCGCTTCGAGCTTCTGAGTGACGAAATCAAAAACCCACAGCGTGCCCTTCTCATCATCATCGTCGGAGGCGGAGGAGTCGCCCAAATCGGCGCGGCCGCGAATCGGAAACGAGGTGAAGACGACTTTATCTTTGATGCCGAGCACCTGCCGGTGGATGCCTTCTTTCACCGGGAATTCAACGACGCGGTTTTGGATGCCGTCCAAATCGATGCGCATCGGCTCCACCGCTTTTTCTTTTGTCTCGATTTTTTCTCCACCATTTGCGGCTTCGGAAGTTTTTTCTTCCTTGCCGTTGCTTTTGGCGGCGTCGAGCTTGGGGGCGCTCTCTTCACCGGGCGCGGCCGGCGACGGCACAAACGGGTTGGTCAATTCTTTGCGGAGCGTGATCAAATAAGGCTTGCTCGCGGCCGGAAAACTCACGGCAAATTGCACGTTGTCATTCACCGGGTTTAAAATGCGGGTTGAGAGAAAATAAAGATAGCGCCCATCCGGGTCGAAATGCGGGTAAAAATCATAGAGCACGGGCCGCGTCACTTGATGCACCGCGCCCGATTCCAATTCGCACAGGAAAATCGCGCTGGTTTCTTCGGCGAGGGCTTTGCGATAAGCCAGCCAGCGCCCGTCCGGTGAAAACGTGACGCCGGTGATTTCGGAAAAATCGTTTTGATCGAGACGGCGCATGCTGCCGGACTCCAAATCCACCAGCCACAGATCGAGCCGGCTGGTGGTCAACGCCGCCTGCGCCGAGGCCGGCGACGTATGCAGCGATTGAATGCGCCCCGGCGGCGCGCCAAGAATGCGCTCCGGCTCTTGCGACGGCTCGCCGGAAAACAACACCAATTTTTCTTCACCGTTATTTTGATCGCTGATGGCAACCAGGCGTTTGCCATCATGCAGCCAATGCACGAGACGATAGCGCGCGCCTTCGCGAACGCCGTACTGCACCGGTGCGCCTTCCCAATGCGCCAGGCTGAACATTTTGCCGCGCGCCGTCGCCGCAATCGAATGGCCTTTGGGATGCAGATGATAATTTTCCAAATAGCGCGTCGCCGAAGAAAACTTGCGCTGGGTTTGCACCAGCGGGCTGCGCCATTGAATCGCCAGGCGGCGCACTTCGCGGGTGACGGCATCGAGCGCAAACAAATCCGCGCCGGCCTGATAAACAATCGTTCGCCCATCCGTCGAGGGGTGGCGCACGTAAAAATCTCGATGCGCGGTTTCGCGGCGCAAATCTTCGCCAGTTAACGCGCACGAATAAAGATTGCCGACGCCGTCGTGATCCGACACAAAATAAATGCGGTTGTCGATCCACAGCGGACCGTTGGGATTGCCCTGCGGCAAATTCAATTTCAAAAAATTTCCCCGGCCGTCGCGATCAATCCAAATTTCCCCGGCCGTGCCGCCGCGATAGCGTTTCCAGCGGGCGTTGTCGAAATTGTTGCGGCCGATGGCGAGGCCGGGGCCGTTGGGGTTCAAGGCGATGTTGCGCACCGGGCAATTGAGAAAACTTTGCGGATATTCACCGGCGCGCGAAACGCGATAAACCAAAGGCTGATCCATTGGAATCGTCTGGCGATGCGAGCTTAAAAACAAAATCGCCTCGCCGTTATGCGTCCAGCCTGCGATTTTGAAGACCGCGCCGAGAAACGTCAAGCGCCGCATCTCGCCGCCCTCGGCCGGCATAAAGTAGACATCGGGCTGCCCCTCTTCACGGCCGCAGAACGCCAGCCACTTGCCGTCCGGCGACAAGCGCGGAAAGCTGACGATGCCGAAATTGCTGGTTAAACGGCGCGGAATGCCGCCCTGCAGCGAGACGCTCCACAAATCATCTTCGCAAATAAAAACCACATGATCGTTATGCACGGTGGGGTGATGATAATAACCCTGGCGAGTCTCGCTCATCTCTCAGTCTCCTCCCCGACTTTCCTTTGTAAAATACTAATGAACATCGGGGTTCTCAAATGTTGTTTCGGGGATATGCGATATGCAACTCGTTTGTTCTGCAAGCGTATTAAGATAAAAATTTTTTGGATGAAATCAAAATTTAATTTCAGGAAAATTGCAAAGAACGCGCAAGGCCTCAGATTCCGGTGAACTGCGATTATGTCATGCTGTAAGCATTTTTTTTGTTGTCAAGCACTGTGCTGAATTGAAAAAAGTTTCCTACGGAATGACATTTCACCATACGACACTGAGCCATTACAAGAGTACGCCAGCCGCTCTGGATGTATAATTTCGAAAGCTTGATGTTGTTAAATTTAAAATTGTTTCGTAAATTGAAAAATATTTTGAACGAACCAGAATCGAGGAAAAAAACATGTCGAGCAGTTCCATAGCCATGATCATTCGCCAATTGTTGCTTCATGGTTTTTACTTGCTGTTGCAGTTTGCCATCTATCGCGTGTTGCGCGGCCAATTCGGCGACTCGGCGTTTCGGCGCCAGTTGATTCTCGCGGCGCTGATTGCCATCAACCTGCCGTGGCTTTATGCGGTGATTCGCCTCGCCATTTTTAAAAGCATTCCACATAGCTACGCGCTATTGGTGACGGTGATGGGGTGGTTTTTCATTTCCGTCGTTTATTTGATTTATTTCGGACTGTTGCGTTCGGGATATGGACTGTGGGAAGCCGTCAAACCTCTCAGCTTGACTTCCGCCGCCGGCGCAACCGCGGCGATGACGCGGCGCGCTTTTCTGCAAAAGGCCACAATCGGCTTTGGAGCCGTCGCTCTGATTTCGACGGCGCGAGGGCTGTGGATGGCGCGCGGCACACCCCGCCACGAGCGCGTGACGATTCATCTGCCGAATTTGCCCGAAGCTTTTGACGGCGTGCGCCTCGTGCAGCTTTCGGATTTTCATTCCGGCCCGTACATGTCGCGCGAGCAAATGTTGAGCGTGCGCCGGCAGATCGAGGAACTCAAACCCGATCTTTATTTTTTCACCGGCGATTTCGTCGATGCCTTTGCCGAGCAAATGCCGCCGTTTGTCGAAGCCTTTGAAAATTTGCGCGCCCCGCTCGGCGTGTTTACGGTGTTGGGCAATCACGATTATTTTGCCGATATTCAAACCGTCGAAGCCGGACTGGCAGGGGCGAAGTTGCCTTTATTACGCAATACCAATCACGTTTTGGAGCATCGCGGCAATCAAGTGGCCATTGTCGGCGTCGATGATTTGTGGGCGAGCCGGCGCAAAGGCCGCGGGCCTGACATCGCCGCGGCGGTCAAAGATTTGCCGGAAAACGTTTTTAAAATTTGCTTGAGCCACCAGCCCAATTATTGGCCGGAAATCAAAAAGCACGATATCGCTTTGACGCTTTGCGGGCACACACATGGCGGGCAG
>Ga0247727_10015683_pt1 | contig 12377 bp, 15 predicted proteins | sample WisWelCaveWW1625_FD_202498 | JGI IMG/M metagenome (GOLD analysis project Ga0247727, IMG submission 202498) | Biofilm microbial communities from Wishing Well Cave, Virginia, United States - WW16-25 | ecosystem: Environmental > Aquatic > Deep subsurface > Groundwater > Cave microbial mat | place... | reverse complement strand
TTTGTGCGCAAGACATTGTCCTTCTCCAAATCAGAGAGGATGCACGAGATCTGTTTGCGATTATTTCTGCATCGCTACAATCTCACCCGTGTCACCTGATTGTACCACTACCTAGAACTGTATTGAACTTGCAGAGAAATCCAATCTGGAGTCCAGTCTATACTCTACTCCACTAAGAGCTTTGATTTGACATCTGAAATTGCATTGTGCTAAGGTGAAAAATCCAGGCAGTTCTAGGGTCTTTGAGTAGTGATTTTTAGCGATTACGCAGATTGGTAAGCTCTTTCTTTAGTGTGCCCCCACCCCGCGGCTCCGGGGGCCGATGCTTTCCCATCATACTGTTAATTTTTCACATTTGACTTTGTATAGGCAGGTCGTGTTAAGGTATTAATAAAAGGAGAATCCCGTGACAATTGTGGTGATCAGTAAAGGAGCATAAAGCCAGAAATCCATACCTGGTGCCGAGAGAGGGAGTCGAACCCACACGCCCTTGCGGGCACGGGATTTTGAGTCCCGCGCGTCTGCCAGTTCCGCCATCCCGGCTTGCCTTCAATCCTTCCAAAGTGCGTTATTATAACAGGCCTTCACCAATTTCGCAAACCCCATCAGCTTTTCTCGAAAAAGTGTCAGAAATTGGATAAGCCATGCTAGAATTTGCTAGCATCCAGGTTGAGGCGGCATCGCAAACCCGGACGCGCCTCGGGAGCCTTTTGGGCTATATGCACGCCGATCGGCGCATGGATAACTCAATCGAAGTCGCACGTCTCGCTTATTGCGAGCATCTGATCCGGGACAACGACCTCGACCCGGAAGAGATGGAAGGTCTTCTGTGCTTGGATGGTCAAGTCGAAAAGGCCTATCAGTGGCTGGCCTTCGGCATCGCCAAACGCCGCTATGACCCTGACCGCGTGCGTGGCCTGCTCATTTACTTGGTCAGTAACGAGTTCCAAGCCAAGTCGGATCGCGTCAAACATGACTGGCTCGTCCAGCGTATCGAACAAAAGCGCATCCGCATGCAAGATCTGACCGTCGAAATGCTCGCGGGGACCATTTTGCGTTGGGAGCACATTTTTGCGCTGGTCGGCAAAGAGTTTAACCCAACCCGCGAGAAAGAGCATATACGTGAAATTTATCTCGAATTGTTCGAAAAGCATCGAAAGGAGTTTCTTACTAATGAGTCGTGAGCAGTCCCCCAGAACCATTCAAAATAATGATGAATGGTTCTCTCATTTATTTAGTGCCAGACCCTCTTTTGTTTCCGATAAACACCCTTCTTTGGAAGAGTTGAAATTCTATCTTGAGGGACGTTTACTCAATGAAGACAAAAAGCGTGTCTATGACCCTAGTCGAACTGATTGGACGATGACCAAGGTCTCTTTTCATTTACTCGATTGTAAGACCTGCAGCGCACAAATAGCCCAACTGCGTCAATTAGAAGTCGTCTGTCATCGCGCTCTCGAGCCGTCATGGTGGGAGCGGCTGCGCGATCGAATCTTGCAGCCTCGCGCCGTGCGGCTGCACCTCAAGACTTTCACTGCGGTGGCGATCGCTCTCTTGACGATCAATTTGGGAGCCTGGTTCTGGCTCAACAATGCGCCAAAATCAGTCACTGAGCTTACAGTATTGCCTCCGCCGACCGTCGAAAGCCCGGCACTAAGCGCAAATTCTCTGCCTGACGCCCGCTCTATTCCGATCGATATGGGAGGCTCGACTTTTAACACTCCCTTAAAATCCAATCTTCCGACCCCGTTTAGTATTCCTGGGACTAATCCAGTGGCAATTACCCCTTTGCCGCCCCCGGCTTCTTTCTGGTGGTCTCTGGGTTTTGTGCTTTTCTGGGCGACGCTCTGGCTCGCGCACATGCTGACCCAAGCCCAACAACAACAGCGCTGGCGCCAAGCGTTGCAAAGAATGTTTAGCCCCAGCTGGTACGCCGAGCCACACTACGATATGCACTCTATCGGAGCTTTTTCGCAAGTCAGCACTTGGGCTGCACTCACGCGTTGCTGATTTTCGCTATACTGTTTATCTATGAAGCTGGTTCGTTTTAGCGTGGCAGGGCAGTCGGCGATTTTTTCTGGTGAGTTGCGCAACGATTCGATCGTCAATTCTCAAGGAACTTTCAAACTCAATCAAGTACGGCTGCGCCCGCCGTGCGCGCCAACCAAGCTGGTCTGCGTCGGCGTCAATTACCGTGATCACGCCAAAGAGATGGGGCGCGACTTGCCGGAGCGTCCGATGCTTTTCTTAAAGCCGCTCTCGGCGCTCATTGGGCCCGACGATGAGATTCGGCTCCCCGATTCTGCTCGCGTCGACTATGAAGGCGAGATCGCCGTCGTCATCAAAGAGCGTGCCCGTTCTATCAAAGCTGTAAATGCGCCGAGCGTGATTCTGGGCTACACATGCTTTAATGACGTCTCAGATCGTGTCGCGCAAGGCTGGGAGCGCAACTGGGTGCGCGCCAAGGGATTTGACACCTCGGCTTCGCTTGGCCCAGTAATAGCGACGCCCGATGAGCTCACAGAGCCCCTTCAGATAGAAACTCGCGTTAACGGAGAAGTTAAACAAAAATCAGATAGCGCGCAGTTACTCTTTACTATTCCTCAGATAATCGAAGAGATTACGTCGTTTATGACGCTCGAGCCCGGTGACGTGATCGCGACGGGAACGCCTTCGGGCGTCGGCCCGCTCTCGCCGGGAGACAGGGTGGAGATCGAGATTAAGGGAATCGGCGTATTGAGAAACAAGGTCGCGAGTTAAGATTTCCAGCCGGCGCGTCCGCCCACCAAATTTTTTTCTAATTCGTTTTTCGCTTGAATGATTTCGGCGAGCATGCTGATCGCGATCTCGCCAGGGTCTTTTCCTCCGATTGGGAGCCCCATCGGTGCATACACTTGATTCAGTTTTCCTTCTGAAACTCCCTCATCGCGCAAGAGTTTAAAAAGCTTGGCTCGCTTGGGGACGCTCCCGATCATGCCCAAATACGGAGGCATCTCTTGAGCACTCAAGAGTTTTCGCAAAATCACTTGATCAGTCTGGTGGCAGCGCGTAATCACAGCGACAAACGTGCGCTCATCGGGCTTTGGCAAATCGCCTTCATAATTGTGCGGGCAGAGCGTGATTTGGTCTACGAACGAAAGTTTTGCGGGATCAGCGTATTCAGGCCGGTCGTCTGCAATCTCAATTCTGAAAAGCCCTGTCGCTTTAGCGACTTCGGCCAGTTTTCGGCCTACATGGCCTGCGCCAAAAATTAAGAGACGCAAGGGCTGTTGAATGACTTCGATAAAGAGACGAGCCGTACTTCCGTCGGGCAAACGATAGTCGCGCACGGCAGTATTTTCTTTGGAGTCGCTGAGCTGACGCGCATCCGATTCGATTTGGTGACTCAATGCGCGAAGATCGGCATCAGCAAAGTCCGTCTGCGCGCCCGACTTGGGCAAGATAATTAATTTGCTTGCTTCATTGATGCGATCGAGCCGATGGGCTAAAGCGAATGAAGCACTTTTTTCGGCTATTTGTGTGAGCGTGGTGTAGAATATTTTCGTTGCTTTTGTGGGCTGGATCACTTCATAATAGATTTGCATGAGGCCGCCGCAGTGCATCCCCAGATCGCCCAAAAAATACTCTTTTAGTTGGGAGCGCGCGTACTCGGCCAAGAGCACCGCTTCTTTGAGAATGCGTGCTTCTATCGTGCCGCCGCCAATGGTAAACTCAAACTCTCCATGGCGATGCACGATCATCTTCACGCCGGGCTTTTGCGGGAAGGAGCCTTCTCCATAAATAAAATAGGCAAGCGTAAAACTTTTCTCTTGGTTGAGAAGCTCGCGCACTCTTCTAAAAAAGCGATGCTGGTCCATGGCTCGCAAATCTTAACCGAGCCGATGAACCAGCACAACCAATGCTTTAATTTAAAGTGCTATTGACTGAGTGCGAGATACGCTTGCTCTAATTTAGAGTGCAACTTTAATGCATCTTTTCCCGCGAGCCCGTGTCGCACGAGCACCTCAAGCCACACTTTCACTTCGGCCCAACCGGCCTCCAAGTGCCCCTGGAGATAGTGCCCAAGCAAGAGACTAAACAAGACAGCTTCATAGGATGCGGGCGAGAGCGCGGCGTCAAGGGTATTGATGAGGCGCCAGCGCGCCACCCAAATGTCGTCGCGAGTCTGTTGTGTCTTATTGGTATCGGCGAGCAGCTTCGTCACATCAAAACCAATATCCGGCTGCCCCTTGATTTTTTCAATCGCTACGACAGATTTCTCTGTCTTGAGTCGCAAGAGCAAGTCCGGATAAAGAAGCTCTTTCTCCAAATCAATTTCAATTTTCAGCTCTGCGGGTTGAATTGATTGAGCTTCGATCACCAGAAGCTGAGCCGGATGTTTTTCACGTATCAAGCGCTTGAGCGAGTCAATCTCTTGCAGATCGAGCGCCAAATCTGAATCATCGAGCTCTGCTATCTGCTGAGCGATGTCCGTAGCAGTGTTGTTTAGGCTGAGCGATTGATCTTTGTATTCTGTCTGAAGCACAATGGCAGCTTGCTTCAAGTGTAAATCGGCAAGGTCTTCCGGAGTCTTGCGATTTGCCAATCCCGTCGATGTCGCAGCCAACAACGTGAGCACGCCAAGAGAAGCGACTCCGCTGAGGGCCAGCCAGTGTTTGAGATGTAATCTTCGTTGAGCCATACATCACTCCTTCCATTTCCTGTTGTGAAAAGCCTAAAGGGTCGGCATTGATTTCTGAAGGAAAGAGTGAGTGCTCTCTTAGAGAAACGCGTCACGATCGATGGGACAGAAGGGCATTGCTAGTAACGGGAATCACGAAAACGGGCTTAGATTCTGTGATGCCTGTGACAAAATTATTTAATATGTTCGCTCAGTTACGTTGCGAAGCGCAGCGATGCTCATATCAATTTAATTTGACTGTTATCTCCCAAGATTAAATTGTAAGCTTCGGGCAATCGGTCTTTCTTGCCGATCTGTACATTGCGCCCGATGAGGCTATGGTCGATGCGCCCCGCGCCGACAATCGAAGAGCCTTCTAAGACAATGCTATACTCGATCTCGCTTTGTTGAATAGAAACATTGGGACCAATACTAGTGAAGGGGCCAATGAAAGAATTTTCAATCACACAACCAGGGCCAATGATGAGCGGCCCGCGCAGCTCGCTGTGAACGATGCGTGCGCCTTCCGAGACGACCACGCGGCCCTTGATTTGGGTTTGTGAATCGATCGTGCCGAGCACTTGTTCTGATTCGATGCGTTCTAAAATCAAGCGATTGGCATGCAGAATATCTTCCGGCTTGCCGACGTCTTTCCACCACCCTTGCTTTACAATATGCGGTAAGACGCGATAGCCCTTGTCAATCAGTTTTTGAATCGCATCGGTGACTTCCAGCTCGCCGCGCCACGAGGGCTTGATCTCTTTAATCGCTTCAAAGATATGCTTGTCAAAGAGATAGACGCCAATAATTGCCAGATTACTGGGCGGGTCTTTCGGTTTCTCGATCACTTGCTTGATCACGCCGTTTTCAAGACGCGCTACGCCGAAAGCGCGCGGGTCTTCGACTGCGGTTAGCAAAATCATACCGTTGGCTTTGGATTTCTGGAACTCCTGGACGAGATTGCCAATGCCGTGCTCCAACAAATTATCACCCAGACAAACAATGAACAATTCTTGCTGGACAAACTCTTGTGCGCAGGAGATCGCGTGGGCCAGCCCTTGCGGCTTCTCTTGCGGGATGTAGACAATCTTGACCCCGAGCTCCGAACCGTTGCCGAGCGCTTGCTCAAATTCAGGGCGGCGGTGCGGGCTCACAATGATGCCGAGCTCGGAGATGCCCGCTTTTTTTATCATCTCGATGCTGTACGAGATGACCGGTTGGTTGCCGACGGGTATTAAGTGTTTGGCGCCGGTGTAAGTCAACGGACGCAAGCGCGTGCCTTCGCCGGCACAAAGAATGATCGCTTTCATGTCCCCTCCCATTGCTGAAGAGCATCATAACAGAAAGAGTTCGTTTGCACTAGAGCGTCTCTGTCCAGTAAAACGGAGTGAAAGGAACAATCATGAACTTACAACAATTTGAGAGTCGTCGCCTATTGAACATTATCGAGCTATTTCAGACCGCTGCCAAAGAAGTGCCCGCCGACAAAATACAATGGAAGCCGGAGAAGAAAGGAAAATCCGCTCAAGAAATTCTGGAGCACGTCGCAGGAGCGAATCTTGCGTTTGCCGCCCTGGTCCGAGGAGGAGCACTGCCCGAACAAGCCACCAAAGTGAAAGACCGCCAAGATATTAAGCACGAATCAGAGAGTTACGTTCAAGCTTTAGAGGGCCTCAAGTCCAGCGCTCAAGTGCTGGCCGATGCGATTGCCTCTGTGCCCGACAACCAATTGGGCGAGGAGCGCCAGATGCCTTGGGGCGTGACGTGGAAGATGACGCGCTTGATGACAGCGCCGAGCGCACATACGTCTTATCATTGGGGTCAGCTCTGTTATGTGCAGACGCTCTATGGAGATACGAAAGATTATACGTGAGAATGAGACTCTATCAACTTTGCAACCTTGTCATTTAAAGCCTATGGCGACTCTTCATCTGCTTTGCGGTTTCATCGGATCTGGCAAGACCACATTTGCTACAAAGCTGGAACAAGATATTCCAGCCGTGCGCTTCAGCCCTGATGAATGGATAGTAAAGCTTTATGGGAGTAACCCGCCCGCGACAGAATTTCAGGGTTATTATAATTGTGTGGCCGATCTGATCTGGCAAAATACTTTTCGATTGTTAAGTTTAGGACTGGATGTTGTTCTTGATTTCGGATTCTGGAGCCGCGCTTCACGTGATGAAGCTCGAACTAAAGCGACAGAGGCTGGTGCCTCATGCAAACTCTATTTCTTGGATTGCCCAGAAGAAATCATGCGTCGCCGTGTTCTCAAGCGTACTGAAGAAATGCCTGAGGGCACTTTGTGGATCAATGCAGCAGCATTCGATCTTCTCAGAAAGCGTTTTGAGCCACTAGGAAAAGATGAAAATCACATCAGAATACAGGCGGACACTTAACAATGCTGGTAGTACCTCAAAGAAAGTTTTAGGAAGAAGGGCTCTTCTCCTCTTTGAGCGAACCGGGCTAAAGTTTGTAAAGCCTATAATTTAGGTTATAACAATAATCAAATAAAATTATCCGATGCAATTCGAATGGGATGGCGGAAAAGAAAGGGCGAACATAAGGAAACATAATGTTTCATTTCATGAAGCTACTTCAGTGTTTGGAGATCCATTGGCAATAACATTTTTTGATCTAGACCATTCGAAAAGCGAACATCGTTTCCTTACGTTTGGATTATCTCGACTCGATCGGCTCTTGGTTGTTGCTCATACGGATCGTGGCTCAAGAGTGAGAATTATCAGTGCGCGTCTGGCGACTAAATATGAAAGGATATTTTATGAAGAAGGTTAAACGCGATGATATTCGTGCCGAATATCGTAGAGAAAACATAGGCAAAGGTGTTCGAGGCAAGTATCTCAAAGCGTATCGGGCGGGTACAAATCTCGTGCTTCTCAAACCTGAAGTAGCCGCTGCATTTCCTACGGACAAGGCAGTGAACGAAGCCCTCAGCTCACTCATTGAAATCGCTCGAAATGCTGGATTAACAAAACATTCTGGCCGACGCACAAAAACAATTCAAGTTAAGCAGAGTAGCCGATCTGTGCGTTGAAGCTTCAATGCACCCGCTGCCCTTCCAAAAAAGTCATCTCAACCGAGATTTTTTCGATGCCCTTCGGGCTCTTCGTTGGGTCATCGCCGAGCACTACTAAGTCAGCCAGTTTCCCGACCTCAATCGAGCCTTTGCGCTTCTCTTCAAACGAAGCAAACGCTCCTTCTATGGTGTAGCATTTTAGTGCATCTGCAACCGAAACGCGTTGCGCTGCGAACGGAGCGTTCACGGCTGAGCGAATTCCATACAAGGGCGAGAAGGGCATTCGGTCTGAGCTGAAGACCAGCCTCACGCCCGCTTTCAGCACTTCCGCGTGAGGATCAATCGCGGCATCGCGCTCAGCTCCAAGTCGTGTATCATACAGCCCGCCTGGTCCGCTCCATTGCACGAAGTTCGGTTGCATCGAGGCGAGAATTCCCATCTCTTTCATACGCTTTAAATGCGCCGCGCTTGCTAATTCAAAGTGCTCGATGCGATTGCGTTGCTCTTGAGTGATGCCCGCGTAACTAAACGCATCGAGCGCGGCATCGATCGCGCGATCACCGATCGCATGAATCATCACCTGAAAGCCCGCGTTGTGCGAACGTTTGACCAAGTGATTCAATTCGCTCTGTTCGTAATTAAGTTTGCCACGCGTATCAGGGCTATCTTTGTAAGGCTGATGCAGCGCGGCGTTGCGTGCTCCGATCGAACCATCAGCAAAAAATTTGATTGCGCCGAGTTTCAGCCAGCGATCCCCAAATCCAGTTCTAAAGCCAGATTTTTCTAGCTCATCTAGATACTTAATTTCAGGATTGAGATAGACTCTAATTTTTAGTTTTTTTGCCTGATGGAGTGCCGTGTATGCTTTCACTTGCGCGGGCCGCACAATGTCATGCAGCGATGTAACGCCCAATTTATAGGCTATTTGGATCGCTTCTAAAATCGCTTCTTGATATTGCTCGTGCGTCGGTTCCAGTTGTTGCAAAAATGACCAAGCGGTTTCTTCGCGCAAGAGCCCATTGACTTCATCGAATTCGCCGGGACGAACCTCAAAATTCTTGACTGTTTGCAAGGCTTTGGTGTTGACGCAGAGTATATGACCGTCGACGCGAATCGCCATTGCCGGGTGATCGGGCGCGGCGCGATCTAAGTCGGCTTTAGTGATATAGCGCTTTTCGGGCCAGAAACTCTCATCCCAGCCTCGCGCACGCAGCCATTCGCCTTTGGGCAAAACCTTGGCACGTTCTCGCATCTTGTCCATAACTTCATTGAGGGATTTGGTGTTGGTGATTTCCAAGAAGAGAGTATTTTCAAGCCCGGTGCTGACAAAGTGCGTATGCGCATCGATGAAGCCGGGCAAGAGCGTCTTGCTGTTTAAGTCTATGATTTGAGTCTCAGTATTCTTCAATTTTCCGACCTCGGTATTCTGACCTACGGCTGCGATTTTTCCATCGCGTACGGCGACGGCTTGGGCTTGCGGGCCCGTGATTGTGATCACATTCCCATTCAAAAAAATGAGATCAGCGTAGAGCATAGCGACCTCCTTGGTATTTGATAGCAGTTTAGTACAAGAGTTTTGATTGAATCAAACGATGGGCGTGCACTACAATCGTAAAACTATCTTATCCCAGGAGTTGAATGCTATGCGCGTGAGTTTTATTGGGCTCGGTGCGATCGGTTATCCCATGGCCGGGCACCTGCCGAAAAAAGTTCAAACACTCGTCTGGAATCGAACATTGTTAAAGGCGCAGCAACACGCCAAAGAACATGGCAGCCAAGCCATTGCTAAGCTCGAAGAGGCGGCCAGCGCAGAAATAATTTTTACGTGCTTGCCTACCAGCGCCGAAGTCAATGAGGTCGTTGAGAAAGTAAGCGCACAACTGAAACCCGGTACGGTCTGGGTCGATTGCACGATCGGTGACCCGAACGCAAGCCGCGAGATCGCTGCCAAATTACAAAAACTTGAAGCCGAGTTTCTCGATGCACCTGTTTCGGGTGGCATCATCGGTGCAAAAAACGCCCAGCTTACGGTGATGATTGGCGGCGAAGCCAAGACATTGGAAAAAGTGCGCCCGGCGATCGAGTGCTTTGGCGCGAAGATCGTGCATGTCGGCGAGACGGGGGCGGGGCATGCTGTTAAAGCGATCAGCAATACGATGATGGCAGTAAATGTTTGGACGGCTTGCGAGGGCATCGTCTCGCTCTCGAAATATGGAATCGATCCTACGCTCGCCTTCGAGGCGCTCAACGGCAGCAGCGGGCGGTCCAACGCGACCGAGCGCTTACTGCTAAATCCTGTACTAAAACGAGAGTTCCCGCCCCTTTTTAAGTTGGCACTCTTGGCCAAAGATGCGAAAATCGCGACCTCACTCACGCGCTCTCTCAGTGTGACAACGCCCGTTATGTCATTGGTGAGTGAGCTCCTTCACGCCTCCAAAGCGACATTGGGCCAAGATGCCGATTACATGGAAATACTCAAAGTGATCGAACGTTGGTCGGGGATCAAATCGTAGCGAACCCTGGGGCTGATCCGGGTACAACCCCAGGGGAGTGTCCAACTCTTTTCACAATCTTTTTAGAGCGTGACTCTTTCGAGAACATCGCCTGCTTGCAAGGCAATCAACTCACGATTTTGTAGGGGGTGCCACTCTTTGCTATCTCCAAAAAAGGGCTGCGAGGCCAACTCCACTCGATCCGGCTTTTGACGAAAATAGAGCGTGAAATAATCTTCACGAATATTGCACCAGCGTAACCCGTAGAGTGTCTTCCCTTCTGTGATTAAGAGATTCGCGGCGTCGAATTTGCCCACCAAAGAATCATCTTCGAGCAGGGCGCACAGCATATCGGCCAGGGTCTCCAACGTGCGCGGCTGCCAGTACTCCGCCAGGAGTTTTAAGAAAAGATGCGAGTCGCTCTCTTCGTACTTTTTGGCTTTTTCATAAATACTCCCGGAAAAGCTGCCGTTGTGGGCCAAAGCGATGCCTTCGCGCTCGAAAGGGTGCGCGTGATCGGGAGTGATGGGGATGCCCGGCGAGGCACGACGGACGTGTCCGATCCAGAGAGAAGACGAGAGAGAATGAAACTCTTCAAGCTCTGGGTCAATGCTAGCCGATCGATCGCTCTTGATAGGAGCGATCAGTTGCCCACGGCGGTCCAGACAGACCAGGCCCCAACCATCGGGATGAGGGAACGCGCCATCACGCAGATAATTGATATTGGGTTTGGGAGGTTTGATCGCGTTGCCCTCGTGGCTGAAGCGTCGCATGTGCAGAAGATAAGGCTCAATAATGACGGGACTACTGGATGAAAATCCAAGTAAGCGGCACATTGGGATTCGCCTCCTGTTTTGCCCCATTGTGATATGAATTCTCAAAAAAGTCAAGAGTGCCATAACGACCAGATATTTGGAAATTCTTTTCTCTGCTTAATTAGACTCACGCATTCAGCGATAGTAGCAAGGTGCTGAAAACAGGAGTTGATGTGTTTGAGTAATCTGCACAGCAAGCAGCGTTCAGGTGAATGGCGGTTTTAGCAGTAAAGTTTAGTGGTTGCGAGAATGTGATTATTGCACTTGGCTTTGTTGCGGAAGTGCATTTTGTTGCAAAAGTCTGGGGCATGGACAGCTAGACTTTGAAGCGAAATTCTCTGCCAAGAAGTTTAGTCCCTTTTGCCATTTCACTATAAAAATTACAAGCAATCATTTCCAAAACCAGTCTCAAATCAATTTTCTCATGGCCAAAATAATGCGGGAAACTCCCAGTAATCACGTGCAAATGATGCTCAGGCTTAAAAATAAGCTTGCCAAATTTACTATCTCTACAAGTTATATCTTCGAGGCTATCTTTTTCATATCTGAAATGATATTTCTTTTGGAGATTGCTGTTGTTTGGCCTTTCATAAGCGTAACTATAGGCAATTTTTACTGGCAATTCGTCATCTTTTCTCTGGAAATTCCATGTTTCATGAAAGAATAGAATAGACTTTATCCGAAATAGCACTGGGGCGTCAAGTCGGAGTGGGTGCCTGCGATGTTGTAGCCGGAAATTATGCAGACCACACGCAACGACCATGGCCAAATCCGAGAAACCTGCTTTGCAATTACGCAGCACCTCTTTCGTGATCCGAGAGCGCTTCACCCCAGCCAGCGCATGTTCCACCCGCACACGGATTCGAGAATATTCGCGGTTCTGCTGCTTCTGTGCGCAGGTCAGTTCACCCCCGCGAGGCTTTTTTTCGGCTGGTAAGTCTGGTGCACGCACGGCTCATACCCCTGGAAGCCTGTGTCTTTATGCAGAGTCGCTTGGACGGGTAGGCAATCGGTTCACTATCGGCAATCTTCTTATCATGGGTCCTGCCAGCATAGGTCTGGCTCAAGTAACCCACCCTCCGACTCTGGGCGTTCACGATGACTACATTCTTATCGCTGTGGGTCTTCTTCTTGCCGCTGTAGTGCAAGACCTGCTTTTCAGGATCTTTCGGGCGTTGGCGACGGCGTTCCGTGCCGTCGATGATGAACTCCGGGGGCTCGGCTTGGCGTCTTTGCTGCTGTGCGAATTGCTGGGGATCGCGTTCCGGCAGCACGCCCAATGCATCGAGAGCCTCCTGCAAGGCCCATGCCCTAAGACTGCTGTAAAAACGGGAATGGCGTAAGATACCTTCGGATTCGCTCTGGGAATAGCTGGG
>Ga0247727_10015682_pt1 | contig 12378 bp, 10 predicted proteins | sample WisWelCaveWW1625_FD_202498 | JGI IMG/M metagenome (GOLD analysis project Ga0247727, IMG submission 202498) | Biofilm microbial communities from Wishing Well Cave, Virginia, United States - WW16-25 | ecosystem: Environmental > Aquatic > Deep subsurface > Groundwater > Cave microbial mat | place... | reverse complement strand
GATCGACCGGCGCTATGTCGCGAGGCTCTTGAAGTTTCCCCGCATCGCCGAGAACAGCATGGACGCGGTGTCGGATCGGGACTTCGCGCTGGAGTTGGTGTCGGTGCTGGCGTCGGTGGCCGTCCATCTCTCCCGCCTGGCGGAGGATCTGATCCTCTGGATGACCGAGGAGTTCGGCATTCTCGCACTCGACGACGCCGTGGCGACGGGATCGAGCCTCATGCCGCAGAAAAAGAACCCGGACGTGCTCGAGCTCATCCGGGGACAGGCCGGCCTGTCAATCGGCCAGCTGACGGCCTTTTTGACGGTGATGAAGGGGCTGCCGCTGTCGTATAATCGAGATATGCAGTGGGATAAGCGGTACGTCTTCGGAGCCGTCGAGGTCAGCCGCGACGCCCTGGAGGTCCTGGCACAGCTGCTACGGCACGTCACGGTGCGCCGCGAGCGGCTGCCGCGGCTGCTGGAGTCGGATGCGCTCTGCGCGACCGACCTGGCGGAGTATCTGGTGCGCCGCGGGGTGCCGTTTGCCGAGGCGCACGGCATCGTCGGGCGAGTGGTGCTTGAGGCGGAGCGCACGGACCGCCGGCTGCGCCAGTTGGCGCTGCGCGAGCTGAAGCGGTTCTCGCCGCGCTTCGAGCGGGATGCCCTAGCACTCACCGACCCCCGCCGCTCGGTTGCGAGTAAGCGCAGCGCCGGCAGCACCAACCCGCGCCTCGTCGCCCAGGCGATTGAGCGATGGCGCAAACGTCTTCGGGTAGAATGACGAAATTCAAAATCCCAAATCCCAAATTCCAAACAAATTCCAAGCTCCAAGCACCAAGCTCCAAACGGTTTGGTCATTGGTACTTGGGATTTGGTGCTTGTTTGGTGCTTGGGATTTGGTGCTTGGTGCTTTCACCGTGATGTATTACCCGCACGATTTTCGACCACGACACGGCGAATTATACTGCGAGCAGGTACCCCTGCGCCGCATCGCGCAGGCGACTGGCACGCCGGTCTACGTCTACAGCCACCGGACGCTCGTCGGGCACCTGCGCAAGATCCAGGCGGCGTTTGGCGCGATCCGCCCGCTCATCTGCTTTTCCGTGAAGGCCAACGCCAACCTGGCGATCCTGCGGCTGCTCGTGCGCCGGGGCGCAGGGCTTGATGTCGTCTCGGGCGGGGAGCTGTTCAAGGCGCGGCAGGCCGGCTGCCCGCCATCGCGCATCGTGTTTGCGAGCGTCGGCAAGACCGTCGAGGAGATCCGCGAGGCGCTGCGCCTGGGGATCTTCTGCTTCAACGTGGAGTCGGTCGCGGAGCTCGAGGCGATCGATCAGATCGGCCGGCGGATGGGACGGACGGCGCGCGTGGCCTTGCGGCTCAACCCCGACGTCGACGCCCATACCCACCGGCACATCACCACCGGGACGGCGGAGAGCAAATTCGGCATCGACACCCGCACGACCCTGAAGCTGCTGCGCCATGCGGAGGCGTTTCCCGGCGTGCGGATCATCGGGCTGCATCTCCACATCGGCTCACAGATCACTGAAGCGCGCCCGTTCGTCGAGGCCATCCGGCGGGCGGCGGCGGTCATCGAGCAGGGCCGGCGATCCGGCGTGGGGCTCGCGTGGCTCAACCTCGGCGGAGGGCTCGGCATCATTTACAAGGATGAGCGGCCGCAGACGCCCAAGGCGTTCGCCTCGGTCATCCTTCCGTGGCTGAAGCGGCTGCGGGTGCGCCTGATCCTGGAGCCCGGCCGGTTCATCGTCGGCAATGCAGGCGTGCTGCTGACGGAGGTGCTGTATGTCAAGCAGGCCGCCGGCAGGCGGTTTGCGGTGGTGGATGCGGGCATGAACGACCTGATCCGCCCCGCGCTCTACGGCGCCTACCACGAGGTCGTCCCGGCGACGGCGGCGCAGACGGTGCCCAACGGGGCCTTGCGCTACGACGTGGTCGGGCCGATCTGCGAGAGCGCCGACGTGTTGGCGCGCAACCGGCCGCTCGGCGTCGTCGTCCAGGGGCAGCTCCTGGCGGTCCTGGGGGCCGGCGCCTACGGGTCCACGATGAGCTCCAACTACAACGGGCGCTTGCGGCCCGCCGAGGTGCTCGTCCGGGGCCGGCGCTGGGCCGTGATCCGCAGACGCGAGACCAGGCGGGATCTGGTCCGCTACGACGTAATTCCCCGGGCGCTCATCCAATGACACATCCTCTGGAATTGGCGATTGCGGATTGGCGATTGTCGATTGTATTGTCGATTGCCAATTGTCGATTGCAGGCCTATCAATTGGCAATCGTCAATCGGCAATTCAATTGTCAATCGAGAATCGACAATCGATAATGAGCGTGCGGATCTCCTTCACCAAGATGGACGGGACGGGCAACGACTTTGTGGTCGTGGATGCGCGCGATCGGACGCTGTCCCGTCTGCGCTGGCCGGCGGTCAGCCGGGCGCTGTGCAACCGGCGGCGGAGCATCGGCGCGGACGGGCTGCTGGTGCTGGAGCGCTCCCCCCGGGCCGATGTCCGGATGCGGATCTTCAACGCCGACGGCAGCGAGCCGTCCACGTGCGGCAACGGGCTGCGCTGCGTGGCACTCTACGCCTCCCGCAAGGGGATCGGTGGACGCCGGCTGACCGTGCAGACCAAGGCCGGGATCACGCAGGCCCGCATCGAGCGCGGCGGGCGCGTCAGCGTGGATCTGGTGGCACCCCGGCTGCTGCGGCATCTGGGCGGGCTGCGCCTCGGCGCGTGGGTGACGGCGCACGCCGATCTGATCGATGCCGGCGTGCCGCACCTGGTCTGCTGGGTCGACACCGTGCGGGCGGTCCGTGTGGATGGCGTGGGCCGCCGGCTGCGGCGCCACCGGCGGTTTGCGCCTCACGGAGCCAACGTGGATTTTATCCAGCTCATGCAGGGCCGCTCCCAGCGCCTGGTGATCGCGATGCGGACGTACGAACGCGGCGTTGAGGCGGAGACGCAAGCCTGCGGCACCGGCGCGGTGGCCTCGGCGGCGTCAGCGGTCCACGCCGTGTTGATGTCGCGGCCGGCCGCCATCCGTCACCCTGGACGATTCCGTGTGGACGTGCGCGTGCCGGGCGGCCTCCTGCAGGTTGAGCTGACGGCCAGGAGGCTCGGCGGGCGGGTCGTCTTCGGACGCGCCGTCCTCAAAGGGTCGGTCAGGACAGTCTCTCACGGCAGCGCCAACATCAACGGGAGCAGACGATGAAGCTGGGCGGATCAATGGTGGCCCTCGTGACGCCGTTTCGCAACGACGCCGTCGACGAGCCGGCGCTGAAGCGGCTCATTGAGCTGCACGTCGCAGCCGGCAGCAGCGCCGTGGTGCCGTGCGGCACCACGGGCGAGTCCGCCACGCTTTCCTTTGAAGAGCACGATCGCGTGATCGATGTGACGGTCCAGACCGCGAGAGGACGGTTGCCCGTGATCGCCGGGACCGGCTCGAACAACACGCGGGAGGCGATCCGGCTGACCCGGCATGCGAAAGAGGCGGGGGCCAACGCCGCGCTGCTGATCTCGCCCTACTACAACAAGCCGACGCAGCAGGGGCTGTTTCTGCATTTCCAGGCGATCAGCGAGGCGGTCGACATCCCGCTCGTGATCTACAACATCGCCTCGCGCACGGCGGTCAACATCGAACCGGAGACCTTCGCGCGGCTGGCCGCCCTGAAGAACGTCGTCGCGGTCAAGGAATCCAGCGGCAACCTGGAGCAGATGAGCCGGATCCTGCAGATGACGGGGGGCAAGCTCACCCTCCTCTCCGGGGATGACGGGCTCACGCTGCCGGTGCTCTCGATCGGCGGTGCTGGCGTCATCTCGGTGGCCGCGAACATCGTGCCGCGGGACGTCGCCGCCATGGTCGCTGCCTTCCAGGCCGGGCGGCAAGCGGAGGCGCTGCGGTGGCACCAGCAGCTGCTGCCGTTGGTCAAGGCGCTGTTCCTCGAAACGAACCCGATTCCGGTCAAGACGGCGATGGGGCTGTTGGGGATGATCGAGCCGGAGCTGCGCCTGCCCCTGTGCGAGATGTCGGAGGCCAATCACGCACGCCTCCGCAGTGCGCTGGAGGCGTATGGATTGCTGAAAGGCGCGCAGAGTGCCAGAAGGCAGAAAGCAGCGAGCAGAAGGCAGCGGGTGACGCGGAGCGGGGCCCCCACGCCCGCCCGCAGCCGACGACGCCGATAGTGCGGCGCGGCGAGGACGGCCGTGGGGTGGCGCAGCGGCAGGACCCGCTGCCGAAGGGACCGTATGATGATCATTAGGCTTGTGATCTCAGGATGTTGCGGGCGCATGGGGCGAACGATCGCGCGCCTCGCACTCCAGGACTCCGCCTTCCGCCTGACCGCAGTGCTTGAAGCGGGGGGGCACGAGGCGATCGGCCGGGCGTACGGCCCGATTCTCGGGCAGCCTCTCAAGAGCCCTCTCACGGTCACGGACGATGCGCGGCGCGCGCTCGGTCAGGGGGATGTCCTGATCGAGTTCACCGCCCCCGCCGCGACGATCGCGCACGCGCGCCTCGCCCGGGCGCTGCGCAAGCCCATGGTCATCGGCACGACCGGCCTAGCACCCGCCCAGCTGGCCGTGTTGCGCCGGGCGGCCAAGACGATCCCGCTCGTCGTGAGCCCCAACATGAGCCTCGGGGTCAACGTCCTCTTTGAGCTGGCTCGGCTTGCCGCCGGGCGGCTCGGGCGGAGCTTCGACGCCGAGGTGGTGGAGAGCCATCACCGCCAGAAAAAAGACGCGCCGAGTGGCACCGCCAAACGGCTGGCAGAGACGCTGGCACAGGCGCGCCGGCAGCCCGCGGGCGCCATTCCGGTGCACGCGATCCGGGCGGGCGACATCGTCGGGGATCACACGGTGATCCTGGCGGGGAGCGCCGAGCGGCTTGAGCTCACCCACCGCGCGCACAGCCGCGACGTCTTCGCGCAGGGCGCGCTGAACGCCGCGCGGTTCGTCGTCCGTCAGAAGCCGGGGCTGTATGACATCTCCGACGTGCTCAAGGGAACTCGCTGATGACTCGTTGAGCGCATTGCGAGGACGATGGCCGTCGTGGACGAAATGGCGAAGACCTACGAGAAAGCGCAGCGGCTGAACGCGCTGCCGCCGTATCTCTTTGTCGAGATCGACAAGGCGAAGCGGCGGCTGGTGTCTGAAGGCAAGGACGTCATCGATCTCGGGGTCGGCGATCCGGATCTGCCCACGCCGCCGCATATCATCGACGCGCTGAAGCGCGCAGTGGATGATCCGGCCAACCACCGCTACAGCTTCACCGAAGGCCTCAAGGAGCTGCGGCAAGCGATTGCCCGGTGGTACGACCGCCGTTTCGGCGTGCCGCTCGATCCCGAGACGGAAGTGCTGCCACTGTTGGGATCAAAAGAAGGCATCGCGCACTTGCCCCTCGCCGTCTGCAATCCGGGCGACGCGGTGCTGGTGCCCGATCCGTGCTATCCCCCGTATCGCAGCGGTGCCCTCTTCGCCGGCGCCGATGTGGTCTCGATGCCGCTGTTGGAGGAGGACGGCTTTTTCCCTGATCTGGAAGGGATCAGCCAGAAAGCGGCGCGTCGCGCGAAACTCCTGTTCCTGAACTATCCCAACAATCCCACCGCCGCCACCGCGGAATCGGCTCAGTTCCAGCAAGCGGTCGAGTTCGCCAAGACGTTTGGCATCGCCGTGGCCCACGACGCCGCCTATTCCGAGATCGCCTTCGACGGATACACGCCCGTGAGCTTCCTGCAGGCGCGGGAGGCGAAGTCGGTCGGGATCGAATTCCACAGCCTCTCCAAGACCTACAACATGACCGGCTGGCGCATCGGCTGGGTGGCCGGCAACGCGGCGCTGATCGCGGCGCTCTCGCAGTTGAAAACCAATCTGGACTCCGGCATCTTCCAGCCCGTGCAGTACGCGGGCATCGCCGCCCTCGAGGGCGACCAGCAGTCGCTCCAGCAGATCCTCGCGACCTATCAGCAGCGCCGAGATCTCCTGGTCGATGGGCTGACCAAGGCCGGCTGGCAGCTGCCCAAGCCGAAAGCCAGCCTCTACGTTTGGACGCGGCTGCCCACGCAAGGCTCCTCGATCGCCTTCGCGAAGCGGGTCCTCGAGCAGGCCCACGTGGTGATCACGCCGGGTGTTGGCTTCGGCCCCTCCGGCGAAGGCTACGTGCGGTTATCGCTGACCGTGCCCACCGAACGCATCCAGGAAGCGGTGGCTCGTCTCTCGACAGCGCTCTCTTGAAAAGTACCAGGTACTTTTCCCGCTTTGAGAAGTACCTGGTACCTTGATGATGGCTCGCGTGTTCATCGGGATCGGATCAAACCTGGGTGACCGACTCCAACAGATCTCCGACGCGGCGCGGGCCCTTGGAGCCGCTGAGGGGATCCGCATTGTCCAGATGGCGCCCATCATCGAGACGGACGCCGTGGGGGGGCCTCCACAAGGGCCGTACCTCAATACTGTTGTGGAGCTGGAGACGTCGGTCGCGCCACAGCAGCTCCTCACCGTGCTGCAGCAGATCGAACGCCGATTGGGACGCGTGCCCTCCGCGCAGCGATGGGCGCCACGTCCGATTGATCTGGATCTGCTGCTGTATGACGACCGCGTGGTCAACGACCCGCAGCTCACCATTCCTCACCCCCGGATGCACGAGCGGCGCTTCGTCCTTGAACCCCTGGCCCAGCTGGCGCCACAAGTGATGCACCCCATCCTCCACCAAACCATCGCGGCGTTGCTTGCGCAAATAGCGGCTCCCCACACATGATGCCGCGGGGTCTGGCGATCCTCGGCGTCGCGGCGGCGGCCGCTCGTTCCGGCGCGGGCTCCGGGCGCCCAGGGGCGTCGAACCGGCCGGCAACTCCTCGCCCCGGCTGGGGGCTCGTCGGACACGCCGGCCGTGGGTCAGAAGCCGTTCGCCGCCCCCGGGCTGAGCCCGCGCAGTCACTCGCCGGCCGACCGCCGTGCCGCCTGCGAGCCGTCCGCGGCTGACATGTTCCGCGTGATTCGCTCGGCCGCTGGCATGTCGAAAACGTCCCTGCGGTGGCAGCGGCGCGGCCGGTCCATCGGCGTGGTGCCCACGATGGGCGCGCTGCATGAGGGCCACCTCTCGCTCGTCCGCGCGGCCCGCGCGCAAAACGATGTCGTGATCGTGACGATCTTCGTGAATCCACTCCAGTTCGGCCCCCATGACGATTTCGCGCGCTACCCAAGGTCCTTCGCCCGCGACGTGCGGCTGGCGCGAACTGCCGGCGCCGACGCGGTGTTTGCGCCCTCGGCGACGCAGCTCTATCCGAAGGGATTCCAGACGCGCGTGGACGTGAGCGAGCTCTCGACGCGGTGGGAAGGCGCCTCGCGGCCGGGCCATTTCTGCGGCGTGGCCACGGTCGTCACGCTCCTGGCAGCACTGACGCATCCGACCCGAGCCTATGTCGGCCAGAAGGACTACCAGCAGGCGCTGATCATCGAGCGCCTCATCCGTGACGTGAAGCTGCCGGTTGGACTGCGCATCCTGCCGACGGTGCGCGAGCCCGACGGCCTGGCGATGAGCTCGCGCAACGCCGATCTTTCAGACGCCCACCGGCGGCAGGCGGCGGTTCTCTATCAGGCGCTCAGCCACGCGCGCGAGCTCATCCGGGCGGGCGAGCGCCGCGCCGCGCCGATCATCGACGGCATGCGGCGCCTGCTCAGCGAGGAGCCGGATGCCCGGATCGACTACGTCGCGGCGGTGGATGCGCGCAGCCTAGAGCCGCTCTGGCGCCTCCGGGGGCGGGTGGCGCTCCTCGTCGCCGTCTGGGTCGGGCGCACGCGCCTGATTGACAATCTTCTCGTCGACGTGCGATAATGCTCCGTCGGAGAAACCGGGGATCAGGCGTTCGTCAGCGATGCTACAGACTGTCTGCAAATCCAAGATTCACCGGGCGACGGTCACCGAGGCCAACGTCCACTACGCCGGCAGCATCACGCTCGACGGCGAGCTCATGAAGGCCGCGGGCCTCGTGCCATACGAGCAGGTCCACGTCGTCGATGTGGACAACGGCTCGCGCATCGTGACCTATTGCATCGAGGGTGCCGCGGGCTCCGGCACCGTGTGCATCAACGGCGCTGCCGCGCGCCGGATGTCGGCGGGCGATAAGGTGATCGTCATCGCCTACGCCCACGTGACGCCGGACGAGCTGGAGTCGTTCAGCCCGAAGGTGGTGCTGCTGGATGCGCGCAACCGCATCCAGCATGTCGTCGCCGAGGCCTGCCGCCTCTCTGAAGGCGGCGATGTGGGAGCTGCGTTTGGCGCATCCCGTTCTGAGTGACGATGGTTCGCGTCGGCCTCGTGGGCTGCGGGACGATCGGCTCGCGGGTGGCGCGGGCCATTCAGCGTGACCTCGCCCATGTCGCACGCATCAGCGCGCTCCATGACGTCGATCCCTCGCGCGCCCTCCGCCTCCAACGCCGCCTTAGGCCCCAACCTCCCCTCTGCTCACTGCCGCAGCTCATCAGCCGCTGCGATCTGGTGGTTGAAGCCGCCTCGGTGGGCGCCGTTGCCGCAGTGGTGTCCCGGGCGCTCGCGGCGGGCCGGGACGTCTTTGTCATGAGCGTCGGCGGGCTGCTCCAGGACCAACGGTGGCGGCGGCTCGCCGCGCGCGGCCGCCTGCACGTTCCCAGCGGCGCGCTGGCAGGCCTCGATGGGGTCAAGGCGATGGCGATTGGGGGCGGCCTGAAGCGGGCATCGCTGACCACCCGCAAGCCGCCGAAGGCGCTGGCCTTGGCACCGTCGCTTGTGGGTCGGCGGCTGGAGCGGTTGCGGCGCCCCACGGTGGTCTTTGACGGCACGCCACGCGCCGTCGTGAAGGCGTTTCCTCAGAACACGAACGTGGCCGCAGCCCTTGCCCTGGCCAGCGGCCTGCCGGATCGCCGCATCCGCGTGCGCGTCGTGGCCGACCCGGCGATCCGGATGAACCGGCACGAGGTGGACGTCGAGGGCGACTGCGGCCGCATCCGGTGCCAGGTGGAAAGCCGCCCGAGCGCGAATCCTAAAACCAGCGAGCTGGCCGTCCGATCGGCGATTGCGACACTCCACCGCATCTTTGACAGGATCTCGATCGGGACGTAAGGCAGCGAGCCACTGAAACCGGTTTTTCGCGGGCACAACCCGGTGTGCCGGCGACGCGTACCGACAGGCGGGTCTGACCCCGGAAGGGGTCCGGCCCCAAGCGTGGGGGAGGGGGGTGACTTGTCGTGGCAGAAAAGGTCGCAAAGGTTGGCATCAGGAAGCAGGCTGGGTACCTCTACTTCGTTGACAAGCAGGGGGACATCTCACGAGCCCGAATGGCTCGGGGAGGCCAGCGCCGCCGCTCCAGATCCAGATCCAGACGGCGACGGTAACACGCCTCGCTGATTCCAGGGCCCCTGCCATGCGCTACGGCGCAGGGCAGGGGTTCTGGCATCTGTTTTTCCTGCTATAATCAGTCGGTTTCAGCATGCCATCGGATACCCCCATCGTCGTGCGCGGCGCGCACGAGCACAACCTGAAGCACATCGATCTCACGCTGCCCCGCAACCGGCTGATCGTGATCACGGGCCTCTCCGGCTCCGGCAAATCGACGCTCGCCTTCGACACGCTCTACGCCGAGGGGCAGCGGCGCTATGTCGAGAGCCTCTCGGCCTACGCCCGGCAGTTTCTGGAGCGCCTGGAGAAGCCGGCGGTGGAGTCGATCGAGGGGCTCTCGCCGGCGATCGCCATCGAGCAGCGCAGCGCGGGCGGCAATCCCCGCTCGACCGTCGCCACGCAGACGGAGATCTACGACTACCTCCGGGTGCTCTTCGCCCGCGCGGGCAGCCCCCACTGTCCCCGCTGCCGCGTGCCCATCAGCCAGCAGTCGGCGCAGGAGATCGTCTCCCGGGTCTTGGAGCTGCCCGCCGCAACACCGCTGAGCATCCTGGCCCCGCTGGTGCGCGGCCGCAAAGGAGAGTACGCGGAGCTGTTGCGCGACATCAAGCGGCAGGGGTTTGTCCGCGTCCGGGTGGATGGCGCGTTGCGCGACTTGGATGAGCCCATCCCCTTGGACAAGAAGCGCGCCCATACCATCGAGGTCCTGGTCGACCGGCTGACGCGCGAGCCGGACGCCACGTCGCGCCTGACCGAATCGATCGAAACGGCGCTCAAAGTGGGCAAGGGCATCGTCGTCATTAGTTGTGAGTTGCGAGTTGGGAGTTCGGGGTTGAAGAAGCGTCGGAAGAACAACTCGCAACTCGCAACCCGCAACTCGGAACTGGTCTTTAGCGAGCTCTATGCCTGCGCGCAATGCGGCTTCAGTTTCGAAGAGCTCTCCCCGCGGATGTTCTCCTTCAACTCGCCCTACGGCGCCTGTGCCACCTGCGATGGCCTGGGGACCAAGCTGGAGATGGATCCCGAGCTCGTGGTGCCCGACCGCGACAAATCGCTCAAGGAGGGCGCGATTGAGCCGTGGAAGCGCGGCGGGATGCACCTGATCATCTACTACAACCGCCTCCTGCGGGAGGTGGCCCGCTTCTACAGGATCAGCCTCGAGACGCCGTTTCGGCTGCTGGACCGCCGGATGCAGAAGATCCTGCTCTACGGATCGCAGGACGCCGTCTGGGACGGCGCCTTCGAGGGCGCCCTTCCGAACCTAGAGCGCCGCTTCCGTCACACCGGCTCCGACTACGTCAAGGAGGAGCTCGCCAAGTACATGAGCGTCCTGCCATGCCAGGCCTGCCGCGGGGCGCGCCTGAAGCCCGAGAGCCTCGCCGTGCTCATCGGCGGACGCTCCATCGCGCAGGTGACGACCGAATCGGTGACCGCCTTCCAGCGCTGGCTCGCGGAGCGGTCATGGACCGGCCAACAGCAAGCCGTCGTGGAGCCGCTGGTCAAAGAGATCGGCAAGCGGCTCCAATTCCTCCTCGACGTGGGCCTCGGCTACCTGACGCTGGATCGGCCCTCGGCCAGCCTCTCCGGCGGCGAGGCGCAGCGCATCCGCCTGGCGACCCAGGTCGGCTCCGGCCTGGTGGGGGTGCTGTATATTCTCGATGAGCCCTCCATCGGCCTGCACCAGCGGGACAACGAGAAGCTGCTGGACACGCTGGAGCGCCTGCGCGACCTCGGCAACACGCTGCTGGTCGTGGAGCACAACGAAGCGACGATCCGGCGCGCCGATTACATCGTGGACTTAGGGCCAGGCGCCGGCAAGCACGGCGGGGAGCTCGTCGCCTGCGGCGCGCTCGCCGATATTCTCGGTGCCCCCCGCAGCCTGACCGGCCAGTACCTCAGCGGCGTGCGCCGCATCCCGCTGCCCTCGGCGCGGCGCGCGGCCACGGGGCGTGCCGCCCTCATCATCCACGGGGCCGCCGAGCACAACCTCAAGCGGATCGACGTGGCGATCCCGCTGGGCTGTTTCGTCTGCGTCACCGGTGTCTCCGGCTCGGGCAAATCCACCCTGGTGGATGAGATCCTCTACCGCGCGCTGGCCCGCCGGCTCTACGGCAGCAAGGAGCGGCCCGGACGGCACGAGCGCATCAGCGGCATCGAGCAGATCGACAAGGTCATCGTCATCGACCAGTCGCCCATCGGCCGCACGCCCCGGTCGAACCCGGCCACGTATACCAACGCGTTCGCCCCGATCCGCGACCTGTTCAGCCAAACACCCGGTGCCAAGCTGCGCGGCTTTGCGCCGGGCCGCTTCAGCTTCAACGTCAAGGGCGGCCGCTGCGAGGCCTGTCAGGGCGACGGCATCAAGCGCATCGAGATGCACTTCCTCTCGGACGTCTATGTGCGGTGCGAGGTCTGCAAGGGCCGGCGCTTCAACGAGCAGACGCTCCAGGTGGCGTACAAGGGCCGGTCGATCGCCGACGTGCTGTCCATGACGGTCGAGGAGGCGCTCGAGCTCTTCGCGGCGATCCCGGCGATCGCCAGAGTCCTGGAGACGGTCCAGGCGGTGGGCCTGGGCTACCTCGAGCTGGGACAGTCCGCCACGACGCTCAGCGGCGGCGAGGCGCAGCGCATCAAGCTGGCCAAGGAGCTCTCGCGCCGGGCCACCGGGCGGACGCTCTACCTGCTCGACGAGCCGACGACCGGCCTGCACCTGGCGGATATCGAAAAGCTCCTGGGCGTGCTCCATCAGCTGGTGGACCACGGCAACACCGTCGTGGTCATCGAGCACAACCTCGAAGTCATCAAGACGGCGGACGCCCTCATCGACCTGGGTCCCGAGGGCGGGGAAGCGGGAGGCGAGCTGGTGGCCTCGGGCACGCCGGAGGCGGTCGCCGCCAACCCGCGGTCGTGGACGGGACGCTTCCTGCGCCCGCTCCTCGCATGAAAGTACCAGGTACTTTTCCCCGCACAAAAAGTACCTGGTACTTGTTGATGGGCGCGATGATGGTGGCGTGCTCG
>Ga0247727_10015681_pt1 | contig 12378 bp, 20 predicted proteins | sample WisWelCaveWW1625_FD_202498 | JGI IMG/M metagenome (GOLD analysis project Ga0247727, IMG submission 202498) | Biofilm microbial communities from Wishing Well Cave, Virginia, United States - WW16-25 | ecosystem: Environmental > Aquatic > Deep subsurface > Groundwater > Cave microbial mat | place... | reverse complement strand
CGTGCGCGTGGAGTTCGGCGAGTACGGCCTGCGGACGCTCGAAGCCGGATGGCTCACGAATCGCCAGATCGAAGCTGCGCGTATCGCGATGACCCGCAAGATCAAGCGCGGCGGGAAAGTGTGGATCAACGTCTTCCCCGACAAGCCCGTCACCAAGAAGCCGGCCGAGACGCGGATGGGATCCGGCAAGGGCTCGCCCGAGGGATGGGTGGCGGTGGTCAAGCCCGGCCGTGTGATGTTCGAGCTGGCTGGCGTCTCCGAGTCACTCGCCCGCGAGGCGATGCGCCTGGCCGGTCACAAGCTGCCCGTCAAGACGAAGTTCGTCATGAGGGAGCACTAGACAAGATGGCTGGCACGCCGGAGCTGCGCGACATGCCCGTGGAGAAGGTCGGGGCGCACCTGCGCGACCTCCGTCGCGAGGCACTCGGCCTCCGCTTCCAGCACTCGACCGGCGAGCTCGAGAACACGGCCCGCCTGGGCGCGGCCAGACGCGAGCTGGCGCGGGCCCTGACAATCGCGCGCGAGCGCGACATCCCGACGGAGTAGGCACGAGCCCACATGACAATCGACGAAGAGCAGACCGAAGCGGTCGACGACACGGCCGGGGCGCCGCTCGTCGCGGAGCAGGCCGCCGCCCCGCAGGCCGCCGCCGCGGCCTCCCAGCCCGCGGAGCCGGTCGAGATCATCCACCCCAAGGAGCGGCGCCGGCGTGCACGCAGCGCGCATGCCGGCGGACAGCCGGCGCCTGCGAGAACGCCTCAGGAGCGGGATGCCGAGCGCCGCGATCGGCGCCGTCGTAAGGCCCTCCTGCGCGCAGGTTCGCGTGCGAAGCTGCGCGCGAAGGCCGCCGCCGCGGCGGCGGCCACGCCCGCTCCCGCTACGCCCGCCGTTGCGCCCGCCGCTGCGCCACAGACACGGAATCTCAAGCAGCGCCAGGGAGTCGTCGTCTCCGACAAGGGCGACAAGACGATCACCGTCCGCATCGACGTGGCGCATCGGCACCGGCGTTACGGCAAGGTGATCCGCCGCTCGACGGCGCTGCACGCGCACGACGAGCGCAACGATGCTCACGCCGGCGACGTCGTGCGGGTGATCGAGTGCCGCCCGCTCTCGCGCACCAAGCACTGGCGCTTGGTCGAGATTCTGGAGCGCGCCAAGTGATCCAGAACGAGACGCGCCTCAAGGTGGCCGACAACACCGGCGCTCGCGAGATCCTCTGCATCCGTGTGCGCGGCGGCTCGCGGCGCCGTTACGCGAGCGTCGGCGACATCATCGTCGCCACGGTCAAGCAGGCCACGCCCCAAGGCTCGGTCAAGAAGGGCGAGGTCGTGGTCGCCGTGGTAGTCCGCACCCGCAAGCAGTTCGGCCGCGACGATGGCACCTACATCGCCTTCGACGAGAATGCGGCCGTCTTGATCGACGCCCAGAACAATCCCCGCGGCACGCGCATCTTCGGCCCCGTGGCGCGCGAGCTGCGCGATCGCAACTTCATGAAGATCGTCTCGCTCGCGCCGGAGGTCCTCTAGTGGCTGTCCGTCCAAAGATCAGGCGCGACGACACGGTGATTCTGATCGCCGGGAAGGACCGCGGGAAGTCCGGCAAGGTGCTGCGGGTCGATCCGCGCCGTTCGCGCCTCTACGTCGAGGGCCTCAACATAGTCAAGCGCCACGAGCGGCCGCGCGCTGTGCAGGACACCCAGCGCCAGCAGGTCGTCGGCGGCGTGATCGAGAAGGAGGGTCCGATCCACATCTCAAACGTGATGCTGCTGGACCCCAAGGACAACAAGCCGACCCGCGTCGGCGTGACCCGCGAAGGCGGCCGGCGAATGCGCGTCACGCGCCGCTCGGGCACGAAGGTCGACTAGGTGGCCCACGTTACGACCGCACGTCTGGAGGCGCGCTACAACGAGGAGATTCGCAGCGCGCTGATGGAGCGCTTCGCGTACTCGAGCCCGATGCGCGCGCCCCGCATCGAGAAGATCACGCTCAACATGGGCGTCGGCGATGCGAAGCAGGACTCGGCCGTGCTGGACGCCGCCACCACGCAGCTCGCGACGATCGCCGGGCAGCGCCCGAACGTCCGCCGCGCGCGCAAGTCGATCGCCGCGTTCAAGCTGCGCGAGGGCATGCCGGTGGGGCTCAGCGTCACGCTGCGCGCGGCGCGCGGCTACGAGTTCCTCGACCGCCTGCTCTCGATCGCCATACCGCGCATCCGTGACTTCCGCGGCCTGGACCCCCGCAGCTTCGACGGTCGCGGCAACTACTCGATGGGCATTCGCGACCAGACGATCTTCCCCGAGATCGACTACGACAGCATCGATCAGGTCCGAGGGCTCGACGTCACCATCACGACGTCGGCGACGTCCGACGAAGAGGCATTCGCTCTGCTCGAGGCGTTCGGGATGCCATTCGCCAAGCGTCCGTCCGCCGTGACCACCGACAGCAACTAGACAGGAACCTATGGCAAAGACCTCATTGCGCGTGAGTCAGCAGCGCACCCCGAAGTTCAAGACCCGCGGGTACACCCGTTGCCGCCGCTGCGGCCGGGCACGCGCCGTCTACCGCAAGTTCGGCGTCTGTCGCATATGCCTACGGGAGCTGGCGCACGAGGGCTACGTTCCCGGCATGACGAAGTCGAGCTGGTAGGAGATCGGAAAGCCATGTCGATGACAGACCCGATAGCCGACTTCCTGACGCGCATTCGCAACGGCATCACCGCGTCACACGAGACAGTGGTCGTTCCCTCCTCGCGCCTCAAGCGCGAGCTCGCGCGCATCCTCGAGGAGCAGGGCTACATCGACGGCTTCTCGGTGTCGCCGGCGCCGGCGGGCCGTGTTGGCGAGCTGATTCACATCAGGCTCAAGTACACCGAGGACCGTCGGTCCGTGATCTCGGGCCTGCGGCGCATCTCACGACCGGGCAGTCGCAGATACGTCGATTCGAGGCACATCCCCAAGGTGCTCGGCGGCATGGGGACGGCGATCGTCTCGACGTCGCGCGGAGTGATGACCGGCCACGACGCGCGCGCGCGTGGCGTCGGCGGCGAGTTCGTCGCCGAGGTCTGGTAGGTCCTCCGATGTCGCGTATTGGAAGAGCGCCGATCCCCGTGCCCGACGGTGTGACGATCACGATCGAGCCCGAGGAGGTCCGCGTCAAGGGCCCCAGGGGTGAGCTCGCCGAGCGCGTCTCGCTCGACATCACCGTTGAGCTCGCAGACGGCGCGCTGCGCGTCACGCGGCCGACGGACCGCGCCGAGCACCGTGCGCTGCACGGCCTGACGCGCACCCTGGTGGCGAACATGGTCGAGGGCGTCACCAACGGGTACCAGAAGGCGCTCGAGATCCAGGGCGTCGGCTATCGCGCGCAGCTCAAGGGCGCCGACCTCGAGCTGGCGCTCGGCTACTCCCATCCCGTCGCCGTGCCGGCCCCGGACGGGATCGAGTTCGAGGTTCCCCAGCCGACGCGCGTGATCGTCAAGGGCATCTCCAAGCAACGCGTCGGGGAACTCGCCGCATACATCCGCAAGCAGCGGCCGCCCGAGCCGTACAAGGGCAAGGGCATCCGCTACGAGGGCGAGTACGTCGCGCGCAAGGTCGGCAAGCGCGCATGAGGAAGCGTCAAACAATTACTGCGCGTTCTGGCGGCGCCTGTACGCGCCTGGCACCACCCGCTCGCGCACCCGTACCACCAGTACTGGCGCCGCTCGCGGGTGTCGCCAGCCACGCCCAGTCACTCGCCAGCTCCGCTCACTAATTCTTGGACTCTCCCTATGACGGTGACCACCAGACCAGCCAAGCGCCTCGCTCGACGCCGCCGCGTGCGCGCCAAGGTGAGCGGCTCGGCCGAGCGGCCGCGGATCTCCACGTTCCGGTCCAACCGCGGCGTCGCGGCGCAGCTCATCGACGACGATGCGGGACGCACGCTGGCTTCCGTGAGCTGGATGGAGGCGGAGCTGCGCGCCATGTCGCGGATGGACCAGGCCCGCCGCGCCGGCGAGCTGCTCGCCGAGCGCGCCAAGGCGCTTGGCGTCTCCACCGCCGTGTTCGACCGCGGCGGCTACCGCTACCACGGACGCGTCAAGGCGCTGGCCGAGGGTGCTCGTTCGGGGGGGCTGGAGTTTTGAGCCTGAGCCTGAGCTACCCGCTACGCTCCACGGTCGCGATGATCCCCTCCCGAGCCCGCACTGCGAGTCGCTGATGGCCGTCGACCGCACGGTCAGTGCCGCTGGCCTCGACCTCCAGGAGCGCGTCGTCGAGATCAACCGCGTCGCCAAGGTTGTCAAGGGTGGTCGGCGGTTCTCGTTCACGGCGCTCGTCGTGGTCGGTGACGAGGAATCGGTCGTGGGCGTCGGCTACGGCAAGGCCAACGAGGTCCCCGTGGCGATCCAGAAGGGGATCGAGCGCGCCAAGAAGGACCTCTTCCGGGTTCCCAAGCACGGCTCGACGATCACGCACGCGACGACCGGCGTCTTCGGTGCGGGCCGTGTGTTCCTCAAGCCGGCTGCGCCGGGCACCGGCGTGATCGCCGGCGGCGGCGTGCGCGCGGTGCTCGAACTCGCCGGTATCCACGACATCCTCTCCAAGAGCCTCGGCTCGCAGAACCCGATCAACCTCGTCAAGGCGACGATCGCTGGACTGCGCGAGCTCCGCCGGCCGGAGGAGGTCGCCGAGCTGCGCGGCCTTTCGATCGCCCGCGTGCTGGGCCTCGAGGACCGCCGTGAACCATCGGTGGCCGCGGATGGTAACGGCGGCGCGGTCGTCGAAGAGTCGACCGCGGAGAGTTCATGAGCCGATTGCAGGTCACTCAGCGCCGCTCGCGCAACGGCGCCAACGGGCGCCAGCGCGACACGCTGCGCTCGCTCGGGCTACGCCGGATCGGCCAAACGGTCGAACACGACGACACGCCTGCGATCAGGGGCATGGTTCACGCGGTACGCCACCTGGTCGAGGTCGAGCGATCGTGAGCGCGCCCGCGGAGCGGCCCGAGGAGTGGATCGGCCTGCACTCGCTCGCCCCGGCGCCCGGCAGCCGTCGACCGCGCAAGCGGGTCGGCCGCGGGGAGGGCTCCGGTACCGGGAAGACGGCCGGTCGCGGCCAGAAGGGCTACGGCTCGCGTTCGGGCGCCAAGCGCCGACCGCGCTTCGAGGGCGGGCAGATGCCGATCCACATGCGGATGCGCAAGCTCCGCGGGCCGCACATGAAGAAGTCGATGCCCTTCGAGCCTTTCCGGACCCACACCCAGCCCGTGAACCTCGACGATCTCGAACAGCGCTTCGAGGCGGGCGCCGAGGTCACGTCGGCGACGTTGCGCGCTCGCGGCTTGGCCAAGCGCAACGGCGTTCCGGTCAAGATCCTCGGGCGGGGTGAACTCTCGAAGGCGCTGACCGTCGTCGCCCATGGCGTGAGCGCCACCGCGCGGGAGCGGATCGAGGCGGCGGGCGGCACGATCTCGCTGGTGGATTAGTTAGTGCTCGCAACGATCCTGAAGGCCTTCACGGTCTCCGAGATCCGCCGGAAGCTGGCCTTCACGGCTGCGATGCTCGCGCTCTACCGGTTCGGCTCCCACATCCCGGTTCCCGGGATCAACGTGGACGCGGTCCAGTCGATCGAGGACCAGTTCAAGGGCGCCAGCATCCTCAACTTCCTCAACCTGTTCTCCGGCGGAGGCCTCCAGCGGTTTGCCGTCTTCGCGCTCGGGATCATGCCCTACATCACGGCCTCGATCATCCTGCAGCTGCTGACGGTCGTCGTGCCTACGCTCGAGAAGCTCCAGAAGGAAGGCGAGGTCGGCCAGGCCAGGATCACGCAGTACACGCGCTATCTGACCGTCGGGCTGGCGGTGGCCCAGTCGATCGGCTACGTCTTCCTGTTCCGCTCCTTCCAGGACCAGGCGGGCACGGCGGTGATCGAGAACTTCAACGCGCCGAAGGTCTTCCTGATCGTGACGGCGCTGACCGCCGGCACCATCCTGCTGATGTGGTTCGGTGAGCTGATCACGCAGCGCGGCATCGGCAACGGGATCTCGCTGATGATCTTTGCGAGCATCGTCGCGGGGCTGCCGAACGGAGTGCAGGCGTGGGCCACCAACGCCGATCAGGTCTTCAAGGTGATGATGCCCTTCCTGGCGCTCGCCGTGATCGCGGCGATCGTCTTCGTGCAGGAGGGTCAGCGGCGCATCCCTGTGCAGTACGCCAAGCGCGTGATCGGCAAGCGCATGTCCGGCGGCGGCCAGACCTACCTGCCGCTGCGCGTCAACATGGCCGGCGTGATCCCCGTGATCTTCGCCGCGAGCATCATGGCTTTCCCGCCGACGGTCGGCGAGCTGATACAGACCGGCTGGGCGCAGAGCCTCTCGAACTTCTTCAACCCCAACGGCTGGGCCTATGTCGCTGGTGAGACGGTCTTCATCGTGCTCTTCACGTACTTCTACACCGCGGTCACGTTCAACCCCGTCGACCAGGCCGACAACCTCAAGAAGTACGGCGGCTTCATCCCGGGGGTGAGGCCAGGCCGACCGACCGCGGAGTTCCTCGATCGCATCCTCGCCCGCCTGACCTTCCCGGGGTCGCTCTACCTGGCGGCCGTCGCAGCGTTCCCGACGATCCTCATCAACCAGACGAGCGCCAACTTCTTCTTCGGCGGGACTTCGTTGCTGATCGTGGTAGGTGTGGCACTCGACACGATGAAGCAGCTCGAGGCGCAACTGATGATGCGCAATTATGAGGGCTTCCTGAAATGAGGGTGCTCCCAACACCATCCATGGAGGTGGAATCGTCGTGCCAGAGCTGAATCTCGTCCTGTTCGGCGCTCCGGGCGCCGGCAAGGGCACGCAGGCCGCTCGCCTGATCGAGGATTTTGGCCTGCCCCACGTCTCGACCGGCGACATGCTGCGCGCGGCCGTCACCGAGGGCACCGAGCTCGGCGTCAAGGCGAAGTCCTTCATGGACGCCGGCGACCTGGTTCCCGACGACGTCATCATCGGTTTGATCCTCGAGCGCATCGAGCGCGACGACGCCAAGGACGGCTTCATCCTCGACGGTTTTCCGCGCACGCCCCCGCAGGCCGAGGCGTTGGACGGCGCGCTCGAGCGGCTCGGCCGGCGACTGACGGCGTCGCTGCTCGTCAACGTGTCGGACGAGCTCGTGCTCAAGCGCCTCACGGGAAGGCGGGTGTGCGCGAAGAGCGGCCACCTCTACCACGTCGACTTCGACCCGCCGAAGCACGACGGCGTCTGCGACCAGGACGGCTCGAAGCTGACCCAGCGTGACGACGACCGCGAGGAGACGATCAGGCGCCGCCTCGACGTCTTCCACGCGCAGACCGAGCCGCTGATCGACTATTACCGTGAGCGGGGCCTGCTGCGAGAGTTCGACGGCGCGCGTCCGGCCACGGAGGTCCACGGCCACATTCGCGCGACCATCGCGACGCTGCGGCTGGAAGACCAGCTCTGAGCCTCGATCCAGCGCCCCTGGTACGTGATAGTCAAGAAGACCCCCGAGGAGATCGAGCAGATGGCGGCCGCGGGCGCGATACTCGTGCGTGCGCTCCACCTGGTGGCGAGCAAGATCAGGCCTGGCGTGACGACGGCCGAACTCGACCAGGCGGCCGAGCGCTTCATCCGCTCGCAGGGGGCTGAGCCAGCGTTCAAGGGCTTTCGCGGTTTTCCGGCGTCGATCTGCGCGTCGCCCAACTCGATGGTCGTCCACGGCATCCCGGGCCCCGAGAAGCTCGCCCGCGGCGACGTGATCTCGGTCGACGTCGGTGTGATCAGCGACGGGTGGGTGGCCGACGCCGCGCAGACGTTCCCGGTGGGACCGGTCACCGAGGGGGCGACGACGCTCCTGCGCGTCACCCGCGAGGCGTTGTTCGCCGCCGTCGAGCAGTGCCGCGTGGGAAATCGCTTGGGCGACGTCTCGCACGCGGTCCAGTCGCATGTCGAGAGCGCTGGGTTCTCCGTGGTGCGCTCGCTCGTGGGGCACGGGATCGGGCGCTCGATGCACGAGGACCCGCAGATCCCGAACTTTGGCGAGCCGGGACGCGGGCCGCGGCTCGAGGAGGGCATGGTGCTGGCCGTCGAGCCGATGGTCACGGCCGGTCGGCATGCGGTCAGCGTCGGCGAGGACCAGTGGGCCATCTACGCGCAGGACGGCTCGCTGGCGGCCCATTTCGAGTTCACGGTGGCGATCACGGCCGATGGCCCGCGCATTCTGACCCCCTGGCATCTCGACTCGGGGCAGGCCGCGGCCTGAGCCGAATCGGTGGAGCACGCCGGACCGCGCTCTTGTTTTGGTAGGGTTCCCAGTCGCTCCGGAGCCGGTCGCCCGATGCTGTGCTTCGTACGGTCGCGCCCGCGACAAATGCCGGGTGCGCCCGCCTCAGCCGAAAGGGAATAATTGAAGGTACGACCGTCGGTCAAGCCGATGTGCGAGAAGTGCAAGATCGTCCGGCGCCACCGGACGGTGTTCGTGATCTGCCAGAACCCGCGACACAAGCAGCGGCAGGGCTAGCCACTAGTGGCCCGCATCGCCGGAATCAACATCCCGCTCAACAAGCGCGTCGAGATTGGCTTGACCTATGTCTATGGCGTGGGACGCCCGACTGCCAACCGGCTGCTCGAGCAGGTCGGCGTTCCCCCGGACACCTACGTCCGCGACCTGACGGAGGACGAGATCGTGCGGCTGCGCGACGCCGTCGACGCGGATCTGACGGTCGAAGGCGATCTGCGCCGCGAGCGTTCGCAGAGCGTCAAGCGACTGATGGAGATCCGTTGCTATCGCGGCGTACGCCACCGCAGTGGGCTCCCCGTGCGGGGGCAGAAGACCAAGACGAACGCCCGCACGCGCAAGGGACCGAAGCGGATGCAGGTCGCCGGGAAGAAGAAGGCGGCCAAGAAGTGAAGCGCTCCCACCACTGCCACGGGACGGGACGCTGATGCCCGCCCCCAAGCGTCCAGCGCGCGGTCGCCGCAAGGTCAAGAAGAACATTCCGGTCGGCCAGGCGCACATCAAGACCAGCTTCAACAACACGATCGTCTGTCTGACCGATCGCGAGGGCAACGTGATCGCGTGGGAGTCGGCTGGCGGCGCCGGCTTCAAGGGCTCCCGCAAGTCCACTCCGTTCGCCGCCCAGGTGACGGCCGACTCCGCGGCGCGCAAGGGCATGGAGCAGGGCCTCCAGAAGGTGGAGGTCTTCGTCAAGGGCCCGGGATCGGGCCGCGAGACGGCGATTCGCTCGTTGCAGGCGGCGGGGCTCGAGGTGACCGGGGTCAGGGACGTCACTCCCCAGGCCCACAACGGCTGTCGCCCGCGCAAGCGGCGGCGGGTCTAGGAGAAGACCACTAATGGCGAGAGACACAGGCCCGGCCTGTAGGCAGTGCCGCCGCGAGGGACAGAAGCTGTTCCTCAAGGGGGAGCGCTGCCTGACCGACAAGTGCGGCGTCGAACGGCGCGCCTACCCGCCCGGAGATCACGGGCGCGGGCGCCAGAAGCAGAGCGAGTACCGCGTGCAGCTGCGCGAGAAGCAGAAGGCTCGGCGCTACTACGGAGTGTTGGAGAAGCAGTTTCGGATCTACTACGAGAAGGCCAGTGGCCAGCCGGGCATGACGGGCGAGAACCTCCTGCGAATGCTCGAGACGCGGCTCGACAACGTGCTGGTGAGGCTCGGCTTCGCGGCCTCGCGACGCCAGGCTCGTCAGCTCGTCGGGCACGGGCATTGGACCGTCAACGGCCGGCGTGTCGACATTCCCAGCTACCAACTCAGAGAGGGCGACGTGATCGCCGTCAAGGCGGGGACCACGGCGACCAAGGTGATCCGCGACGCCACCGAGCTGACGGCACGTGTGCCGGCCTGGCTCCAGGCCGACCACGACTCGCTGACGGCGAAGGTGCTCCGCAGGCCCGAGCGCAACGAGATCGCCGCGCCTGTCCAGGAGCAGCTCATCGTCGAGCTGTACTCGAAGTAAGACCTAAGACCGCGCGCCGGGCGCGCCACCCCGGTACCCGGCCGCCCATGGGGGCGGCGCACGTTTCACGACGACGACAGGACGCTGATGCTTGATTTCCAAGTCCCCCGGATCACCGCAGAGACCGTTGAGGAGAACCGAGGCTCGTTCACCGTGGAGCCTCTCGATCGGGGCTTCGGCTACACGTTCGGCAACTCGCTGCGGCGCGTCCTGCTCTCATCGCTCTCCGGCGCCGCCGTCACGAGCGTGCGTATCGAGGGCGTCGCTCACGAGTTCTCGACGATCGAGGGCGTCAAGGAGGACGTGACCGACATCGTGCTCAACCTCAAGGGAATGGTCTGCCGTATCCACTCCGACTCCAACGAGATCGAGGCGCCGCTCGTGGTGAGCGGCCCGGGCGAGGTGACCGCCAAGGACATCGACGTTCCGTCCGGCGTCGAGATCCTCAACCCAGGGCTCCACATCGCGACGCTCGAGAAGAAGACCAAGCTCGAGCTCTACGTCACGGTCGGCCGCGGCCGCGGCTACGCGCCGGCGGAGGAGAACAAGTCGGCCGATCAGCCGATTGGGGTGATTCCGATCGATTCGATCTTCTCGCCGGTCCGCCGCGTCGCGTACTCGGTCGAGCAGGCACGCGTCGGTCAGCGCACCGACTTCGACAAGCTCAGCCTGGACATCGAGACCTACGGCTCGGTCGATCCTCAGGCCGCGCTGCGCGAGGCCGCCGAGATCCTGATCTCCTCGCTGGCGATCTTCACCGACGCCGACCGCGTCGAGGAGCTTCGTGCGACGCCCGGCGGTGGGATGCTTGACCCGAACATAGCCGCTTGGGGGGCGACGATCGGAGCGGGCCGCGCAGCCGGCGCGATGGACGACATCCTGATCGAGGAGCTCGAGCTGGGTGTGCGCTCGTACAACTGCCTCAAGCGCGCCGGCATCCAGACCGTCGGTGAGCTGGTCGCGAAGTCCGAGGCCGAACTCAACGCGATCCCCAACTTTGGCAAGAAGTCGATCGACGAAGTGATCGAGACGATCGCGGCGCGCGGGCTCGGGCTGCGCCCCGAGTAGGCTGCGACGCCATGCGCCACCAGAAGACACGTGCGAAGCTGAGTCGCTCGGCCTCGCACCGCAAAGCGCTGTTGATGAACCTCTGCAAGGAGGTGATCGACCACGAGCGGATCACCACCACCGAGGCCAAGGCGAAGGCGGTTCGTCCCGAGCTCGAGAAGCTGATCACGCTCGCCAAGCGAGGCGACCTGCATGCCCGTCGTCAAGCCCTCTCGTCGCTCGGTCAGGACAAGTTCGCCGTTTACAAGCTCTTCGAGGAGGTTGCCCCGCGCTACACGGAGCGGCCCGGCGGCTACACGCGCATCCTGAAGCTCGGCCCGCGGCGCAGCGACTCGACGGAGATGGTCTTCCTGGAGCTCGTGTAGCAGTCTGGTTGTGGCGCGGCGTAGCAGCCCGCCGCCAGGGCCCGTGCATCAATAGCCACTCCATTTGACAGCCACCGCGCGGTGCCGGAAGCCACCCGCGATGCGCGCTCGCGTCTGGCCCCCGGCATCCAACGGCGGCCATGGGAATCTTCCCACCGGCGGCCACCCGCGCAGGGGGCTTGGTTCCCTGTGCACCCATACGGTGCAACAGGAACCACACCCCCGAGGCCAGCGCACATTTTCGAGGACGAAACCACCGAACGCGGCCGACCACCGCCCTCGACGCCGCCGTTGACCGTCGCTCCGGTGAATCCGAGGACGACAGGGTCCACGGCCTATATTGGCTGCGGATGGGTGCACCGGCCGGCTCGGTCCACGACTGCCCCGGTCGCATCCATTCTTAAACGGGCCCTTAGGCCCTTCAGCCGCTGCGCATGATCACGAAGCTGACGATCGAATACGACGGCGCTGCCTTCGCGGGCTGGGCGCGCCAGCCGGGGCTGCGCACCGTGCAGGGCGAGCTCGAGGCCGCGCTCGCCGTCGTGTTGCGGCATCACGCGACGCTCACCGTGGCCGGACGCACCGATCGCGGTGTCCACGCCTGGGCGCAGGTGGCTTCGTATGAGGGCCCGCCCGTTCGACCGGGCAGCGTCAACGCGCTGCTCGGCGACGACGTGGCGGTGGTCGCCGCGGAGGCCGCGAACCCGACGTTCGACGCGCGCCGCGACGCCACGAGTCGCGCCTACTGCTACCGGGTGCTGGCCCGCTCCACGCGCAGTCCGGCGGAGCGGGGCCGGGCGCTCTGGTGGCCGTACCCGATCGACCGTGCGGCGCTCGAGCCCTGTGCGGCGCTGCTACCAGGGACGCACGACCTGCGGGCCTTCACTCCGACGCAGACCCGCCACACGCTCCTGCGCCGCCGCGTGCTGAGCGCCTGCTGGCGGGCGGAAGGTGACCTGCTCGAGTTCTGGATCGAGGCAGAGACG
>Ga0247727_10015680_pt1 | contig 12378 bp, 8 predicted proteins | sample WisWelCaveWW1625_FD_202498 | JGI IMG/M metagenome (GOLD analysis project Ga0247727, IMG submission 202498) | Biofilm microbial communities from Wishing Well Cave, Virginia, United States - WW16-25 | ecosystem: Environmental > Aquatic > Deep subsurface > Groundwater > Cave microbial mat | place... | reverse complement strand
CCCCCCTGGGGCTGTCGTCATCCTTTCGTGTGGTTCTGCAGCGGCGGGTCAGAATCACGCTTTCGGATGGCCCGCGCGGGTCAGGGAATCAGGCGAGAGGCCCGGCCGATCTGCACGGCCTGGGTACGCCGCTTCGCGCCGAGCTTGTCGAAAAGCCGGCTGGCGTGGGTCTTCACCGTGTTTTCGCTGATGAAGAGCCGGTCGGCGATCTCCTGGTTGCTGAGCCCAGTGGCCATGTGGCCGAGGATCTCCAGCTCGCGGGCTGTGATTCCGACCTCGTTGCGACGGTGTTCGTCCATCACGAAGGAAGGCGAAACCGGCGCCGCGACCGTCTTCTTCCGCCGGAGCGTCAGGCCGAGCCAGACGCCGATCCCCGCAAACAAAGCGGCGACCAGACTGCCGTAGATCGCCACCGAGTGCTCGACGACGAGGAAGCGATACTCGGTCAGCGTCAACACCGCGGTCAGGACGCCGCCGGCGAGACCGTAAACGAGAATGTCGAACCACGCGCGCCGGCGACGCGCCGGCGTGGCCTTGGTCGAGGTGGTGTTCATGGGGCAGGGAGCCGCTTGGCCGGCATGTCCCTTCCCGCCTGGTGCAGCGTCAGGCTCTCGGTGTTGCCCTGCTCGTCGGTGTGGAAGGTGATCTGCGCGTCAACGACCCGGAAGAAGAACTCTCTCTCCGACTCGGCGAAGATTTCGAACTCGGGCTGGGAGGTGGCCTGCGCCAGGAGCTTCGAACCTTCACGCCGAATCGTGATCACGAACCCCGGCAGCAGCTCGTAGCGCCCCGCGTACTTGTCCAGAGTCGCCTCCGGCAGGCTCACGGTCTTGGGGACAGCGGGCACGGCCGCGTCGAGCCATTCGGCCTTCTGGTCGACGCCGCCCTGGTGCAACACCAGGTGGCTGACCTTGCCGTTCTCGCCGCGGACAAAGTTGATCGCGGCTTCGACCGCGGTGGCGAAGAACCGGCCATCGGATTCCGGAAACACCTCGAGCATCTCCTGTCCGGTGGCTTGGACGTAGAAGCGTCCCCCTTCCCGGGTCACGCTGAGGATGAAACCGGGCGCCAGCTGGTATCGGCCGACGTAGTCGTCGAAGATCTCAGGATCGAATTCGGCAGCTTCGGACGCCGTCTTGAACTTCGCCAGCGGGAGCTCCGGCGCGAGCAGGTGGAAGCCGATGTCGTCGATGTCGTGGGTCGAGTTCGACAGCACCACGACCCCGCGCTTGTGCTCCTTGTCGAAGCCGGCGAACGAGTGATATCCGCCGGTCCCTCCGTTGTGCCAGTAGATCGTGCTTCGGTCGCCCTTGCGGATCAGCCAGCCCAGACCGATCCGCATCTCGGGCCCGCTGAATTCCTCCCGCGGACGTTGGCTCTCCTCGATGGCCCTTGCGATCGGGGACTCGGTCCACCCCAGATTCGCTGCGAGAAAGAGCAGCATGTCGTCCACCGTGGAGCGCAGGGCGCCGGCACCGGCGAGCGTCGGGATGTCCCAGTTCGCCACGGGCGCGAGCGCCTCGTCGTGGCCTTGCGCCAGACGCTCCTCGAGCTTCGGAGTCAGCGTGATCACGGTGTCCGTCATCTTCAACGGCAGGGCGATGCGCTCCCGCACGAGCGTTTCGTAGCTCGTACCGGCCTGCAGGGCCAGGATGTGGCCCAGGAGACCCGCGCCGTAGTTCGAGTAGGCGGCTTTCGCGCCGGGCCTTCCGGTCAACTCGACGCGCGCGAGGAACGCGTACATCTGCTCGACGGTGTAGTCCGCGTACGGATTAGTCGGGTCGGCCGGAGCGAAGTTGTCCGGCATGCGCGGGAGCCCCGATGTGTGGGTCGAGAGATGGTACAGGGTCACCACGGCGCCATCCCGGCTCGGCACGCGAACCGACTCGGGCAGGAACTTCTGCACGGGGTCGTCCAGGCGCACTTTCTCGCGCAGCACCATGTCCGCGAGCAGGATCGAGGTGAAAACCTTGGAGATCGAGCCGATCTCGAAGACGGTCTTTCCATCCGGCTCCCGTTCGTCGCTCTTGCTCAGCTGGCCGTAGCTCACGACGGTGCGGCCCTTCTCGTCGATCAAGCCCACGGCGATCCCGACGCTCTGCTCGTGCTTGTCGATCCGCTCAGCGAGGATCGCTCGCACTCGCTCGACGGACCATTCGGCACCCCCGGCGGCGGACGACGTCAGAGCCAGCAGCAGCGTGCACAACGAAGCAGCTGTGCGTCGCGACATCCTCGATTCTCCCTGCAAGGGAACTCCCTCCCGGGCGACTGTAACACGCGGCACTGCGGCGGCCGTGGAGGTGGGCCGGGCGGGGGTGCCGCTGGCGCCGCGATCCGGAGAGTCCGCTCGAATGGTGCGCGTCCGGCCGCAGACAGGCGGTCGAGCACGGACCGGGGGAGACTTGCTTCCGGACATTGGCGTGCAATACGGATGCTGATAGCCTGCTGTCGTAACCTCGAACAGAGCGCCGTCACGGAGAAGTCCACGAGTGGCCACGGGGCCAGCGGTCAGTAGGCTGCGCCTCGCTCGAGGAGGGCTCGAGGTGGAGATCGCGAAGGGCCTGTGTCGTCTGTGGGCGTTCTCGGCCTTACTCGTCCCAGGAGCCCCGCATCGTGCGGAAGCGGCCGACATCCCCTTCACGGTCGTGTGGATCGACCCGTCGAGTCCGCCGAATTCGTGGGCCAAGGACGCAGGAGACATTGACGGCGACGAGGATCCCGACCTGTTCGTCGCGGGTGCTGCCGGGCCCATCGTCTGGTACCACTTCCCGGATTGGAACGAGTTCGTCATCGCGGAGAACTGTTCCACCGAGAGCGGCTCGGCGATCGGTGATCTGGACGGGGATGGCGATCTGGACCTCAGCCTGGGCACGACCTGGTTCGGCAACCCGCGCCCCATGGGGAACCCGGGTGGCGCCTGGCCCCTGCACACCGTGGGTGGAATCGGAAACCACGACGTCGCGATCGGCGACCTCGACAGCGATGGCAAGGCGGACGTCGTGACGCGGAGCGAAACCGACACGATCGTCTCCATCTTGAGACAGAACTCGCCGTCGTCCTGGGCGCGACTGGACGTCGATCCCGGGTTCGGGCTGAACGGGCTCGCGCTGACCCATGTCGACCGGGATGGGCACCTCGACATCGTAGTCGGAGGGATCTGGCTGCAGAACCCCGCGGGCAACATCCTGGCGGGCAGCTGGGTGCCGCACAGCTTCGCGAGCTGGGATGCTCACGCGGTCGTGGCGATCGGCGACCCCAACGGCGACGGGAGGCCGGACGTGCTGCTGGCCGTCTCGGAGGGTGCGGGTCCGCTGGCGTGGTTCGAGAATCCAGGGAATCCGAGAACCTCCAATTCGTGGACTGCGCACTCGATCGACCCCGGTCCGCTCGACCACGCGCACGCGATCGCGGTCGCGGACATGGACAACGACGGGGTTGTGGATGTGGTCGCGTCGGAGTATCAGGGTGAGGGGCGCCTCTTGGTCTACCGGAGCGCCGACGGGGGACTGACCTGGAGTTCGCAGGCCCTCGGGACTCCCAGGTTGCACAATATCCGCGTGGAGGACATCGGCAGGGACGGCGACCTGGACATCGTCGGCGTGGCGGCGATCGGCGTGAATCCCGTCGAGCTCTGGCGCAACGAGACCGTGCCGTCGCCCATGCAGGTGGTGTGGTACGAGGATGGCGACGGCGACCGCCACGGCGACCCGAGCCGGCCGCTGACGGAGTGCAGTCCGCCGACCCTATGCTCGCGGATCGGGGACGACTGCGACGACATCGACTCGACCGCCTGGATGATCCCGGTCGAGGTCCAGGGTCTACGGGTCGCGCCGAGCCTCGATGGAAGCCGGCTGACCTGGGATTCTCAGTCCTTTTCCGCCGGGGCGAGCACCGTCTACGATGTCGTCACCGGTTCGCTCGAAGTCCTGCAGTCGACGGGATCGTTCGGCGGCGCGACGTGCCTTGCCGACGATCAGCCGTCGATGCCGTACCTCGACGCGCGTCCGGATCCTGGGGCCGGTGATGGCTACTACTACACTCTGCGAGCCGTGAACTCGTGCGACACCGGCACCTACGGCAGGTCCAGCGTCACACCGGATCCCAGGATCGAACTGGACCTCGCGAGCCCCTGTCCATGAGGCGTCGGGATACCACCCTGAAGGCCCGCGCTTCCGCGACCGCCTCGGCGTCACGGCCTCGCGGTCTTGGTCAGTCGAGCAGCGCGATCGCGTCGTCGGCGCGGATCACGCCTTCCACCAGCACGGCCGCATAGACTCCGGCCGTGCCGTCGTGGCCCTTGGCCACGCGCCGCATGACCTCCGGGTTGGCCTGCGCCGTGTCCGGATCGAGCGTGATCATCTTGCAACGGGGATCGCGGTCCATCACCGCAACCTCTGCCTTGGCGCCGATGCGGAGCCTGTGACCCACCCACGCGTTCTCGCCGAACCCTGCGCCGCCTGCCCGATCGACGTAGACATTGGCGCGGAACCGCCGCTTGTCGAGCTCCACGCCGACTTCCTGGCTCAGCTGCCGCGCGGTCTGGATCGAGATCAGCGAGACCGGACGGCAATCGGTCAACGCACGCTCGGAGCGGAGTAGCGACAGAGCGAGCCCGTCCCGCCCGCCCTCGCGCAAGAGGTCGATCAGCCGCGGATCGTCGACCGCGAGCAGCTCGCCCGACGGCGTCTCCACGTCGACCATCCGATCGGCGGGGTCCGCGTACAACGGCGTGACGCCGGGCGCCAGCGCCTCGGCCTCCGCCAGATTCGGCGGTGCCGTCATTCGCTCCCTATGTCGGTACGTTGCGCGATACCGCAGCATCTGCTCCTGCTCGCGCCCGGTGTAATACGGGAACCCCTTGGGTGCCGCCGAGCTGCGGAAGGCATACGCACGGTCGCCGTACACTCCCGGAAACCCCGCAAAGAGCTCCCTCAGCTCTTCCCCGCGCATGCTCTTCACGGGATAACGCCACAGGCTCTCGACTCGTCCAACCATGTTCATCGGTGAATCCTCGCTATTTCTCGAGCCCGATCCTCCGCAGCAACGCGTCGAAGCGCGGGTCGGACCGGAGCGGATCGTAGTTGGGAGAGCCCAAGATCCCGGTGATCAAGAAGGCCGATCGAGCTTCGTACGCGCGGTCGAGCCACGCAAAAGCCTGATCCTTGTCGCCGAGGCTGGCGTAGATCAGCGCGATCTCGTCGGGCGAGACGTATTGCCGCTCGGAACGCTTCAAGAACTCGTTCAGGATCTCTCTGGCTTCGGCGGTGTTCCCCATGCGCGCATGGGTGATGGCCAGGCCCGAGAACGCCTGACCGCCCGTGGCGCGCTGGAGACGCTGGTACTCAGCCACGGCCTCCGCGAACATCCCTGTTTCGCGGTAGGCGATCCCGACCTGCGATTCGAAATAGAAAAAGCTCGGGTCGAGCTCCGCCGTCGTCTTGTGTTGCTGAATCGCTTGGTCGTAGCGGCGGGACATCACCAGGCAGTACTCACGCATCCAACTCGGCACCGGGGACAACGGGTCCAACGCAATCGCGCGGTCCGCTTCGGCGAGCCCCTCGTCCCACCGGTTCATCGCGCAGAGCGCGAGCCCGTAGAAATTGTGGGCTTCCATGGAATTGGGACTCAAGCGCAGCGCACGGCGGAATTCGACGTCCGTGGTCTCGAACTCCCAGTCGTAAAACCACTTGGCCAAACCCAAATAGGTGTGGGCCTCCGCGTTCGTGCCGTCCAACTCGATGGCCTTCAGGGCCGCGGCCTTGGCTTTCGGCTCTGCTTCCCTGGGAGGGACGAAGGCGTCCGCAAGCCACATGTGCGCCAGCGCCGTGCCCGCGTACGCCGGCGCATAGCCCGGATCCTGCTCGAGCGCCTTCGCGAAATAGTCGAGGCTGCTCCTTAGGCCTTCCTCGGTCTGCTTGAGCACCAGGAACCGGCCGCGCAGGTACAGGTCGTGCGCCTCGGCATTGTCGGTGCGTGCGGGCGCGCCGGCTCCGAGCGTGAGCTGGAGCGCGGAGACGATGGCTGAGGTGATGTCGTCCTGAACCGCGAAGACGTCCTTCGCCTCCCGCTCATATCGCTCCGACCAGCGCACCAGCCCGTCCGTCGTGCTCACCAGTTGCGCGGTCACACGGAGCTTCGAGCCGGAACGGCGCACGGTGCCTTCGAGCACCGTGGCTACGTCGAGCTTCGCGCCCACCTCCCGTGCGTCTGTACTCTTGCCCTTGAAGGTGAACGCCGAGGTGCGTGCGGCGACCCGCAGCTCCGGCACCTTCATCAGTGCGCTGGCCAGCTCGTCGGTCATGCCGTCCGAGAAATACTCGTCATCCGGATTCCCGCTCTGGTTGACGAACGGCAGCACCGCGATCGACGCCTCCGCGGCGGGAGCCGGCCGCAGCGCCAGCCACAGGCCCACGAGCGAGCCGACCAACGCGAGGCCGACGACGGCGGCCACTCCGAGGAATCGGCGTCCGCGCGCGGTGACGGCCGGTGCCGACGCCGAGACGACGTGTTGCAGCTCATGCCGGGCGTCGCCGATGTCACGTAACCGGCGCTTCGGATCGCGCTCGAGGCAGCGCGCGAGCAGCGAGCGAACGTGCGTGGGAACGGCGGCCGGCAATGCCGCGTAGTCCGGCTCGCGCGTGAGGACGGCGGCAATCGTGTCCGACACCGTCTCGCCCGCAAACAGCGGCTTGCCGGTCAGCATCTCGAACAACAGCACGCCGAAGGCCCAGATGTCCGAGCGCTTGTCGACCGCCCGGCCGCGCGCCTGCTCGGGCGACATGTACGCGGCGGTGCCGAGAATGCTGCCGGCTTGTGTCATCCCGGCCGAGGTCGTCGTGGGCGAATCGAACGAGGCCAGCTCGCCCTCTGTCGGGCCTTTCGCGAGACCGAAGTCGAGCACTTTCACCATGCCGTCGTCGCGCACCTTCACGTTGGCGGGCTTGAGATCGCGATGCACGATGACGGCCTCGTGCGCGGTCTCCAGGGCGTCGGCGATCTGCCGGGCGATGGCCAGGGCCTGGTCGAGCGGCAGGCCAGCCGTCGCGCCGGACCGCGAACGGCGGATCAGCTCGTCGAGCGTCGCGCCTTCGACCAGCTCCATGACGAGCGCACGGACGTCGGTCGCGTCCTCGAGGCCGAAGATCTGGGCGATGTTCGGGTGGTTGAGCGAGGCGAGCAGCCGGGCTTCCCGCTCGAAACGGGCGAGTCGATCGGGATCGCGCGCGAACGCCTCGGGCAGGATCTTCAGCGCGACGTCACGTCCGAGCTTCGTGTCACGTGCGCGGTAGACCTCGCCCATGCCGCCCGCGCCGAGCGGCGAGAGGACCTCGTAGACGCCGAGCCGCGCGCCGAGTGGAAGAGAACGAGTAGGGGAGTCCATCGCGGTCAGTTCGGAACCAACTGCGTCCAGTTCTCGATCAGGGTCAGCGGCTTGCTCGCGTCGCCGTCGGCGGGGCGCCGTCCGACGAAGCGTTGGCCGTCGGGCGTGACGTCGAAGGTCTCGATCGGATGGCGGAACAGCTCGCGCGGCGCCGAGAAGCGCGGTGCGTCGCCGGGCTCGACCTCGACCGACATCACCCGGTCGGGCCCCGAGAAGAAACAGAGTTCGCGTCCATCGGCGCGCCAGCGCGGGCGAACGCCTCCCTCGCTCGAGATCTGCCACGTGCCGCGCTCGCCGCCCAGCGCCTGGACGTAGACTTCCCAGCGACCCGATTGCTCGGAGGCGTAGGCCAACAGGCGGTCGTCCGGCGAAAGGGCCGGATCCTCGTCGAAAAACGGAGTCGTCACGAGCGGCGTGATTTCCTTCGTCGCCAGGTCGAAGCGGAACAGATCGAAGCTCGACTCGCCCGGGGCTCCGATCACCAGCCACCGGCCGTCCCGCGAGGCGTCGAGCGGCCAGATTCCCGCCTCCGTCGTCCCGACCTCCTCGGCCGAGCCCGTGCCGTCGGACGAGCGCTGGAAGATCACTCCGTCGTTTCGACGGTCGTTGCTGTAGTAGAGGAGTCGATCGTCGCGCGACCAGACGGGTCTGCCCTCGCTTCCCACGTCGAAGGTCAAGCGGCTCGCCGAGCCGCGGACGAGGTCGTGGATCCAGAGATCCGTCGCCCCCTGTCCGGCACTGTTCACCGAGAAGGCCAGGCGCTTGCCATCGTGCGAAAGCACGAAGTCGTCGATCAGCTCGCGATCGCGAATCACCTGCGCGCCGCTGCCGCTCCGGTCGAGCCAGACCAGGGACGAGAAGGTGCCCCGCGTGCCTTCGCGGTAGACCAGCGTGCCTTGGTTCGAAACGCTGGCCAGCGCCTGCTCGTTCTGGGTGAAAGCGACGGGGGAGGCGACCGGTGCCGGATCGCCCGCCAGCGCGAGGCTCTCCGGATCGAACCGTACGGCGAGCAGCGTCCCGTCGCGCCAGAACAGGATCCGCCCGTCGGGCGAGAACAGCGGCGAGGAGTTGGCGGCGATCAGCCGGGTCCGCTTTCCGCTCGAAAGCTCGAGCGCTTCGATCGCGCTCTCGTCGTTGTGCGTTCCGCCCTCCGCCGTCTGCGCCAGGAACAGAATCGACTTGCCGCCCGGAAGGAAGACCGGGAAGCGATGGCTCTTCTCGTTGCGCGATGTGTCGAGCGTCGTCAGCGGTGTCGGCGCGCCGCCGCCCGCGAGCACGCTCGAGAGACCGGTACGGAACGCCGCGGTGAAGACGATCCGGCCGTCGGGTCCCCAGGCGCCGCCGCGTGGCGTCGGCGCGTCGCAGATCACCTGCGCCGGTCCTCCCTGCGGATCGAGCCGCTTGAGCTTGCCCTCGGCGAAGAACCCGATGTGCGCCCCGTCGGGGGACCAGAACGGCATTTCGCCGCCGTCGGTCGGCGCGAGCCGCGTGGCCTCGCCTCGATCGAGCGCGCGCAGCCAGAGGCCACGCGCACCGGTCTTCTGGTCGTAGGCGTCGAAGACGATTCGCCGGCCGTCGGGCGACAGCGCGAAGGTGTCGCTGAACGCCATGCCCTCGGGCGCCGCGAGCGCCGCGTGGAGGAGGCGCGCGGGCGAAAGGCTCCGTTCGGAGGCGAGCCACAGCGTGGCGAAGGTCAACGCGGCCACGACGCCGATCGCCGCGACGCCCCAGGCGAGCCGCGGGCTCGAGACGACGGCCGGGCCGATCTCGCCGCGAGCGGGATCGGCCAGCACCTCCTCGATCACGATCCGCGCGTCGCCGATCGCCTGCAGCCGCTCGCGCGGTTTCTTGCGCAGGCAGCGGCGCAGGAGGTTCGCGATCCGCTCGGGCGTTCCGGCAGGCAGCGCCGAGAAGTCGGGCGAGTCCTTGAGCACGCCGGCCAGCACGTGTGACACGGTCTCGCCCTCGAACAAGCGCCGGCCGGTCAGCATCTCGTAGAGCACGACTCCGAACGACCAGATGTCGGCGCGGCGGTCGACCGCGCTTCCCGCCGCCTGCTCGGGGGCCATGTACGCCGCGGTGCCGAGGATCATCCCGATCTGCGTGGCGCCGTGCGTGAGCGTCGGCGACTTCGCTAGCTGCGAAGCCGAAGCGGTCGAAGCACCGCCGGGATCCAACGCCTTCGCCAATCCGAAGTCGAGGACCTTGACCTGGCCCTCCGCCGTCAGCTTCACGTTCGCGGGCTTCAGGTCGCGGTGGACGATCCCTTTCTCGTGCGCATCTTCGAGCGCCTCGGTGATCTGGCGGGCGATGGACAGGCTCTCGTCCAAGGGAAGCGGCCCGCTCGCGCAGCGCTCGGCCAAGGTCGGACCTTCGACCAGCTCCATCACCAGTCCGCGTACGCCGTCGCTCTCCTCGAGCCCGAAGATCGAGGCGATGTGGGGATGGTGGAGCTGGGCCAGCACCTTCGCCTCGCGCTCGAATCGCGCCAGACGCTCGGGGTCTCGCGCGAAGGCTTCCGGCACGACCTTGATCGCGACCTGCCGGTCGAGCTTGGTGTCCGTCGCGAGGTACACCTCGCCCATGCCGCCCTCACCGAGTTTGGCGGTGATCGCGTACGGACCGAGGCGGGCGCCGGGCGCTAGCGACATCGCCACAATCTACCGCAGTCCGAAGCCGACGGAAATCCGATGCCGTCTCAGTCCGCCAGGCGGTCGAGCAGCCAGGCTAGATTGCAGGATGCCCGCTCGGAGTTGCCGGTCGATCTCCTCGTTCTGGAGACGAGGTAGCGCCGCGAGGCGGCGATCATGTCGGCGGCCCTGTCGAGGCGCTCCATGTCCGCGGGCGCCGGGGACGCGGTCAACTTGATCTCGATTGCGCAGGGCCGTCCCCCAAGGTCCAGCACGAGGTCGACTTCATGCTGGTCGCTCGTTCGGAAGTAGAACGCGTCGAATGGCTTGCCGAGGCAGTTCAAGGTGCCGATCACCTGCTCGATGACGAAACCTTCCCAGCTGGCTCCGACCCACGGCCGGGCCAGCAGGTCGTGCTGGTCGGACACGTTCAGCTGTGCGTGCAGCAGGCCGCTGTCGCGCCAGTAGATCTTGGGGCTCTTGACCAGACGTTTGCGGATATTAGGAAGGTAAGGTGGAACTCGCCGTATCAAGAACGCACCCGCCAGATAGTCCAAGTAGCGGTTCACCGTGTGATAGGAGAGCCCCAGGCTCTGACCGACCTGCGATGCGTTCCAGGTCTGGCCGTGGACCGCGGTCAGCATGCGAAGGAGACGATCCGTCACTTGGGGAAGCGACGGCAGGCCCCAGCCGGGAAGATCGCGCTGGCTCAGCAGGGCCAAGTAGTCCCTCTGCCAACGGGGGTAGCGCCGCTGTACCAACACGCCGCCGTCCGGGTAGCCGCCGCACAGCCAGAGCGTGTCGAGGCTCGCTTGCGCCTTCAACTCGGTCAGCAGGAACGGCGTCAACTCGACCAGGGACAGTCGTCCGGCCAAGGACTCGGAGACCTGGCCCATCAGCGAAGGCGACACCGAGCCCAGCAACAGGAAGCGGCCGGTACGTTTGCGGTCTCGATCGATGGCCCCACGCAGCCTCGGAAACACCGCGGGCCACGACTGGGCCTCGTCGAGTACGACCAGTTCCCGTCTCGGCGAGAGATCGTCCCACTCCAAGTCGAGGCGAAGCCGCTCCGACTCCTGCTCCAGATCGAAGTACGCGCCAGGCAAGGTCCGAGCCAGGGTCGTCTTCCCGCATTGTCGCGGACCGATCAGGGCCACGGCCGGGTAGTCCCGCAATCGGTTCACGAGCAGTTCGCGGACGCGGCGAGTTAGCATGCTTGCATAATAGACTTTGATTTCTAATATGCAAGCCCCGGCGCGCCCACCTCGTGTCGCGCGTCCCAGTAGAGTGGCAGGAAGCCGTCGTGCGGCCCCATCCCGGAGACCTTCGCGGCGATGGAAGGAAGCGCCCGAGTGGCCTCGCGGGCCGGCGCGGCGAGCGAGGCGGCGGGAGGGACGAGGGCGGCGGCGCAGAGCAGGAACGGCAAGCGGGGAGCGGGCATCGGGTGTTCCTCAGCGCGCGCGCAGGAGCTCGGGCCAGTTGAGCATCACGCTCAGGTGGGTCATGCCGCGCTCGTTCTTGATCATCAACAGCCGGGAACCGTCCGTAGCCACGTCGTAGTTCGGGATCGTCAGGTTGCCGCCGAACACGTAGCTCTCGTCGAACAGCACGCGTGGGCGCGACAGCTCGGGCGCTTCGCCACCGCGTCCGATCTCCACGACCATCATCTGCTGTCCCTGGCGGTAGTAGATCAGCCGGCCGTTCGGATCCCAGCGCGGGTGCGTTCCTCCGTCGTTCGACACTTGCCAGCGGCGGTCGGGGCCAGGAAACGGCCGGATGTACACCTCCATCCGTCCCGAGTCGTCGGAGGTATAGGTCAGCCAATCGCCGTCGGGCGAGAATCCGGGCGCCCCCTCGTAGGCCACCGAGGCAAGCAGTTGCTCGCTCGCGCCTGTGCCGTCCGCGGGACGCACGTGGAGATCCGCTCCGGTGGAGCTGGCGATGCGTACCGAAGCGAGGTGCTTGCCGTCGGGCGACGTCGCCGAGGGGTACTCGTTGGCCGCTTCCACGGCGAACGCTTGCGGCGCTCCGCTGCCGTCGGCCGGGATCCGGAACATGCCGGTGTCGTTGCGATAGAACACGTACGCGCCATCCGGTGACCAGACCGCGAAGTCTCCGGAAGGCGCCAGCCGCGTGAGCGTCCCGCGCGCCGGATCGGCGATCCAGATCCCGCCCGACGCGGTGATCGCGATCCGCCGGCCGTCGGGAGCGACCCGAGGATTGGTGTAGGAATCGGGCGGCAGTGGCAGCGGCGTTTCCGCGCCATCCGGCGCGACCCACACCAGCGTGCGCAGCGCGGCCCCGGGCGGCACGTAGACGAGGTGCCCGAGCGCAGACGCGGCGGCGACCGGGATGCCCATACCGGAC
>Ga0247727_10015679_pt1 | contig 12378 bp, 8 predicted proteins | sample WisWelCaveWW1625_FD_202498 | JGI IMG/M metagenome (GOLD analysis project Ga0247727, IMG submission 202498) | Biofilm microbial communities from Wishing Well Cave, Virginia, United States - WW16-25 | ecosystem: Environmental > Aquatic > Deep subsurface > Groundwater > Cave microbial mat | place... | reverse complement strand
TGCGATTATCAAATAATAGAGGTGAGCTATGAACAAGAAAGAGATAAACTTGATCATAAGGATGAGCTTTATAAAATTCTGGATGGCCGGCTTATTTTTTCCCTTCATGGTTAACCTGGTGTCGGCGCAGAGCAAGACCGGCACCACCATCGGCCAGTTTCTGTTGATCGAGCCCAGTGCACGTGTCGCCGGCATGGGAAACGCCGGCGTGGCCTTGTATGATGAAATCGTCTCGGCCTATTTCAATCCCGGCGCCATTGCTTACCAGAAGGGCTATGGAGCGCAATTCACCCATAGCGAATGGCTCGCTGATATATCTTTTGACTATGTCGCCGCTGCCATCCAAATCGGCGAGGTGGGCAATCTATATCTCAGCGTGGCTTCGTTGAACTCTGGGGGAATTGATGTTCGCACCGTGGATCAGCCGCTGGGTACCGGCGAACGGTACACGGTTTCCAATATTGCGTTGGGCCTGGGCTATGGCCGGCAGATTACCGATCGGTTTTCAGCGGGCGTTCAGGTGAATTATATCCAGGAAACCATCTGGCATAGTTCACTAGGAACCTTTGCCATCAATATTGGAACGGTCTACCACCTTGGCAACGGCGTACGCATCGGCGCCAGCCTCTCCAACTTCGGTCTGCAGGCCGAGTATAACGGACGGGACCTGAGATTCCAATACGATAATGATCCGGACAGACACGGCGACAACAGCACTCTGCCGGGCGAGGTTTTTACTGATGAATTCTCGCTACCGGTACTTTTTCGTGTAGGGATTGCCTGGCCGGTGCGTTTGAGTGAAAACAACCAGGTTCAGTTGGCCATGACCGCCTTTCACCCCAATGACAATACCGAAAGCGTGAGTTTCGGCGCCGAATGGCTGGTCTGGAAGACTTTTGCCTTGCGCGGTGGCTACCAAAATCTTTTCCTGGAAGATTCGGAGGTCGGTCTCGCCCTCGGGGCGGGATTGCAGCATGAACTCGGCGATTTCGATTTTCGTTTCGATTACGCCTGGGCCGATCACGGACGCCTGGAAAATACGCAGCGCTTTACGCTGGGCATCACGTTTTGAACGAATGAGAACATCAAAAATATTCTGCCTTAAATTGATTCTGCTTGCCTTGACTGCTACATTGCTCAATGGGTATGAACACAAACCACAATCATCCCAATCTACTCCCGGTTTATGGGATCCTTTCCTTGACTCGCTGCAAGTGCGCACGTTGCGCTATTTTCTCGAGACCACGGATAGCGCCACCGGTCTCGCCTATGATCGCTGGCCGTCGCCAAGTCCTTCGAGTATCGCGGCAGTGGGATTCGCTTTGACTTCCTATCCCCTCGCGGCAGAACGACAACTCATTACGCGCCGCGAAGCCGCCCGCCGCGTGCGGAATACTCTGCAATTTTTCTGGCAACTTCCTCAAAGTGAGCAAGCGCAAGGCATCGGCGGCTACAAAGGATTTTTCTATCACTTTTTGAAAATTCCGCAAGGCACACGTGAGTGGAACTGTGAGCTTTCCACCATGGATACGGCGCTGCTCCTCGCGGGCGCGCTGTTCTGCCAATCGTATTTCGATGGCTCAAATGCAGAAGAGCAAACCGTTCGTGCACTGGCGGATTCACTTTATCGTCGTGTAGATTGGAAGTGGGCAATGGATAATCGTGATGGCGTTACTATGGGATGGACCCCGGAAAAAGGCTTTCATGATATGATTTGGGAAGGCTTTAATGAAGCGATGATCGTCTACATTCTCGCGCTGGGCTCACCCACTCATCCGGTTCCCGAAAGTGCATGGCAAGCCTGGACGGCGAGCTATAAATGGAGAAAAGATTGCAGACAGGAGTTCGTGAGTTTCGGTCCGCTTTTCGGCCATCACTATTCACATTGCTGGATTGATTTCCGCGGCATTCAAGACCATTACATGCGCCAAAAGGGCATCGACTATTTCGAGAATACTCGCCGCGCTACGTATGCGCAGCGCGAGTATGCCCGGCGAAATCCCAACGGCTATCGCGATTACTCTGAAAACATTTGGGGCTTCACCGCCTGCGATGGCCCGGGGAATAGCAGTTTCGTTGTCGATGGCCGCCGGCGCAAGTTCAAAGGGTACAGCGCGCGCAGCGTTTGTCATGAATGGCTCGATGAAGATGGCACCCTGGCGCCAACCGCCCCGGGCGGCTCGTTGCCTTTCGCACCGGAGATTTGCATCCCTGCCCTCAAAACCATGAAAGAAAAATATGGTGAGCAGTTGTGGACAAAGTACGGCTTTCTCGATGCCTTCAATCCTACTTTCATCACCGCAAAAACGCCAAACGGCTGGTTCGATCGGGATTATCTCGGCATCGATCAAGGGCCCATCGTCATCATGAGCGAGAACTTGCGCAGCGGCTTGGTGTGGGAAGTGATGAAGAAGAATCCGTATGTGGTTGCTGGCTTGAAACGCGCCGGGTTTTCAGGCGGCTGGCTCAATGCCGATTCAAAATAATTGACACGGCGTACAGTAAAATTTGAGGAGGAAGATTTTTTGAGCATATCAACACGGCATTACCACGACTTCCGGAATAAATATGGCTATTTTTCAAAAGACGGCTTTGAATATATTATAACCCGCCCGGATACTCCCCGCCCCTGGACTAATGTTATTTCCAATGGTGATTTCGGCTTAATTGTCAGTCAGGCTGGCGGCGGATTTACCTGGCGCACCCATGTGAATTTAAACCGCCTCACCCGCTGGACGCAGGATCTGATCCGGGATGAGTGGGGGAAGTGGCTCTATTTGCGCGACCTGGACAGCGGCGAGTTCCGCTCGCTGACCTTCCAGCCCGTTCAAGCCAGCTACGATGAATACCGCGTTCGGCACGGTCTGGGCTACACCACCTTTTTCCAGCGCGCCGGCCAACTGGAAACCGAATGGACGTTATTTGCCGCCAAAGATGAGCCGTTGGAGATCTGGATGTGCACGTTGCGAAATACGGGGACAAGCCGGCGCCGGCTGCAACTGGCCTCGTATTTTGAGTGGAACCTGGGCGCCGGGCCGGATAATCACCGCGAATTTCATAAGTTGTTTATCGAAACCCGCTATTACCCCGCGCTGCGTACGATTTCGGCGACGAAAAATCTCTGGGAGGTACCGACGAAGAAAGGCCACTGGAATACCGAGTGGCCGTATGTGGGCTTTCACGCCGTCAGCAGTGCGGTAAGCGGCTGGGATACCAGTAAGGATAACCTGATCGGTCGGCACGGCCGTTTCGCTCGTCCCAAAGGAATCGGCGAGGGGGTGTTTACCGGCAGGGCTGGGTGTTTTCAGGATGCAGCGGCTTCGCTGGCGACCGAAGTAAATCTTGAACCACAAGACGAGAAAACCGTGATTTTTCTCCTCGGTCAAATTGATCATTCCAACTCAAAATCGATTCAAGAAAAAATTAAAACACTCGTTGACCGATACGCAGATGAGGGTAAAGCGAAAGCGGAGTTGGAGAAAATAAAATCCTTTTGGAAAGAACTCACCGGTCGAGTCCACATCGAAACCCCGGACGATTCTCTCGATTTGCTGGCGAACATCTGGCTGAAATATCAAGCTATTTCCGGGCACCTGTGGGCGCGGTCGGGTTATTACCAGCAATCCGGGGCGTACGGGTTTCGTGACCAGATGCAAACCAGCCAGGTCTGGCTGCCGCTCGATCCACCACGCATGTTGGAACACGCTAAACTTAACGCCCGTCACCAGTTTAAAAACGGCACGGTTCTCCACTGGTGGCATCCCTTAACCGAAAAAGGGCTGCCCACCGATATGACTGACGATTTACTTTGGCTGCCGTTCATGCTGGTACGCTACTTCAATGAAGTCGGGAATTGTTCGGCGCTTTCCGAAACCGTCCCCTTTTACGATAGCGGCGAGGCCACTTTGCAGGATCACTGCATTCGTGCCATCGATACCGTCCTCGGGCGCTTTAGCCCGCGGGGTCTGCCGCTGATCGGCGCCGGCGATTGGTGCGACGGCTTCAGCGCCGTGGGCCTCGACTGGAAGGGAGAAAGCATCTGGCTGGGGATGTTCCTTTACGATATCTTGGTGAAGTGGTCGGAGATTTTGACCCAGCACAGTCCGATTAAAAATACGGAATTGGCAAGGCGCTACCAGCAGCGGGCCGCGGAGTTAAAAAAGGCCATCAATACCCACGGCTGGAATGGCCAGTGGTATATCGCCGCGACCACCGATGACGGCACACCGATTGGTGACCCTAGCCAGGAGGAGTGCAAAATTTATCTCAATTCCCAAACCTGGGCGCTCCTATCGGGAGTAGCAGAGGGGGAACGCAAGGAGAAAATTATCCGAGCGATGTTGGAACATCTGGAGTGCGACAACGGCCTGATGCTCTTTCATCCGGCTTTTAAAAAGCCGAATCGCAATATTGGCTACGTTACTCGTTACGCCCCGGGCTTGCGCGAAAATGGCGGAGTTTACACCCATGCGGCTACCTGGGGGGTGCTGGCCCTAGCTAAACAGGGATTAGCGGAGGACGCGCTCCGTATTTTTCGTAAACTCAATCCCATCCTTCAAGCCGAGGCCAATCCGGAGAGATATATGGCCGAGCCTTATGTGCTTCCTGGAAATGTCGACGGCAGAGATTCGCAGTACTACGGTCGGGCCGGCTGGAGCTGGTATACCGGCTCCGCCGGCTGGTTATTTGCCATTGCCCACGAAGCCATTTGCGGGGTGCGGCCGGTATTCTGCGGCCTGGAGATCAATCCCTGTATTCCTGCCGACTGGCCGCGTGTCCAAATGGTACGGCAATTTCGCGGCGCCACCTATCACATCTCCATCGAGAACCCGCAGGATTTCACCGGCGGGGTGCGGGAGATTTCTGTGAATGGTGAGAAGTTGGCAGGTAATGTAGTCCCGCCGCAGGGCAGCGGAACGCATCAGGTGAAAGTGGTTCTCTCGGGGAATTCATGATTTTCCATGAATTCAGTTATTTTTATTCAAGTCTCGCAGTAATAGGGTTAGTAATGGTAATATTGGGTGTTAGAAATCAGAGACGTTCTTCTCTTAAAATCGTCACCCAAACATTCCGAACCATGATAGCGTCGAAACGGCATACGGCAACTGTGTTACTTATCCTACTCATTGTCGCGGTTGCAAGTGTGGTTCTACAACGCCCTACACCTTCACCGAATGCGGAGTTTGGACAATCGGAACGCATGCGAATCTATTTTCAGATTCTCGCGCTTCAGTGGCTTTTGTTCTTGTATGTGCGCTCCGGGATCCGACGCACTGGCAAGACAGTGCGGCAGCTAATTGATGAGCATAACTGGGGCATAAACGCTGGGTTCTCAATGTGGCAATTGCCATCGCGGCATTGGTGGTTTGGATGTTCGTGGGTGCAGCAATTGGCGCGATATTGCGGCTCAGCCCGGAGGAGCTTCAGGCCTTGCAGCAGCTTCTGCCAAAAAGTTCTCTCGAAAAAAGCTATTGGATTGCGGTTTCCCTCACCGGGGGCTTCTGTGAGGAGGTGCTTTACCGCGGATACCTGTTTAAGCAAGCCCGCGCGGTGACCGGCAGTCTGGCGGTGGCCCTGGTTTTCCAGGCCGGGATGTACGCCATCGCTCATGTAACGCTGCCGCTAAAAATCGTGGCTTCGGTGAGTGTATTGGGGCTGTTTCTCGGCGGGCTCGCGTCCTGGCGAAAAAGCCTGGTGCCGGGAATGATCGCACACAGCGGCATTTCTCTCGTCGGGGGCCTCTTTTCTTCGATGTGATATGGGCGCACCGGATTATTTGAGCAAGTCCGCGTAATTGAAATGCGTGACTCTGATCAGAAGCTTGCATTTACTACCCACGTGAAAGTCACTTTGATGACTGTCCATGATTGGATTTGATTTCTTTTGGCATGCGGGTGTGCTCGCCCGCCTATATGTTGAACCAAGTTCATTCCTGCTCTCGCCAGAGCGAGCCTTTGCATTAATCCCTGTAGGCTATCTGTCCTTTCTCATTTTTGCAATCTTATTAGTGTGGCTGATGGCAAAAGTCGGCGTACAGGGCTGGCGTCAAGGAGGGGTCTTCGGGCTTCAGGTAGGGGCACTTTCATCGGGTGCATTTACGCTGGGGCTATTCTCGATTGCAAAGGTAACGCCAGAGCTTCTTGCGGGGTGGTTTTTGGGTCAAACCGTTGAGCTGGGTATCGCGGGTTTGGTTGCAGGGAGTGGTTTCACAACGCCGCGACTGGGCCGTTTGTTGGTCAAGGTGCTGGCATTGGTGATTGGCGCTTTCATCGTGACGGTGGTAATGCAGACTATAGGCCTCGCGCCAGCAGTTAGACCTTGAGTATCCAACTGACTCTTCGTCAAGCCGTCATGATTCGTATGCAAAATCTTAATATTCGACCGATTACGCCTGATGATAAAGGTTGGATTAACAAATTCATTACTGAACGATGGGGTGACAATTTTGTCGTCGCACACGACGTTATCTACTATCCATGCGAACTTGCTGGATTTGTCGCGGAACAAGATAATAGAGGAAAGATAGGATTAGTAACGTATCAAATCGCAGGTCATCGTTGCGAGATTATGACCCTTGACAGCATTTCTCCCAATATCGGAGTCGGCACCGCTTTAATTAATGCGGTTAAACGATCGCCAAAAAATCAAGCTGTACGCGGATTTGGCTGATCGCAACGAATGATAATCTCCACGCGCTGCGGTTTTCAAAAACGCGGCTTTGAGTTGGTTGCCGTTCACCGCAACGCCATCACTCGTTCACGACAGCTAAAATCAGGTATACCGCTGATTGGCAACGGCGGAATTCCGATACGAGATGAAATCGAGCTCGAAATGAATTTGGAAGATGAAAAATAGGCAATAAGTAATTCGGTAGGGAAGAATATCAACTCACTAATTTAATTGGAATTATTTTTGTTATCTTTTGGGTGCAGATATGGCACTAGGAGGTCGATCTTATGAAAACGGTAGGACAAACCATAATCTCTCTTTATGTTATGATGTTTTTTGCCATAGGCAGTGCGCAAGATTACCAACCCTACTGGGAAGCCCCGCCCTATGAAATGTCGGCCGAAGATTCCCTTTTCTTGGAACAACTCGAACGCGATACCTTTGGCTGGTTCTGGGAAAAATCCCATGCCGGAACCGGCTTCACACCCGATCGCGCCAGTGATGCCTCCGTCAATAACACGTTTATCTCGGTGGCGGCCGTGGGATTTGGGTTAACCGCTTATGGCATTGGCAGCGAGCGCGGATATATTACCCGTGCAACTGCCGCGCTCAGGGTAAATGCAGCCCTTACCAAGCTTCTGGCAGGTAAAATGGGCAACGAAAGCCAGGGTAACATTGGATATAAAGGGTGGTTTTATCACTTTATTGACGCCAACACATTGGCACGTACCGGGAACAGTGAGCTCAGCAGCATTGACACCGCGCTGCTTTTAATGGGCGTGATTTTCGTGCACAACTATTTTGATGATCCCAACAACACTCTTGAACAGAGCATTCGCGCCCATGCCGATAGCATCCTCAACGGCGTAGACTGGCGGTTCATGCTCAATCCCAATAACAAAGGAATCAGCGGTGGCTGGTTTCCGGAGACCGGTTACATCAATTTTGAGTACCAGGGGTACAGCGAAGCTATAATTTTGTATATCCTCGGACTGGGCGCCGGGCAAAATCCCTTACCCGATGCATCCTGGGATTTCTGGATAGCGAACTATCGCATCGGGACTACGCTCTATTTTAACCACTCGTTCGTACAATTTCCGCCGCTGTTTGTCCATCAATACCCCCAGGCCTGGATCGATTTTCGAGGATTAAAAAGCGACGAGCTTGATCTTTTCGGTGATCCCTATGACTATTTTGAGAACGGCCGCCGCGCCACTTATGCCAGTCGTAATTATTGCGCAGCAAATCCCAGGAACTGGCCAAATTACGGTGAAAACGAATGGGGACTCACGGCTTGCGATGGTCCACCCGGACTGGGCTATTTAGCCCGCGGTGCCAGTGCCTTCAGTGTGACCGACGATGGCACCATCGCGCCTACCGCCGCTGGCGGCTCCATCGCTTATGCACCGGAAATCGTCTTGCCCGCTTTGCGACACCTGAAAAACACCTACGGTTCCAAGCTCTACGGTAACTACGGTTTCCGGGACGCTTACAACATTGACCGCAACTGGTTTGATGCCGATTATCTGGGCATCGACCAGGGTCCTATTCTGCTGATGATCGAAAACTTTCGCTCCGAATTGGTCTGGCGAACGGTGCGCCAAGACCCGATCATTCAAAGAGGGCTGCAGCACACCGGCTTTACTGGCGGCTGGTTGGATTCGTTAACGGTTTCGGTCGAGACCCCACCGGAGGGGATCAGGGATTTTGTCTTACATCAAAATTATCCCAATCCATTTAATGCCAGTACGAGGATCACGTTTGAATTGAAACAACATTCGCAAGTTCGACTTGAAGTATTTGACATGATTGGGCGTCATGTCAAAACGCTCGTGAATGACCTTAAGAACGCAGGCGAATATTCTGTTACCTTTCATGCGCACAACTTCCCCTCTGGAATTTACTGGTATCGACTGACCGCCGACCGCAGTGTTGAAATCAAAAAAATGCTTTATCTTAAATGATAAGAGCCAACAGAAAGTTTACACGGGTCTTGCTTTTGGCTCTCGTGGTTTGGCTGTTTGGAGTTGTAGAGAGTCGCAGCCAGCCCACGCAGAAGCGCATGGCGTCTACCACGGCAAGGGATCAATTTGTCGATTCCCTGTTATCCATCATGACCCTGGAGGAGAAACTCGGGCAGCTCACGCAATTTGGATGGAGTTGGCATGATACAGCCCGATATCACACGTTCATAAAAGCGGGTAAAGTTGGTTCGTTTCTTAATATTTACGGGGCAGAACCGACACACGTCTTGCAGCGCCTGGCTGTCGAACATTCCCGTCTCGGCATTCCCCTGCTTTTTGCCCTTGATGTGATTCACGGGTTCCGCACGATTTTCCCCGTACCGTTAGCAGAGGCCAGCAGTTGGGACCCCCAAGCCGTGGAAAAGTCGGCCCGCATTGCTGCCATTGAGGCCACGGCAGCCGGGTTACACTGGACCTTTGCACCGATGGTGGATATTGCCCGGGATCCCCGCTGGGGACGGATTGTGGAGGGGTCAGGAGAAGACCCCTTTCTTGGCTCGGTCATGGCTGCGGCGCGAGTGCGCGGTTTTCAGGGTGAAGATCTTGCCGCGGACAATACGATGCTCGCTTGCGCCAAGCATTTTGCAGCATATGGCGGCGCAGAAGGCGGCCGCGATTATAACATCGTGGATATTTCCGAACGCACCCTGCGCGAAATTTATCTACCGCCGTTTCACGCCGCGGTGAAAGCCGGGGCAGTTACCATCATGGCCGCGTTCAACGAAATCGCCGGCATACCGATGCACGCTAATGGGTATTTGCTAAACGAAATCCTGCGCGGCGAGTGGGGCTTTGATGGTTTGGTGGTCAGCGATTATACTGGCATCATGGAGTTGCAGAACCACGGCATCGGCGCCTCACCGGCAGAAGTGGGTGAATTGGCTTTGCGAGCTGGCGTCGATGTTGATATGGTGAGCACGATTTATCTCAATGATTTGTCCGATCTGGTTCGGACGGGAAAGTTGCCGATGAGCGAAGTTGATCGGGCTGTGAAGCGGGTATTGCAGGCGAAGTTCCGGGCAGGGCTGTTCGACGATCCCTACCGCTATTCCGACCCACAGCGCGAGCAAACTTTGATACTTAATGCCGAGCACCTTTCTGCCGCCCGTGACATGGCTCGAAAATCCATTGTGCTGTTGAAAAATGAACGACAGGTACTGCCGCTCTCCAAAGAGATCAAAACGCTGGCGGTCATCGGTCCGTTAGCAGACGACAAAAGAGCGCCGTTGGGCTCGTGGGCGGCCGCTGGTCGCCCCGAGGACGTGGTGACCATTCTGCAAGGCATTCGCCGTGCGGTTTCCCCCAAAACAAAAGTCCTTTACGCTAAAGGATGTGAGGTGGAAGAAAGCGACCGCAGCGGATTTCAACAAGCCGTGGATGTGGCCAAAATGGCTGATGCGGCGATCCTGGTGCTGGGAGAAAACGCGGATATGAGCGGCGAAGCGGCCAGTCGCTCCACCCTCGATTTGCCGGGTCTGCAGCAGGAGCTGGCGGAAGCCATTCACGCCACCGGCACACCCGTAGTAGGGGTGCTGATGAATGGCCGCCCCCTGTCCATCACTTGGTTGTCGGAACATATCCCCGCGCTTCTGGAGACCTGGTTTCTGGGCGTGCAGATGGGACCTGCCGTCGCCGATGTCTTGTTTGGGGATTACAACCCGGGCGGCAAATTGCCGGTAACCTTTCCACGCAGCGTCGGGCAGGTGCCCATCTACTACAATCACAAGAACACCGGCCGACCGCCCGGCGAGAACAGATTTACTTCAAAGTATCTGGATCTGCCTTCTTCGCCATTGTATCCATTTGGTCATGGTTTGAGCTACTCGGAGTTTGCTTACAGCAATCTGCAACTGAATAGCTCCACTATGGAAATATCTGACACCCTTAAAATCTCGGTGGAAGTGACCAATGCCGGCGGCCGGGCCGGCGACGAAGTTGTACAGCTTTACATCCGGGACGAAGCAGCGAGCGTGACGCGTCCGGTGAAACAATTGCTCGGCTTTCAGCGCATTCACTTGTCTGCTGGAGAAAGAAAGAACCCCGTTTTCATGTTGACCGCCGAAGACCTGGCCTTTTACAATCAGGGGATGAAATGGGTGGTTGAGCCTGGCAGCTTCAAGGTGTTGGTGGGTCGGAATTCGGTGGAGGTTTTGGAAGCGCGATTTGAGGTGGTTCAATGATACAGAAAAATTTATATTTCAACCCTCCGAAAGTTCAAAACCTTCGGAAAGGTCATAATATTGAAATAAAACCATGCATTACCAAAGATTGACTCTTAACGGCCAATGGCAACTCACACCTGGTAAAGAACAGCCTGGGCATTGGCAGCACCATGTTCCTGTGCCTGCTTTGGTCGATGTCGCAAAGCCAGCGATCAGCGAGTGGGAAAAGTTCGACTATTTCTGGTATAAAAAAGAGTTTAGTCTCCCTGTTACCGATCTTGAACACCTGTACCTGCAACTGGAGCAGGTGCAGTTTGGCACGGAAATCTGGTTAAATGACCATTGTATTGGCGGCGGTATTCCATGCTACACCAGCCAGTGGTTCGATCTCACACCGCACCTCAAGAAATCTGCTGCCAATGTCCTGCTCGTTCGCGTGGGGGCAAAACACACGCTGCCTGCCCACAGCGCGGTGGGCAACGACTTCGAAAAACTGTCCTGGATTCCCGGCATCTGGGGGGACGTTTGGCTGCATCTGTATGGCAGCGGCCGGGTACCCTGGACACAAATCCTCCCGAACATCCACACCGGCAACATCCGGGTTCGTTCGGAAATTGAAAATTTTTCCACAGAGGAGAAGACGTTTCAACTCTTTTTCAGGGTACTCGAAAAATCCAGCGGCGGGCTGGTGGCTCCCTCACCGCCTTTGAAGATAACCGCAGCCGGTAATTCGGTAGCTACTTTAGAGACCGAAATTCCTATTCCAGACTTTCAGTTCTGGTCTCCCGAAACACCTTTTTTGTATGTGCTGGAAGTGATTTTGAAAGAAGAGGATCGTATTACCCATCAAACGACCATTCCTTTCGGCATGCGGGAATTTGAAATCCATGACGGCCATTTTTATTTAAATGGCCACCGACGCGTGTTGATAGGCAGCAACATCGCCTTTCATCGCCTGCTGTCGGACCCGACGCGCGCCACCCTGCCCTGGCAAAGTGAGTGGATCAAAAAGGCGCTGGTGGACATTCCCAAGGCCCACAACCTGACGTTCTTCCGCATGCATTTGGGACATGCCTATAATCGCTGGTATGACTTAGCCGATGAGCACGGCATCCTGCTGCAGGACGAATGGGCCTTTTGGACGTCTACCGGTACCCCGGAGCAGATCGAGCGGGAATTTCGGGACTGGATTCGAGAAAACTGCAACCATCCCAGCATCGTCATCTGGGATGCCCTCAACGAATCCAAGGATGCGACTATTACTGAGGAGATTATTCCGCGTCTGAAGGAATTGGATCCCACGCGCCCCTGGGAACTGGTGGATTTCAGCGAAGACCATCCCTACATTTATTCGCTGGGGCCGGTGTTGAATGCCAAAAAATTTGGTTTCGCGCGATCTATTTTTGCTTGGGAAAACCGTTCGACCCCCACCATGGTCAACGAATTTGAATGGTGGTGGCTGGATCACGAGGGCAATCCTACTCCGCTTACTAAAGCGGTGGTAGAGCGCTGGCTCGGTTGTA
>Ga0247727_10015678_pt1 | contig 12379 bp, 12 predicted proteins | sample WisWelCaveWW1625_FD_202498 | JGI IMG/M metagenome (GOLD analysis project Ga0247727, IMG submission 202498) | Biofilm microbial communities from Wishing Well Cave, Virginia, United States - WW16-25 | ecosystem: Environmental > Aquatic > Deep subsurface > Groundwater > Cave microbial mat | place... | reverse complement strand
TTGCCGGCGGCATGGGACTGGTTTATCTTTGCGTAGACCACGCAGAAACTCGTCCCGACACGCTTTTGGGAGGGAACGGTCGCCCAGTGGCGCTCAAAACTTTCCGGCCTGAGCTTCTCTCTGATCGCGTGCCGCCCGCAATCGCTTCCTGCGCGAAGGCACGACTTTCCATTTGGACTGATTCAAGGAAAATCGGGGCTGTTGGGCAAACCTCCGAATATTGTCGACTCTCATCATAGAAATTGCTTTGAACCGAAAAATTTATTATACTTTGTAAGGCGTTACCAAAATTATATAAGGAATAGAGCTATGAACCCCAAAAGCATCAGATGGCGACAACGCTTCGACAATTTTGAAAATGCCTATGAGCTATTGGAAAAGTACGTTGACCTCGAAATGCCAGGTGAGCTGGAACGCGCCGGCGTTATCCAGTTTTTCGAAATGGCATTCGAATTGGCGTGGAAAGTGATGAAAGATTACTTGGAAGCTCAGGGCTTCCAGGTAAAAAGTCCGAAAGAAACCATTAAGCAGGCATTTCAATCGGAGCTTCTAAAAGATGGCCAAGCCTGGATCGATGCACTCGAAGACAGAAATCTCACCGTTCACACTTACGATGAAAGCACTGCCATCGAGATTGCACAACGCATCAAAGCCAGCTATTTTCCGGCATTGCAGCAATTTTATCAATTCATGAAAGTCGAGTATGAAAAATGACTTTGGGCCTGACAGATCGGGATAGGAAACACATTGAAAGCGCTTTGCTAAAGTTTCCCGAAATCGAAAAAGCCATCATCTTCGGGTCACGGGCGATGGGAAACAGCAAAAAGGGCTCGGATGTGGATCTGGCCATCGTGGGCAAAAATATTATCGCCGTAACTGCTCTACGACTGCGCACGCTACTCAATGAAGAGTTGCCCCTACCCTACTTTTTTGATGTCGTCCGGTATGAAACCATCGCCAACGATAACTTAAAAAGGCATATCGACGAATATGGCGTTGTTTTATTTCCCACGCCGGAGCAATGAGCACATCGGAGGTTATGTCGAGGTTGAAAGGCAATTAGCGAAGATTCTATCATCATAGTTAAAGCTTCAAAAGAATCAAGCTGAAAGACCTCGTTTGGATATGCACTGAGTCCCTCCCCTGGTTTAGATTCTTTGAAACAACTGCTCCAACCAACTATTCTTAGTGATAAGGGTATCGTCATGTCTATCTATCCCAGTGGAACCATGATCGCCAACCGCTACGAAGTCGTGCAAGGCCCGCGTGAGAAGCCCAGCCTTGCCGGCGGCATGGGACTGGTTTACCTTTGCGTAGATCACGCAGAAGAAGGCCGTCCGGTAGCTCTCAAAACTTTTCGGCCTGAGCTTCTCCCTGTTCGTGCCGCCCGCGATCGCTTCCTGCGCGAAGGCACGACTTGGGTTGAATTGGGCAAACATCCGCACATTGTCCGCTGTCATGAAGTCATACAGCCCAGCATCGGACCGGAAGTCTATTTCGTGCTGGAGCTGGTGGCCGCTGCTGAAGGCAAGCGCGATGCTTCGTTACGTTCCTGGCTCGCTCCTGGTAAGCCGCTATCTGTGGAGCAAGCTCTGCTCTTTGCCTTGCACATTGCCCGAGGAATGAGGCATGCGACGGCAAAGATACCCGGACTCGTTCACCGTGACTTAAAGCCGGAGAACTTGCTCATTGGACGGGAAGGCCTGCTCCGCGTGACTGATTTTGGATTGGCGACAGTGACACGAAGCAGTGCCGAAGGCGGAGGCACGTTTTTGTATATGGCGCCAGAACAATGGGATCAAACCAATGTAGATTTGCGCGCAGATATTTATGCTTTCGGATGCATCTTGTTTGAAATGTTGGCAGGGCATCCTGCGGTGCAGCCAGGCAGTATACAAGTGTTGAAGAAAGCGCACCAAACAGCTCAGGTGAGGGCGTTACCCGCTGATTTGAGCATTGAAGTGACTGCGTTGATACGGCAATGTATGGCCGTGAAACCTGAAGCCCGCTATGGTACTTGGTCAGAAGTGGAATCGGTGGTAGAAAATACTTATAAAATTGTAACCGGCAAAAATGTGCCAAGCGAATTAACCAGCCAAGCAGAATCACAGTCGGAGATCCAACGCTTCGCAGGAATTGAGAGGGTGGCCATGGGGTGGTCTTACAATGCGATAGGTGTATCTTATCTTGATATTGGAAATTATGATGTAGCAATACAGTATTTCGAACGAACTCTGGTCGTCGGCCAGACAGAAAAGGAACGCAGATTGGAAGCAGCAGCAATGGGCAATCTAGGACAGGCTTACGATAAATTGTCCAGACCAAGTCAAGCAATTGAGTTCCTGGAAAAGTGTCTATCCGTCGCCCGCGAAATTGGTGACAGATATTGGGAAGGGAACGCGTTAAATAGCCTAGGCAATTTTTTTCGTAAGCAAGGCAATGTGACACGGTCGATTGAATTCTACGAGCAACACATGGCCGTCGCACTTAAGATCGGTGACATGATAGGATTACGTAATGTGATAGGTAGCTTAGGCAATGTGTATCGTCAATTGGGCGACCTTACACGTGCGATTACGTTTTTTGAAGTTGCTGTTAAAATGATGCGCAGTATTGGTGATCGCCATGGGGAAGAAGCAGCTTTAGGAAATCTTGGCATTGCCTACTGCCAGCAGGGGAATTTGTTTAAAGCAACTGGATTTTTTGAGCAGAGCCTGAACATTGCTCGTTCGATTGGAGATAGGCAAGGCGAAGCGAAGGCTTTGGGCAATCTTGGTACTGCGTACCACATGTTGGGAGATGAGAGACATGCGATCGACTTTTTTGAACAGACTCTTGACATTATGCGGGAACTCGGAGACCGCCGTGGAGAGGGTGTTGTGTTGAGTGCTCTAGGCACATCATACGAGAATTTGGATAGGCCACATCAAGCGATTAAGTTTTTTGAGCAAGGTCTATCCATTGCGCACGAAATCGGCGACCGGCACGCTGAAGGCAACACGCTAGGAAATTTAGCGGTAGCCCATGCAGACTTAGGTGACATTAACCGTGCTATTGAATGCTTCGAAAAATCCATCGCCATCATGAAAGAAATCGGCGATATATGGAATTCCGGTGGTTTCAGTTTCAACTTTGCAGGCTTACTGGCGCGACAAGGTCGCCTAACCGAAGCACTGGCTTATGCTGAGTCTGCAGTGACAGACTTCACCAAAATTGGACACGGGCAGTACATGCAGCGGGCTCAACAATTGGTTTCTCAAATTCAGGCACAGATACGGTAACGCAACTCAATTTTATTTTTAAGGATGGGCTCTACTTATGGCTATCTACCCTTCCGGCACCCTCATCGCCAACCGCTACGAAGTGGTGCAAGGCCCGCGTGAGAAACCCAGTCTTGCCGGCGGCATGGGACTGGTTTATCTTTGCGTTGACCACGCAGAAACTCGTCCCGACACGCTTTTGGGAGTGAACGGTCGTCCAGTGGCTCTCAAAACTTTTCGGCCTGAGCTTCTCCCTGATCGTGCCGCCCGCGATCGCTTCCTGACCCGTGAGATAGATTTTGAGGCATTACCACAATTGCAACACAACTGTAAAATTTCTCTTGACAATATTCATTTCTTCCATTATATTACTTGCTCAATCCCATGGGAAACCACTTGTTTTTGGAGCTTTAGGAATAGGAACGATAGATACGACTACGGGAAATCAGCAACGGCGCTGAAAATTCCTGTCCAGAAAAATTTTTAAAAGACACGAATATTATAAAACCGTGGTGAGAGATTTGTAATGGCTGATCAGATAGATAATTCTAACGCCTTCGAAGGTGAAGGGAAAGGGGATAGCAGGCCAAAGAAAGTAGAATGGGAAATTAGTGTCCCCGAAAAAACACCACGGCGAAGTCTGTTTCGGCGAAAAGAATTTAAGACGCTGTGGAAACTCAAGAAATGGGCACGAATTGCGCTAGTGATCATACTTCCTTTGTGTCTAATGGCAATGATTAAGTATTTCATCATCGATAAAAAATCAGCAGGAGCATTAAAGAGCAATCAGATGCCACCCAAAACTGTTCCGGAAAAGAAAACCGCGCTATTCGTTATGGCTACTCCGGAAGCAAACGTCTATCTCAATGGCGCATCGCGAGGCAAGGCCCCTGTAAAAATGGAAGACTTATCTGTGGGCAAACATAAACTGGAACTAAAAAATCCGGACTTTGCGGATTCTTTGATCGCCGAAATTACTTGGCCACTAGACAAAGATGATACGATCTCGTATGCTTTTCAAACGCCTAAAATGAGTTCCCTGGAAGTTATAACGGACCGAGAGACGCAAGTTTATGTCGATAAAGAATTCCGCGGCGCGATTTCTTCATTACTGATTCAGAATCTTGCTCCTGGCAAGCACCAAGTTCTATTGAGAAATTCGGAGATCTGGGGAAATTGGACGACGGAAACAACACTAAAACCAGGCAAAAGAGTAAGACTTGAGCATCATTGGAATACCGGCAGCTTATCGGTGAATGCAGAGCCCTGGGGCACAGTCTTTATCGATGATAAAAAAACAGAAGCAACACCTTTGTTCATCGAAACGATTGCTGTGGGCAGACATAAACTAAGAGTAGTCAGAGAAGGAATACCGGAGGATTATAAAGAAGAAATTGTTATTGTTAAAGGAGAAACCACAGAAGTTAGCATTGATAATTAAGGCTTTTGTCATCGCACCAACCAGGAGTGGAAGCGTAAAAATGTGGAAAACTATTATCGTGCTTGTGGTCGCATGCAGCACCATGTGTGAAATGGCAATCGCCGCTCAGAAAAAATCCAGGCTGGCGATCTTGGATTTAGAAGCCCATGGCATGGAAAGCCCAATGGCGATGCGGCCAGCAGAAGTGCTCAAAGACTATTTGACTAAATATGGGGCTTATGAAATTGTCGGCAAGGAAGCCATCGAATTTGCGGCCCGCACAAAGGGGTTTGATCCCAGTAATTTTGCTCGGGACGCGAATAAAGTTAAAAGTATAGCAGAGGCCTTGAAACTGACTTGGATTGTCAGTGGAAAAGTTGGCAGAATTTCCAGCCTTTATCTCGCGTCATTGCAAATCCTTAATGTCGACAAACCGGAAAAGTCCAGGGTTTTTGCCTACCGCACGGCAGAATCAATCGAAAGCGTGCTGCAAATGTTTGCGGCAGATTTAACCGCCTATCTCACCCAGGTCGACGCTGCCAAACAATATAAACAGGCTAAGGGTTATTGGCGGGCGCGTTTATATTTTGATGTTTATTATCAACTGCTGGGGCTTTCCGATAAATTTTGGAATCAGCAATTTGGAAACACACCATTTGAAAACTATCACGAGGGTGTTGGTGGATATCTGGGGTTTGGTGTCCCATTGTTTCGGGTTGGTGTAAGCGGCCATAACATGCTCAACCGCAACCTCGCGAAGACAACGCCAAAATTTTCCGGCGCCGGCTATCAGGCCCATGCCATCATCAACATTCCTCTCTTGCGTCCGTTCGGCCTGGACATCGGCGGCGGTTATTATTGGCTGGATTATACGATGACCGACCAGGCCAACAAGACGTCATCGTGGAAAAACGAGGGCGCGTTGGTGATTGGCGGTTTTAACATTGGCACGCTGGGTTTCAAGCTATTTGGCGAGGGAAATTTTGCGGTGCGACAAAATAATAAAACGATTGATTTTGCTTACATCCGCGGCGGTTTGCGTTTTGCTTTTCCTCTTAAATCAAAGTGAATCAAATATAACCAGCTCGACGAGCCAGGGAGGGTACTGTGCAAAATTGCTTAATGCAGAAAGGTTTCTTTCGCGAAGCTGTTTACTTATGGACTTTCTTGCTGACGACGATCAGTCCGCTTGTTCAGGCGCAACAAATGGTAACCGATGCGTTGTTTGATTTGCGTGGACATGCCGGTTTGGCGGTCGCGCTGACCAACAGTCCGGATGGACGTTATGTCGCTTCCGGCGGCCAAGACAGCACGATAAAAATTTGGGAGGCTAAAACCGGCGCTTTGCTGCGCTCGTGGAAAGCGCACGCCGACGTCGTATCGGCCCTGGCATTCAGTCCGGAGGGGAATGTTCTCATCTCGTCAAGTCCGGATCGAATGATCAAGCTTTGGGATCCCTCGCAAGGCCGCCTGGTGAAGAGTTTTGTCGATACTTCTGCCGCTCTGTTTTCCGTCGCGATTTCCAATGATGCAAATTTCATCGCGGCGAGCGGCACGGATAATTTTATCAAGCTGTGGCGCAGCCAAACAGGTGAGCGAAGTTTTTTCCCGAGCGAACATACCGATTGGATTTCGGCTCTATGTTTGAGCGGCAATGGAAATTTGTTGGCGTCCGCGAGCTATGATGGAACCGTCAAACTCTGGGATTTTAAAACGGCTCGTTTGCAAAAGAGTTTGACCGGCCGGCTCAAGCGCGTTAATGCCGTCGATCTCAGCAAAGATGAGCAAACGCTCGCTTGTGGCGGATCAGGCGGAATCGTTGAAATTTGGAAATTCCCCGATCTCCAGGAAGGCCGGACATTGCCTGCAGGCGCGGGCGAGATTTTAACGCTTGATTTCAGCTCAAATAATAAATGGCTGGCGGCAGGCGCGACGAGCGGAGAAATTTATCTTTGGGAAACCACAACACTGGCCGCTTTGCCAAAACTGCAAGTTGACGCTGGATCGGTTACGCGCCTGCTTTTTACCGGCGGCCAACAAAGCTTGCTCTGGGCGGGCACGAAAGGCAACATCAAAGTTTGGCGTCTACGGGAAAACGGGCCGCCAACGATTGCCGTGCATGCGCCTTCGCAGGGAGTCACTTTGGACAACACCTTCACGTTGGATGCCACGATCACTGATGATTGGGGCGTAGACAGCGTCATCGTCAAAGTGAATGGCGAGCCGCTTATTCTTGAAAACTATCAATGGAATTCCAAAGCGCCAGAAGCTCCGTTGGGAAGAAAAAGTGTCGGAATAGAGCGTTCGGCGTTTGGCAAATTGAAAATGGGAGAAAATTCCTTTCAGATATTCGCTTCCGACTTTGACGGACAAAACGCTTCATCTAAATCCGTGATCACCTATCGCCCGAGGGAGTTGATGGAAGAAGCTCCGGCATTGGTTGCAGAAGGAGAGCGTTTATATAAGAAAGCCAAATTTAAGGAGGCGATTGCAAAACTTCAACAGGCGCTCAACATTTTTGTCAAATACCCGTCCAGCGAATATCGCGATCCGCCGCTGATCAAGGCGCACATATTTACGGGTTGCGCCTACCTGGGTCTAAAAAATAACGGCCAGGCCGAACAAAGCTTCAAAGAAGCGCTGAAGCTGGATCCAAACATAAACCTTGCGCCTTCGGCATATTCGCCGAAGATTAGAAAGTTTTTTGATCGAGTTGCGGGCAGATAGGAGAATGACGATGAAAAGACTCAGGCTCAATAACACCCTTGTCCTGTTCATGATCGGGGCATTGTGTACGGCGCTGCTTTATTATGCTCTGTCATTTCTCGATAACACTAGTTACCTGCGTATCTTTTTTTTCAGGTCCTGGACGATACACGTTCCCAATACCTGCCTTTTTGTGATGGGGCTTTTATTCCTTCTTGCCAAACAACGCCAGTTTCGCAACGAAGAAGAAGTCATCAAGTTTCTCAAAATTCGCGGCATGACCACCATATCGCCCGACGCCGCTAAAGAATTGTTGGACACCATTCCCCAGGCTTATCGCGAAACGAGTTGTTTTCTCCGGCTCAGCGAATTGTTGCGGGGCTACTTGCATCAGGAAGACGTCATCACGTTGAATGGCGAGCTCTCGCGACGGGACAGAGAGTTGATTGATAGCGGGCATCTGTTTCTAGACAGCTTACGCCAGATCATTCCGATTCTTGGATTTCTGGGAACGGTTTTGGGGTTGGCGTTAGGCATGCTAAAATTTCCGGAAGTCGCTTCGGCTTCATCAAGTGTGGAAAGTTTGCGCAGCATCCTCAAAGATTTGGCCGCGTCTTTGAGCGTTGCTTTTGAAACCACCCTGTTGGCGTTAATTTACACCATCATCCTCATTTTGCTGGCCTCGTTGTTACGAAGACAAGAAGAATTGATCGTCAATGGCGTTGATGAAAAAGCCCGCGAGCTGATTGGGAAAATCAAATTCAAAAGCGAGCTGGAGAATGAGCGTCGGCCGGAATCAAACCGAAATAATACTGATGATAAAATCGTCTTAGAACTGCAAAAATTAATTGGCCAGTTCAACATGCTGAATGAGAATTTGAGCAAGCATTTGATTCCAGCTTTGCCAAACCATCATGATGAACCCATCCCAAAAACGGATGAGAACGAGACAGTGCGCTTCGAACCATCCACACCAAACCGTGTGGACGAAAATTTGGAACAGTTGAGTCATGCGTAGGTCTTCTCAAGGCGGTCTCGAAGTTTTGCTGGTGCTTTGTTGTTTGGTCGGGGTCGTGGCCTTTTTAGCATTCAGTATGGGCATGTTGAATTTGGCCACCGTTGTCGAGCACAAAGAATCCACGAATCCTTCAAAGCTTATCAGCGCGTCGGATAGCCTGGCGCGACAAGTTGACCGCAAAACCGATGAATTAAAAAAAATAAAAGAGCTCATTGCGGAGCTGGAGAAAGAACTCAAAGAAAAGCAAAAGCAATGGACGGCGATGAGCAGCGTTGGACAAAATACTGATGACTCGGCGCAAAGAGATATTGCGCGCTGGAAAAAAGAAATTGAAGCTGCAGATGAGAGGCTGCGACAACTCGAAATATTGCGGAATCGGCTCGCCGCGCAAAAAGGCGACGAAGATCAGTTTAATCCCTGGAAAGATTTTAAAGGCGCCGAGCAACTTCGCAACCCTCTTTTTGTCGAGTGCAAGAAGTACAACATCACCATTTATCCGCAAAGAACCCTGGTGAGCACGTCTGAGCTTACGGAAAACAATCCTTTTTCGAGCCTGAGCCATGATCATGATGCCGTCATTTTCCTGATCAGGCCGGACGGGTATGAGTCGTTTCAGCAAGCCAACAGTTGGTCGGAGAAGATGAATTGGAAAATCGGCTACGAGCCGGTCAATGCGGAATGGAAATTGGCTTTTTCGAGATAACTTATAACGAGCCTTTCACCAAATTTTTTAACCAAAAGAGGGTAACACTATGTTTTGCTTTCGCCCATTGCGCCTGTTAATTTCTTTACTTGTTTTGGGGTTGTTAGCTTGTTCCAGCACGAGTCCGTTAATAAAAGCCGTAACCAAGAATGACTATCCCAAAGCAAAATCTTTAATCGACAAAGGTGCAGACATAAAGGTTACTACTAAGACTGGTTTTGATCTTTTGACACTTGCCATACTGAATGAAAATGTCGATATGGTAAAGTTGCTGCTTGACCATGGATTCGATTTGAAATCAGAAAAGGGAACAATGGCCTTTATGGTAACAGCAATACGTGGCAATGTTTCTATTCTTAAAATACTTTTGGATCGAGGTGTCGCAAACATCAATGTACAACGAAATTATGATCCAAACAAATTACAATGGACGCCTCTCATTGCTGCAGCATATCATGGACATAAAGACTGCGTCCAATTATTGTTGGATAGAGGTGCGAATGTAAATGTCGTAAGTCGTACCTATGTAAATGCTGATATTGATGAATCAAGGTCAAGTGGCGGCTATACAACTTACGTTCGCACCTCAGGCCTTCGAAAGGAAGCTTCCGACAAAACTGCACTTGGCTGGGCCAAAGTCCAAGGGCATACAGAAATAGTAGAATTGCTCAAGAAATATGGCGCAGAGGAATAGTTAGCGTACTCTAAAATCAAAAACATCGGCCTCCTGGCGATTCTAGCGCGGAAAGGCCAAATCTGAATTTCGTTTCGTTGAATTAGGTGTGTTCCTTTTCCTGCGAAGTATCGACGGAATTATCTTATGAGGTGAGATATGTTAACGTCAAGATTACTTGCTCAATTAGTTTTTGCAGTTGCGATTCCTTTCTTTCTCTATGCTGGAGATGTAAATAAAGAATTGCGGACTGCAGCGAAGAAAGGCGAAATTGATAAAGTCCGTGCATTGCTCGCGCAAGGGGCTGATATCAATTCAAAGGATGATTATGGCAAGACGGCTTTATTTTTAGCTTGCGAGAAAGGCCAAGCTGAAATCGTAAGCGTTTTGCTTAAAAACGGTGCCAATATGGAAATAAAGGATATTAATGATAGATTACCTTATGATATTGCTGTGAGTAAAAAGCATGTTGATGTAGAAAAACTTTTGCTTATAAATCATCCGCGCTTAGGAGACGCGTTTGGATTTGCAGCTATTAAGGGTTATACAGACGTTGTTGGTACTGTGTTGGCAAATAGAGAAATAGACCCCGAGTCTTATTATGCATTTCAACTTATAGGTCAGATAGCAAAGAAACTTGCAATAAAAAACAGTCACTTTGAGACCGCCAAAGCATTTAAGAGAGCAGGGGTTGATATTCGAGCAACACCATATCTTACTATTGATGAATTCCAAATAACTTTTACTCTCATGAGAAAAACCGATGAAAGTATTTTGAGCATGTCGTTCGAAACTAAAAATAACGTCGAACTAAAGTATTCGTATCCGCCATTATCGTTGAATTATAAGCAATATGAAATTCATTTGATTGATGAAACTGGTCAAACGTTAAAACCGGTTCCGAAAGGCGGCGTTCATAGTGGCAACAGTAGCGACGGGGCATTAAATTATGAATTATCTTTTGAAGTTCCGCTGAGTACTAGAATGAAAATACTTAAAATTGGCAACATCTTCTTCAAGCTTGAGAAACTGGAGTTGTCGGAACAATTACTAATTGCTTCCGCTTTGGGGCATACTGAGTCAGTTCATGCCTTGTTAGATAAAGGGGCAGATATAGAAGCAAGCGATTCGGCAAATCAATATTATACAGCCTTGTTGTGGGCAGTAAACAATAGCCATTTAGCTACTACAAAAGCTCTTACTGAGGCCGGCGCTGACTTGAATGCACAAATGGAAGCAGCCAAAGCTTGGGTCTCAGGCCCAACATTTGGAGGCCCGACATTTAGAAACTCTCGTAGTGTCCAAGAACTTTTCCAACAACAAATTACAACTCCACCTGATGACATCATGGCTTTCGAAGAATTAATGTCAAGCCCGCCAGTCGGAACAACAGCATTGATGCTTGCGATATTAAATGGGAACCGTGATATTGCAAAACTTCTCATTGAGAAGGGAGCAAATCCTAATATCACAAATGGTGCTGGTGAGACCGCTTATTCGCTTGCAATTAAGAAAGGCCAAAGTGAAATAATTGAATTGCTTAAGAAAGTTTCTACTAGAGAATAGCCAGGCCCCATGCGCAAAGGCAACGCCGACGTTCTTGAAATGTTTCAAGATCCGTTATTGACCATTATTGCATTGATTCTTTTATGCACGGTGTGGATGATTATTCCCAAAACGCCGGATCCGATTGACCCGCGTTCTTTCACGGCGCAGAATGAGATTGATTCGCTCAAGATTAGCCAACAATTCATTGACAAGCTGTTGCAGGAACATCTTGCCAAAGTTGAAAAGCTGCAAAAAGAATTGGAATGGTTAGAGAGCGAGAAAAAGATGACGCTGGAAGCCGCTAATGAGAGCGAGCAAAAAAACGCCTTGCTGGATAGCTTGAAGGCAAAATTGGAAAGCGCCTTAAATGAAAAACGCGAAGAAATTAGAAGGTTGGAGCAGTCGTTGCCTGATACAAACGTTGCCGCCCCCCAAAAGCTCGGCGGCGGCAGTTTCACGGTGTTCAAGCAAACCGATAAGCAGCAGGTTCTTATTGAAATTGTGAATGATCGCCTTTTTCCAGTTGACGATGATCATTACGATGCCGAGAGTGGTCACTACCAAATGAAAAATGGTTCGATAGAGCGCCGTGTTAAGGCAACGAGAAAGTCAAACGTCCGTGGCGAAGATATGGACAAAATCGAGAGTTTTGACAGTGCGTTTCAAAAGCTATTGAGAACGTTGAATACTGAAGAAAAATATATCGTGTTTCTACTGCACAGCGACTCGTTTGCAATCTTTCGAAAAGCCCGCGAAATTGCCATCACCAAAGGTTTTGAAATCGGCTGGTGGCCTTATAACAGAGATGCTATTATCTTTGGCGGCAGTGGCGGCGGAAAAATCGGCTCGACAGGTCCGCCGCAAAAGTAAAATTTTCACCTATTTTATGCGTGAGGTGTTATCATGTCAAACTACAAAAATAATCGTTGGGGATTCAACCTTTCGACTATTGGGGTGATTTCCTTTTTGCCGGTTTTATTCCTTTCGATGTGGATGAGCTTAGGCCATGCGCAGACATCTACTGAGATCGACAAACAAACCGAAGCCGCCA
>Ga0247727_10015677_pt1 | contig 12379 bp, 12 predicted proteins | sample WisWelCaveWW1625_FD_202498 | JGI IMG/M metagenome (GOLD analysis project Ga0247727, IMG submission 202498) | Biofilm microbial communities from Wishing Well Cave, Virginia, United States - WW16-25 | ecosystem: Environmental > Aquatic > Deep subsurface > Groundwater > Cave microbial mat | place... | reverse complement strand
CGAAAAGACCAGATGCCGGTGCGGACAATCGGCAAGGACCTTGCCGCGGGCAAACTCACTCCACAGCACGGACCGCTTGGCAGAGCATGACGGGCAGAATCCTCTGCGTTTGCAAGAATAAGGAAAGGAACCAGGGCTTGCAGTTTCCCAAACGGGTTCACAGTGGTCCTTGCCAGGGCGGAACATCCGGATCGCTCAAGATCTGTTCGACGGCTGCTTTATACAGCCGTTCGTGGATGGGAATTGGAGCATGCATCCAAACGATACAAGGAGAATCAGACGACGCTGGCAAAGGCGGCAAAGGATGCCGGGGTTTCTGTCCGGGAGATGATGGAATACCTTAGGGAAACGAAAGTGCCGTTGCAGTACGATGCGGACGATTTTCAAGAGGATTTGAAGGCGATACGTTCACGACCCAGGAAGAAATAAACTTCATTTCGGGTTCAGGCGTTCTGCGAGCCATTTGAGCTGCATATCGAGATATCCTTCAACGAATCTGGGCCATTGATCTCCGCCTTCATGTGAGCCGGATCGAATTCCGTGGTTTGCTTCGGGAAAAATACGGATCCTGTAATCTTTGTTTTGTGCCGCTGTAAGTCCTTTTTCCCATGCTTTCACTGCAAGTGAAACCGGCTGCTCTGTATCGTTTTCACCAAACAGCAGCAAAACCGGAAACTTTATCTTTTGAATGTCGACAGCCGGATCATACCGGGCTACCCAGTTCCAATGAACGAGACCATCCTGGGAAGGCAGGATTCGATCCAACGAAACGTACTGGTACCAGCCTTTCTGTTTTGCGGCTTCGATTGCCCCAAGGAGAGCTTCCCTTTTTTCTCCCGTTTTCAAGTAGCTAAAGTATTGATCCAAAAGGACCGTCGCTTCGGATTTTTCCGTGTCCGTCATTGCTGCGTGCTTGAAGCGCGTGTTGTATGAAAACATTTCCGAATCGTGCGGACGCACGCCTCCCCCCGATACCATGATCATGAATGATACGTCGTTCGTCATGGAGCAAAGCCGCGAAGCAACCCATCCAGCCTGACTGATTCCCCAGATCCCGATTTTCTTTGCATCGATTTCTTTTCGACTCTTCAGATATTGAATGGCGGCAAGACCGTCTCGTGCCAGGTCATCCAGAGAGGATTGGGTCCAATCTCCTCCGGAGGCTCCAGATCCGCGCTTGTCATAAATCAGAGTAGCCAATCCCTGCTTTGCAAAGTGAACCGCGTAATACATCGCACCCCATCGAGTTGCGCTTCCACTGCCATGCAGAAACACAATGGCCGGATAGCGCCGGGGTTGTCTGGGAAGAACCAGAGTGCCTGCCAGTTTCACGTCTCCATTCACAAATGAAACCTGTTCTTCCAGATAGGGAAGATCCGGCATCGAAGATCTCTTGAGTTGAAAAGTGGCTTCGATTCTTCGCCACACGAGCTTGCCTGACACTACATCTTCGTCAAAGGTTCCTGTAATGAAGGTCTTATCTCCTGCGATTGAACTTGTGGATGGATCAAATTTCACATTCTGAAATGGAATGCCATCGTAGCCGAGCTCCGGCAAACTCCATCTTCCCGTTACAGGTTCTTCGTTCATTTCAAAATCAAGCTCCATCGCGATTTTGTCGCCGTTCAAGTCGGCCATACCGGTCCAATGCCCTTGCGGTGAAGCGGCAACGGAGTTTTGTTCCGCCATTAGAAAGGAAAGCGTAATCAATATCCACACGAGAAAAGGTCTCATAGAGAATCCACTCCTTTCTTAAGTAGACCTGAGTTATCAGATTTTGGTTGGTCTATGGTGCGCAGGCTGAAAGCCTGCGGCCCATAATGCGGGCGAGGACGCCTGCGCTCCATTTGCGCGTAGCGAAACGACTTACAAAAATGTCCCACATTGTCCGCTCTGTGTTGTAAGTGGATTTGCCTCACTTTCAATCTGCAATCTGAAATCCCAGTTTATTCCGTTCGGAGGGCTTCGAGTGGATCGAGGCCGGCGGCGCGTCTGGCGGGTGCGACGCCGCTGACGAGGCCCACAATCACGCTGACGACGATTGCCATCACGACATAAAGAGTAGGCACGCGTACGGGAAGAGCGGGAATGAGCAGACCAAGAAGCTGGGCGATGGAGAGTCCGGCCACAACACCAACAAGGCCGCCCGCAGTGGATAGGATCGCAGCTTCGGTAAGGAACAACAGCAGGATTTGTTTTGCTTCAGCGCCGATCGCTTTCTCGAGACCGATTTCGCTGATTCGTTCGTTTACGGAAATCCACATCATTGTCAGAATTCCCACGGCGCCTACAAGCAGCGAAATTGCTGCGACGCCGCCAATACCCATGGTGATCACGTTCAAAATGTTACCGAGGGTATCCAGCATTTCCGTCTGCGTGATCAGAGTGAAATCTTCTTCGTTGTCATGACGTTCGATCAGGACTTTTCCTATGGCTTCTGCGACCTGTTTGGAATCGCGGCCTGCAGAAAAAAGCACATGGATCTCCTGCAACCCTTCTTTGTTGAAAAGCTGCAGTGCCGATGCGACAGTAACGTAGGCTCTGTCATCGATGTCAATTCCAAGGAGTTGACCTTTCGATTCCATGACTCCGATGACAAGATAACGGCTTCCCCCGATGTGAACGTGTTTTCCCAGCGGACTCTCATTGCCGAAAAGCTCGGTCTTCAACTTGGAGCCAAGAACAGCGAGAGGCGCGGCGCGGTGCGCATCCATGGCTGGGAAAAACGACCCGTGTTTCATGGCAACACGCCAGACTGCAAGCGCGTCTTCCGTAACGCCGACTATGAATACGGATCTGGCGCGTTCGCTTGTTTCCACACGCGCAGTTCCATAGGAGATGGGCACAACTTTTTCTACTCCGGGCACGCGGAGTAAATGCTGCGCATCTTCAATCGTCAGCTTGCGAGTTGTATTGACAAGTCCCTGCATTCCAAAGGTTTTCGTGTTGCCGGGAGAAATCATGATCAGGTTTGTTCCGAATTGCGTGAACTGATTCAGGATGAAATAACGCAATCCTTCACCAATGGATGTGAGCAGAATGACGGATGCAGTTCCGATCGCGATTCCGAGCATCGTTAACACAGTGCGCAAACGATGGGAGCGGATTGTGCTGGCTGTGAGTCTTAACACGTCTCGAAGTTCCATCGTTATCTCCTGCTCAACGCTTGAATCGGATCCAGTTTTGCGGCTCTGCGGGCAGGCCAGACGCCAAAAAGCACACCAACCACGACTGCAACGGCAATAGCAGCGAGCACAGCCCAGTGCGGAATTTCCACGGGAAAGGCAGGAAAAACTCGTCGTGACGTATACACAAGAAGTACTGCAGTGATCAATCCAAGGATTCCTCCGATCAGCGACAGCAACGAAGCTTCAGCCAGAAACACGGATACAACCTGTGAGGATTTCACTCCGATGGCTTTGAGCAGTCCTATTTCCGATGTGCGTTCGGATACAGACACAAGCATGACATTCATGATGCCGACACCGGCCACGGTCAGTGAGATGGCGGCAATGCCCGCCAGAGCCAGCGTGAGCGCAGTAAAGATTTCGTTGAACGAAGCAAGCACCGAGTCCTGAGTCAGCAGCGTAATGTCTTCCTCGTCTTCATGCCGTTTTTTGATCAGTTCTATGATTTTCTCTTCAGTTTGATCAAGGTTGTTGTAGGAACTTGTTTCTACGAAGATCCGGAAGAGAGTGGTCTGGTCATAGACTTTCATGGCGGAGGCTACAGGAATCATAACGACGTCATCGATATTGAATCCCATGCTCTGTCCTTTAGGGGAGATGACTCCAATCACACGAAAACGGAAATCGCTGATGCGGAGTATCTTTCCAAGAGGATTTACACCCCGGAAGAGCTCCTGTTCCACGCGAGTTCCGATGACGCAAACAGGCGAACCGCGATCGATTTCTCCTGGGGGCAAGAAATTTCCGCGCGCCATGCTGAGTCTTCTAATGTGCAAAAACTCGTAAGTGGTGCCGATGACGGCGACATTTCTGCTGAGTGCGCCGTGCGAAACAAGGCTCTGTCCAAGCGTTAGCGGTGACATCGTTCGAACTGCGGGAATCCTCCGGCGGATTTCTTCGGCATCTTTCAGTGTCAGATCATGTGGAACACCACCTATGATGGGAACCATTCCTTCGGTTTCGACCTTCCCCGGAAGAACAATAATCAGACTGCTGCCGAGAGTGGCGAGTTCACCTGTGACATAGATTCTTGCGCCTTCACCAAGCGCCGTGAGAAGCACCACCGACGCCACACCGATTCCAACGCCGAGTGTACAGAGCACCGTTCGCAATCGATGCCCTTTCAGCGCCTTCCACGCGAATAGAAATAAATCAAACATGATAATTTCAGATTTCAGATCTCAGATTGAACCCTGCGGGACTCGAAGCTGTAGCGCTTCTACAATCTGAAATCTACAATCAATCCACTATTTCTCCGTCACTCAGCCGAATGACACGCCGGGCACGTTGTCCGATCGTCGGGTCATGCGTTACAACAATTAGAGTCAGGCCTTCACTGTTCATTCGTTCGATCAATTCCACGATTTCCTTTCCGGAGTGTGTGTCAAGATTGCCGGTGGGTTCATCGGCCAGCAAGATGGCAGGGCCCATCACCACGGCCCGCGCAATTGCTACGCGCTGTCTTTCGCCTCCGGATAATTGGTTCGGGCGATGTTTTGCTCTGTGCGAAAGGCCGACGCTATCCAGCGCCCGCGCCACCCTCCGGCTCCTTTCTACCCGTGAAATTTCTGCGAAAATCATCGGAAGCTCTACGTTTCCGGCCGCGTCTAACCGCGGAACCAGATGGAAAAATTGAAATACGAATCCAATTCGATGACGCCGGATTAACGACAGCTCATTTTCCGGCATGTCCGTCACATTCTTTCCTTCTAATACATACGTACCCGAGTTGGGCCGGTCCAGACATCCGATCACATTCAAGAGTGTGGATTTTCCGGAACCGGAAGGTCCCATGAGAGCGACGTAATCGCCCTGCGGAATCTCCAGGGTGACGTTGCAGAGCGCGTGTACGGTTTCTTCCCCCACCTGAAAATTGCGGGAGACGTTTTCCAGACGGATCAAGGTTTATCCTCTTCCGTCACCTTGACCTTCGCTCCCTCCTTTACCTCTGTGAGATCGAGTGAAAGAGCCACAAGGTCGCCGGCTTTCAAACCGTCAAGAACTTCCAGATATTCCCAGTTCCGCAATCCGGTTTTCAGCGTACGGCTGACGAGAATGCCTTCTTGAACGACCAGCACTTTATTCCCTTCCATCATCGCATAAGTTGGAATTCGAAGAACATTTTCGCGGACGCTTAATATGACTTCCGTATCCGCGGATGTGCCGGGAAGCACCGTTCGCGAAAATTCTTTATCCGCAAACTCCGCTTCTATGCTTACCGTGCGATTCTGTCCTTCGATATCCTGAACAAAAGGCGCAATGCGAATCAGTGTTCCTTCAAATGTCTTATCGGGATAAGGATCAAGACTGACCCGGACCGGCAGCTCCGGTTTTAACCGCCCGGCATCCGTTTCGTCGATCGGCGCTTCCACATAAACACTTTCATTTTCCAGGATGTCGATGACCGGCGGAATCGGCACCCCGGGCGGTGATGGAGTGATCCATTCACCGACTTCTGTTGTCAACTGGGCAATGACCCCGTCAAACGGCGCTCGCAGCTCAGTCTTCTGAAGATGCGCACGCGATACATCTACGGACGCTTCTGCCCGTTTTACTTCCGATCGCGATGCTTCGCATCGGGCCTGCGCAGATTCCTGTTTGTTACGCGCCTGATCCAGAATCGCATCTGAAACAATTCCCTGCTGGTGCAAACTTTGATTCCGCTCCAGATCCCGTGTTGCCCAGTCCGCTGCAAGGCAGGATTCCTTCATCGCTGAGCGCGCAGATTGCAGTGCGCGTTCCGAAAGCGTCAGAGATGCACGCAAATCGGAGTCCTGCAATCGCAAAAGCACGGTCCCTTTCTTGACCCTTTCGCCTTCCCTGGCTCCAAGATATATGACCCGGCCCCCAAATTCAGGACTCAGTTTAGCTCTCTGGCGGACGCGTACCGTACCGGCTTTACTGTTTGATACCGTTTCCTCAACGCGACCTCTTTCAACTTTGTAAGCGGTAATCTCTACAGGTTTCGGCGCCAGCAAAGTGAACCGAAGCAGGACAACGACTCCAACGATCAACAACAGAATCAGAATCCGCTTTCGCCATTTTGAATTCATGATTTAGTCTCCGCGTGGAAAAATAATGTCAAATCGAAAGTTCGGCGTATTTACCGTGTCCTTCCCACACACGGATGGTGAACGAGAAAGAAAGACGATCCCGAATTTTTCCGGCAAGAAGCTCGCAGATGTTTTCGACGGAAGGATATTCGAGAAAATCATTGAAATCACGATGATCGTATTCGGCCAACACTTCGCGAACTGAAGATTTCAGGTCCGCAAAATCAATCACCATTCCCTGCTTCTTTTCGCCTTCAACAACCACATCGATTGTGTACGTATGGCCGTGAATGCGCCCGCACCTGTCGTGATCGGGCAAATGATGCGCGCAATCAATATGCTCAGTGATTCCAAGCTTCATAAAGAGTTCTCCAGTTGCCTCCCCGATAATGAGCGAGCTTTTCTATTCTATCACTCGAAAAATCAGGTGGAATGATGTTGCGACCTGTGGTCAACAGTTCATGAATCCAGGATGCACACTCCAGCGCGTAACTGTGACCGAGCCCGCACAGGCCGGCCAGAACGTACTGATTCCGGCGGCGAAGCGGACCAACAAAGGGGAAGCCATCCACGGTAAAGGCCATTGTTCCGCAGCAGGTCCGCCCCGGTGAATCTACAATCGTTCCCGCTTCGAAATGCTCTTGAATCCAGTTTATTTGCTGCTCCGTGATCCGCTCCGAAACCTGTTCTGCGATTCCGGCTTCATCCTCCGGAACGTGTTGCTCCAACCCGCCAAAGATAAGACTGTTGTCGGTAAACCGCCAGTAGACGTCACCATAGTCTCCGTATACAGGAAGGGTGCAGGGCGCACGACCGTTGATCGGAAGCTCTAACATCTGTCCGCGTAGCGCAATAAAGCGTCCGTCAAGTTCAGGTAAGAGCAAGGAAGAGTAGGCGTTCAGGCAGTAAATAACATGACGGGTCCGGTATTCATGAGTTGTTGTCCGGACGATATTAGTGTCGCCATCTTCAATAACTCCAACAACTTCGCAATGTGTTTGAACGGGAATTCCGTCTGCCGGCTTTGTCCAGAAGAGGGCAGAATCAAAATGAGCGTCGTCTTGGTTGAAAACGGCCGGACGCTTCTCGCGCAATCCCGCCGGCGCCACCGGAACCCATTCGACCGGATAGCCGTCAGCCTTCATCAGATTAAAGCTCTGTCGCAGGGCATCACTCTCTTTCTGGTTGAGTGCAACCGCGTAGCTGCCGGTCTTCTGATAGGAACATTCTAACGTATTAGTAAGTTCACCGATGCGGAGGTGGGACTTCAGATGGATCTGGTGGACCCGGCGGGCGCGTTCATGTCCCAATCGTTGCACCGTGCGTTGATAGTGCTCGCCGAATCCGGAGATGATGAATCCTGCATTCTTGCTCGAGGCTCCGGAAAGTAATTCTATTTTTTCAAGGATGAGGATATTTTGATTGCGGAAAAAATGACCGGCGGAGATGCCGGACATTCCTCCGCCGATGATGATCAGGTCATACACAACGGATCCTGCAGACCGAGCGCCTTAAAGGCTTCCGCGCGCTCCTTGCAACTGATGCACTTCCGGCAGGGACCAGCAACATCCCAGTAACAGCTCCACGTGCATTCGAAGGGTACCTTCCACTCAGCGGCTTTTCGCAAAACGTCGAGTTTGGTCCATTGCGAAAGCGGCAGTTCAATCGTCACTTTTCTCGTCAAAAGAGCTTGATTGATCAGGGATTCAAGTCTGTTAAGAAAAGTTGCACCCGCGTCAGAAAAGGCCTCTTGATCCTCAGCCGTATGGCCTCCAACGATTGATTCACAGCCGTGAAGTTCGGAAAAATGAGCGGCTATGGAGTAAAAAATGAGATTACGGTTGGAGACATAGCCTTCGGGAACATGATCGGCGAATTCCGGATTGAAGTCGGAAGCCTCCATCAGGAACGGTAACGGGGTTTCGATCAGGCGCGCAGGAAAATGACGGAGTAATCGCAAAACTGCGAGTCGTTCCCGAAAAGGACGGTTGTGATACTGAAAGGAAATCGCGATGATCTGGTCGTATCGTTGAGACGCCCAGGCCAGACACGCGGCCGAGTCAATTCCACCAGACAGCAAAACGATCGCTTTGCTCATCGCATCAGAATCCCGCCATCGATGACCATCGTTTGACCCGTTATGTAACTGGCGGACGGTGAAGCCAGAAAAGCGACAAGGTTTGCAACTTCTTCCGGTCTTCCCAAACGCTTTGTCGGACTTTCCTGAGCGATCAGGTTTTGGTCCTCTGCTGTCAGTTTCCACTTTTCGATCCAATCCGTGGCAATGGATCCGGGCGCGATACAATTGACCTGAACAAGCGGGGCAAACATCCGTGCCATTGTCCTGGTGATTCCAACAATTGCGCTTTTTGCTGCAGTGTAAAAATACGTGGGAGCGTCACCATAAAGCGCCGCGCTCGAGGAAAAATTGATGATCTTGCCGCCACTCGACTCTTTCATTATCTCGTACGCCGCGTGACTGCACAGCATCGTTCCTTTCACGTCAACGTCGATTGTGCGTTGCCATTCCAACCAGTCTAACTGCAGGGGATCGGTATTCCATCCTTTTTGAGATGAATAGGATGCCGTATTCACGAGAACATCCAGCCGCCCAAACTCCCGACGACACGTTTCAAACAGGCGAGCTACGTCTTCCGGGAAACCAACATCCACTTTGAGCGGCAGGATTCGGGTTATTTTTGAAAGCTCGTCCGCAAGTGAGAACGCTTCTTCCCTCGAGCTTAAGTAGGTAAATAGAACGTCAGCCTCAGAGGACATCTTACGAACCACTGCAGCCCCGATCCCCCTTGCTCCCCCGGTTACAAGAACAACTCGTCGACTCATATGACTACCTTACTTGAATTCAGGGCGATTTGCAATATGAGTGTATAGCACTCATATAAATTGCTTGACAAGCAATCATATAATCGTTATACTATGTTTCGAATCAAGAAAATTATTGAAAACCAGGAGGTTTTAACCAATGATTGGAATCGAAAGATTTAGACCAAACCGTGGAGTCTCATTCCCGGAGTTCGATGATTTAGTATCGCGGTTTTTTAACGAACCGTATTTGAACAACACAACCCCGGCACAAACCTGGGTACCATCTTCAGATATTATGGAGACCGATGAAAGTCTGAAGATTCATCTGGATATTCCAGGTATGTCCAAAGAGAATCTGGATATTCAGTTGACCGGCAATAACACGCTGACGATCCGGGGTGAACGGAAGTTTGAAGAGGTAGAGAAGGCGAAGTACCATCGTCTGGAACGGTACTTTGGCAGCTTCACCCGCACCTTTGTTCTGCCCTCGAATGTTGAGGCGGACAAGATCAGTGCGTCCTTTAAAGAGGGTGTGCTCGAGATCACGTTGCCGAAGGCAGAATCTGCAAAGGCTCGCAAAATCTCGATCAAATCATAAACCCGGATACTAAGGAACGCGGGCATCCTGCCTGCATTTAGGAGCGCGGACTTCTAGTCCGCTCCTCGGCAGGCTGGAGGCCTGCGAGGCTGGCCAGAGGCCAGCGGCCCATAATGCAGGCGAGGACGCCTGCGCTCCGTAGAGCGCTCCCGCACTACATTTGAGCGCAAATCCGTAAAACTTCGTTGACAGTAATGCGTTCGATGCAGAACGGCTTTCCGTTTTCCGACGGGTCACATTCCCGAAAATATCTTTGACGGCAAGGGGAGCACGGAAACGAATGATACACCACACGCGCCAGTGAAATTGGACGTGGTCCGGTGACCTTTGGATCGCCGGGTCCGTAGATTCCCACGACCGGGGTTCCGCACTGCTGGGCAAGATGAAGGGGACCGGAGTCATTTCCAATAAACAATGATGATTTTCTCAGCAATTCGGTGAATTCCCACAGACTTGGACGAACCAGTACGGGAAAGTCTCCCGCATGAATTTTTTCTCCCGAAACAAACTGAACATTGACACCACGTTCCTGCAGTCCTTTTGCGATTTCAAGAAATCGCTCCAGATGCCAGGCTCGTTCTTTTTTGGAGGCTCCCGGATGAATGACGACCGTCCGTTCTCGCTGTGCCGCTGCCGGGGCAGGATAAAGCGTCTCGGAAATCCCGAACAAATTGAGAAGTCGCAGAAAGTAGTCCGTTTGATGAATTCTGTAGCCGGGCGGCTTTAACGCGCCCGCCAGCAGGAAGTCCCTGCGTTCTGTGTCATAGCCGTAGAGCTTTGAAACGCCCGCCCATCTGAGCGCGAGAGCGGCGCCAATAGAATTGGGCAGAAGCAACCCGGCATCCGCACGAAAGTCTTCAATCTCGTGAATCGTTTCAGGATCCCAGTGCGGCCAACTCTCAGGGGCATAAGCAATCACAGTGGTTCGTGGCACCGGAAAAATCTCAAAAAGTTCCCGAAATTGCGACGATGTGCAAACGGCTATCCTGTCAAAGTGCCTGGAAAGGCTGTAAAGGAGGTCGTATGAGAACAAGATATCTCCCATCCAATTGGGGAGTTTTACGAGTAAAGACGGCATGTTGCGTAAAATAAAATGCTTCTATATAATAAGCGTTTCCTAAAAAAGAAAGAAGGAGAACAAGGTTCGTGTTGACGAAAGACCGTAAGGCTGACATTATCAGCTCGTACAAAACACACCCGTCTGATACGGGCTCGCCGGAAGTTCAGATAGCCATTCTAACGGAGCGGATCAACTCACTTACTGAGCATTTTAAAGGTCATGCAAAGGACCATCATTCCCGTAGAGGATTGCTGAAAATGGTCAGCAAGCGCCGCCGTCTTCTGGATTTTCTGAAAGATGAAGATCAGAAACGATACAAGGCTATTCTCAAGAAGCTTAACATACGCAAGTAAACTTCCTTTCTTAGACGCAACCTCTCCGCAATTTGTGTAACCAAAATGGAGGTTTAAGCTTTTATGGAACGCCGAGTCGAAGTCCAGGTGGGCGACCGCATTATGAAAATCGAGACTGGTCGCCTTGCCAAACAGGCGGATGGTTCCGCCCTCGTTCAGTACGGAGATACAATCGTACTGGTTACGGCATGCTTTGATAAAGATGCCGAAAGTACAAAAGATTTCCTTCCGCTGACTGTAGATTACAGGGAATTCACCTACGCGGCGGGAAAAATCCCCGGAGGATTCTTCAAGCGCGAAGGGAGGCCCACCGAAAAAGAGGTTCTTACTTCACGTTTGATTGATCGATCCATTCGTCCATTATTTCCGGAAGGTTATTATGGTGAAACTCAGGTCATAGCATCCGTGCTTTCTGCGGATCAGGAGAATGATCCGGATGTAGCTGCGCTGGTAGGCGCATCGGTTGCACTTTATCTTTCCAAAAGTCCATTTACCAATGTGATTGCCGGTGTCAGGGTCGGGTTAATCGATAACCAGTTTGTATTGAATCCGACGAATCAACAGCAAACGCAAAGCTCGCTCGAGATTGTGGTTGCAGGAACCGGGAACGCCATTGTGATGGTCGAGGCTCTGGCTCTTGAACTTTCTGAAGAACGGATGATTGAGGCGATTACGTTTGGTCATCAGGGAATCAAGAAGATCATTGGCGCCACTAAACAGCTTTTCGACATGGAACCGTACACAAAAGTTAGCGTGACTCCACCGCAGCTACCTGCGGATATCCTGGATGATATCCGGTTCAGACACGGAGCGGAGATCATTTCTGCCCTGAATGTTACTGGAAAGCTCGCCTCACAGCAGGCTCTTGATGAACTTCGGGACCATATTGTTTCTGAAGTTCCGGAAGAGGAGGAAGAGAAGAGGGATTGGGCCAGGAAGTGCTTTTACAAAGTTAAAGAGGAGCTGGTTCGCAATCAGATCCTGGATGGAAAAAGAGCCGATGGCCGCGGGACGAAGGAAATTAGACCTATCGATATTCAAGTCGGACTCCTCCCGAGGACTCACGGTTCGGCCCTGTTCACCCGCGGTGAAACTCAGGCTCTGGCGACCGTGACGCTCGGTACATCCGATGATGCACAGATCGTGGATGAACTGGAGGGCGAAAGCAAGAAGCGTTTTATGCTTCATTACAATTTTCCGCCATTTTCTGTGGGTGAAGTCAACTTTCTACGCGCCCCGTCGAGGCGTGAAATCGGGCATGGAGCCCTGGCAGATAAAGCCATTCGAAAGCTCCTTCCGGG
>Ga0247727_10015676_pt1 | contig 12379 bp, 10 predicted proteins | sample WisWelCaveWW1625_FD_202498 | JGI IMG/M metagenome (GOLD analysis project Ga0247727, IMG submission 202498) | Biofilm microbial communities from Wishing Well Cave, Virginia, United States - WW16-25 | ecosystem: Environmental > Aquatic > Deep subsurface > Groundwater > Cave microbial mat | place... | reverse complement strand
AGCGCCGGGTGGCCTTCGAGTCCTCGCCCATGGCCCACGTCAAGAGCTGGCGGTCCCCAGTATTACTGATCCACGGGGACGACGATCGCAACGTGCCGTTCAGCGAGACGGTCACTCTGGTGGAGGCGCTCCGCCGGCAGGGCGTAGTCTTCGAGCAGCTCGTGTTTCCCGACGAGGTGCACGGGTTCCTCACTCACTCCCGCTGGCTGGAGGCCTATCGCGCCTCAGCGGATTTTCTGGATCGGCATCTGGGGAAGCCGCGCTAGATGCCCAAGTTCCGGCCCGTCCGCGCGGATCGCACAACCGCCACCAACTGCTTGACGCCTCCTGACACGCCCGCGTCCCTGGAGGAAGACCTGAAGAAACTCGGCGAACTATTTGCCGTGATCGGCGAGGTGGACGATCTCGCTAGGCGCGTCGTGGAGCGGCTGCACCGGAAGCGCCACGGGACCGGGTTCAACTCCAATCTCGAAACCGCTGCGTGCGCCGTTTTCGCGAAGGGCTTTAAGACCTTCCACGCGACGCGAATCCTGTGCCTCACGGGCTGCGGAGTGGACGCGTTGACGCTGTGCGGGTCGCTCTTCGAGAACCTCGTCGATGTGCTTTACATGCGGGACGGTCCTGCCGACGCCGAGCGATACGTCCAGTTCGGGCAGGTCGAAAAATTCCTGCATGCCAAAGGGATGCTGGACCATCGTGACCTGCCGGAGAGCAAGCAGCAGTGGTACAGGGAGCGCCTTGCAGAGTTGACCCCCGAGATTGAGCCGCTGCTCAAGTTGTTCCCGGTTCAGTCGCCCTGGTGGAGGACTGGGAGGAAGGGGAATCCTGCCAAGGTGAGCCTGCGGGAGCGCGCCGTCGCGGTCAACCTGCATCTGTGCTATGCCGAGAACTACCGGATCTTCTGCGGCTTCAAGCACACGGGCTCAGCGGCTGCCGGCTTCATCTTGGACCGAGACCGCGACATCGTCACGGTGGCAGCGCCGAGCATGGACGGAGTGTACCATGCGGCGGTGCACTCGGCCAAGTACTTTCTGGACCTCTGCGGTGTCTTCCAGGATGTGTACGGCCTTGGCATCGACGCCGAGGTGAACGCCCTCATGGAGAAGTTGAAGGAGACCGGCGACCGGGTGCTGAAGGAGCACCGCGACGTCTGCGAGTAGCCGAAGCTAACCGCGCCAGAACTTTAGCGGCCCCCCCGGGATTCGGAGCATTCAGGAACACGATAGGGCTGCATCGTAAGCCAATCCATGGCCTTGCCGTGCGGGAGGACTTGTTGGGGGCAATGTCAAAACTAAATCAGTACACGCCGATCGAGATCAGTTGGTCTCGACTGCTCAGTCGGAGAATAAGACGCCGATTTCGGTACATGATAAGCTTTTCACCGTTAGGCTGTCGGCGCACGATGTAGTTCTCTCCGAACAGCCGCTTGGCATCGTCGAGAGTAGCACCGAGAGGGTATGCGATCACCATCGTCAACAGTTTCGACCTATCGTTGAAGGTAAGCTCGAACTCAAGCGCAGACCGGGTCGGGTCCGGGAACGCATAAACGGTGCCACTTGCTTTCCCGTCCGTGTACGACTGACGCGTCCGCGTTGGCTCACCCAGTTCTTTCTTCGCATCTTCGAGCCGCCACTTGTAGAGATTACGTTCCAAGTACACCAGACTGCCCCTGCGGAGCTCCTCGGAGGGGTTTGGTACTGCTGTCGAACTCGCAACGGGTTCATCTGCCCTACGTGGTTCTGGAGCAACGGATTCCTTTTTCTCAGGTTCCGCCTCGTAGAATGCTGCTTGGTTGCGGGTTGCTCGCGGTTAACATGCCCCGTACGTAGTCGATCGGCAGAGCAAAATTGAGGCTCTGTTCCTCCGGAATCCGGCCAACGACGACACCGATGACCTCTCCGCGAGCATCGAGCAGCGGTGCTCCGGAACTACCCTCACTGACCGGAGCAGAGATCTGGAATAATTGGAATCCCTCCAGTCTCCGTTTGGCGCTGACGATCCCTTGCGAAAACGTATTCTCAAACGTGCCCAGTGGATTTGAAACTGTGTAGACCGTCTGACCCGCTTCGACCGAACTGGACCTTCCCAACGTCGTGCTGATCGAAATGATCGGCGCGGACGGGAAGGTCGCGAGGCGTGGCAGCGGCTTCATCGTGGGCGCCGAAGGAAAGATCATTACGAACTACCACGTGATCGCCCATTCGAAGGCTGGTTCCGTCAAACTTGCGAATGGCGACATCTACGAGATCCGACACGTCTTCGAAATTGACAAGCGGCGCGACCTAGCAATCATTGCGATCCGGGCAGTGGACCTTTCAGTCCTTGCGCCAGGCCGTCGGCTGAACACCCTGAAAAACGGCCTTCCAATTGTTACGCCAAGTCAGTCCACAGGCCGCCGGCGGCGGGACGTGCCCTACTTTGACCGATGAAAGCCGGGGCGAGTCAGAGTCCGCTAACGTTTGCACTAACCCGCGCGGCCGGCACACCGCCACCCACTGCTTGACTCCTGACACGCCCGGCGTATAATAGGCCGTACCGCTTCCTGGAGCGTGGTCTATGACACTTGGGCAGTGTTCACGAGCTCGGCTGGCGGCCCTGGTTCTGTTTGCGTGGGGCGCGGCATCTGGGCAGCAGGCGACGAAGTTGCCTGTTGCGGTGCCTGATGCGCGACTCATCGAACGGGATGCGGCGGCTGCCGGGAACGAGCCCCGTTATAGCGGCAGTAGCTCGCCGCCGGCGGCGCTGGCCAGTTCAAGCGTCCAAAACGGGTTGCAGCGGCTCGTCGGATCAGAGCGCGACCGGCTGCGCCTTCACATCGATCATCGAGGCAACCTGCGCTTCCTCGCCGGGTTTCAGTCCTACCACAATGGAGGGTCCGCCGGGGGGCTCAGCACTTGAGTTCCTGACCGAACATAGCAGCCTGCTCGGCTTGCCTGAACGGACCCGTCCGTCGCTGCGCGAGATGAGGGTTATGTCGTTCCAGGACATGCAATATGTGCGCTTCCAGCAAGAGGTCGCCGGGACCGCTATTTCGGGTGCGGAGGTAGTCGTAGCGCTCGGCCCACGGGGCGAGATTGTCCAACTGGCATCCGACTATCTTCCGGACCCGCGGCCGGACGGTGATTGGATAATAAGCGCCGCCGAAGCGCTCAGAACCGCGCAACGTTCCAAGCCTATGACTGCGAGAGGAGAGGTGCAATTCGATCGGCTCTGGCGGGGTAATGAACAGGGCAGGCTCACTCCCATTTGGAGGGTACGAGTTCCAGCTAAGGAACCGTTTGGGGACTGGGAGTTCGACGTGGACGCGCGGAACGGCGATGTGTTGGCCGTAGACAACTTGGTGCGCGGGGCTGGCGAGGGCCTAGCCTACCTCACCAATCCAGTAAGAGGGGGACCGACACCCCAGAGAGTCAGGCTGGAGAATCTCTTGACGCCGGGCTCCCTCAGCGGAAGATTCGGGAAAGTTTACTCAGGGTTCCCTGCGTGGCTCGGGCTGGTTCCGCCTGTCGTCACGCTTGCAGAGCCCGACCGCAACGGCGACTTCTTTTTCTCATTGTTCGATCCGCGTTTTGCAGAAGTCCAACTTTACCATAACATCGATCGGGTTCACGGACGCTTTCAGGCAATCGGCTTTCGCAGCCTGGACCGCCCCGTGGAAGGCGTTGCTTGGGATCTGGCAGCATTTTTGATAGGACCCTACCACTCGCCGTTCGAGTTCCAGGGAAGAGGCGGAATCTTCTTCGCGCCGATGCTTCCGCGATTGCTCGACCCGACTTGGGACGCCGATGCTATATATCATGAATATACTCATGCCGTGGTTAATAGCATCGTCGGGCCGTCTCAAGGCAAGGTCTTCGGGGCACTGAACGAGGCCTACGCGGATTATTTTGCCGGGTCCTTCCTGGGAGACCCCGACATCGGCGAGTTCGCTGGACCGATCTTCGGCTCACGTTTTCTCTACCTGCGGACCATGCGAAACGGCAATCTTTTCCCCCGCGATTTGTTCGATGAGATCCATCAGACGAGCCTCATTTGGAGCGGCGCTCTCTGGGATGTTCGCAGCGCTCTGGGGCCGGAACGGGCCGACGTCATTGCTCTTGGAGGTCTGTTAAGCCTTTCCGGAAACGCGGACTTCTTCATCGCCGGCCTTGCTACGATTCAGGCCGCAGAGGTTCTCTTCGGAAGGGCGGTCCGCGATCAGGTTTTCGCTGTCATGCGGCAACGTGGAATTACATCCTTAGAGGGGCTTAGTGCGTTCTTGGCCCGCGACCTCACACCCAACGTGGGCGCGGCAAACCAAATCGAGGCTGCTGGTCCTAATGCGTGCGTGCTCGGGGACTTAGATCAGTTTCGGATCAACGTTCCTCCGGGAGCCACTTCTCTAAACTTCGCGCTGGCTTCGACGGCGAATCTCCGGCTGTATGTGCGCTTCCGTCGACCGGTAACCATCGCAAGCGGCAGTGCTGAAGCGGAATACTCTACCGAATATGGTCGAGAGGTTGGAGGTTCAGTGACCGCCGCCAGCTTTCCGGAGTTACAATCGGGCACCTATTACCTTGCTGTGGCCAGTTGTAACCAGTTCCCGGTAGGGTATGCGGTTGCCGCAAACCACTCGAGCGGCGGGTCCGCCCTCACGACAGTTCTCTCGCCCGGTGTATCTGCACCTGGCTCCATCCCCACAGGTCCGTTCCTCAACTCCAGGCAGTTTGCAATCCAAGTCCCCACTGGAGCCACAAGTCTCACTGTTGCCGTACAAGGATCTGTTGACGTGGATCTCTACATTGGCTCTAATCGGCGAGTCCGCCTCGGCGAGCAAGGATTGCCCGTGGCCGACGCACATGCGGAGACTGCATCCTTCTCCGAAACGATTTCCCTGACCCGGCTCACTCTGCCCGATCTCCGATCCGGCCTTTATTACATCGCAGTCTACAACTTTGACGACAGAGCGCCAGCTAGGTTTTCCGTTACGGCTACAATCGCTACAGCACAGCCAGAACAGACCACGGTTGTTCCGGTAACGTCCGGCTCAACGGTACAAGCCAGTGTACCTGGGGCCAGCGGCGGACTCGGTGTGCTCAGTCCGAGACAATACTCCTTCCAGGTGCCTTCCAACGCTGCAAAGGTGACCGTTGTCGCCAGCACGAGTCTGGACGTCAACATCTTCCTGAGGCGCAACGCCCCTGTTGCCATTCAAAACGGCAGGGCCGTCGCTGAGTATTTCTTCAGTCCTGGACCCTATCAATCCCGTCTGGAAATTACGCCGGCGTCCTCGCCCCCATTGCAGGCAGGTACCTATCACATCGCCATCCGCAACTTTTCGCCTTCACCAGGGACGGTGAGCCTTACGGTTACGGTAGAGAGCGGAGCAGCCACTGGTCCCACAATCGCAGCCCAAAACGGCGTCGTAAATGGGGCAAGCTTCCAGCCAGGGCTTGCCTCGGGCGCCTGGATCAGCATCCTCGGAACTAACCTCGCAACGACCACTCGGATCTGGCGGGATTCCGATTTTATCGGCAACCGGCTGCCCACCCAACTCGACGGCGTCAGGGTCAACATCAACGGAAGCCCGGCCTATGTGTACTACATCAGTCCGACCCAGATCAACGTCCTCGCGCCGGGCGACCCGGCGGAGGGGTCCGTACAGGTGGAGGTCCTCACGCCGCAGGGACGCAGCGCCCCGGTGATTGTCCAGAAGCAGAGATTCGCTCCGACCTTCTTCATGCTGGACCCGGAAGGCAGGAGGTATGTGGCTGCTGTCCACGTCGACGGAACGCTGCTCGGACGAACGAATCTGTTCGGCGGCGCCGTGGCGACTCGGCCTGCCAGACCCGGCGATGTTATCCTCCTCTTCGGAACAGGTTTCGGTCCGACAGATCCGCCCGCCCCGGAAGGTGAGATCGTGAGGCAGGTCGGCCGCTTGAGAAACCCCGTGACTGTTCGCATAGGAAATACGGTCGCTGAAGCCGCCTTCGCGGGTATCGTAGGGGCTGGACTGTATCAGTTCAACGTAACAGTTCCTGGCCTGCCGGCAGGGGACCATCCCGTGATCGCCGAAATCGGCGGGTTCCGCTCCCAGGCGAATGCTTTCATCACGGTGGGAGCTCAATTCTGAAATTGTGTCCGGCGGCGGAGAGCAGAGCCAGGGACCGGGCCTTTCAGCCCGGCCGGCGACCTCGATTTAGGCTTCCGGAATCAACGGACTGGCCTTTCCCTGGTACGATCTGAGGGATGCCCAAGTTCCGGCCCGTCCGCGCGGATCGCAAGAAGACCGCCACCGCGAGCCGCGCCCGCCAGATCGGCTGCATCGTCTGGCTGGCCCTGGGTCTTCGCCCTGATCATGTGGCTGTTTTACGCCGTGGTGAGGGCGTTTCTGGCGCCGCCGGTGGTGGTGTTCCTGGCCAGCCGCTACGGCTGGCGGACGGCCTTTTTGCTGCCCAGTGTCTTGGGACTGATGTGGATAATCCCCTGGCTGGCCGTCTATCGCCGTCGCGCGCCAGAGGGACCGGCGGAAGGCCCCGCGGCCGCCTCCCCCGTTCGGCCGATCTGGACGCTGCGACAGGCTTGGGGGGCCGCCCTGATGCGAGCGCTGGGCGGTCCGGTGAACCACTTTTATTTGGTATTGGCTGCCGCTCTACCTGCGGCAGGAGCGCGGCTTCAGCCTGGAGCAGATTGGGATCATGGCTGGCCTGCCGTTCCTGTTCGGGGGACTGGGCAAGCTCGCCGGCGGATGGTTCTCGAGCTTCCTGATGAGCCGCGGCGTTACAGCCGACGGCGCCCGGATTGGTCGCCGGAGTCCTGCAAGTGAACGCGGTAGTCCCAGCTCAGATGCCTCACCCGCGCCTCCGGGTCGAGTATAATCTCAACGTCTCTCGACCGGTAGGTTCGGTCTACGCCATGGGTCCGGAAGCGTCCACGCCGCTGATGCGGCAGTACAGCTCGATCAAGCAGAAGTTTCCGAACACCCTGGTGCTGTTCCGCCTGGGGGATTTCTACGAGCTGTTCTACGAGGACGCGGTGGTGGCCTCGCGCGATCTGCAGATTACGCTGACCTCTCGCAACCGGGAGAAGGGCGTGCCGGTGCCCATGTGCGGGGTGCCTCACCACGCCGCCGAGGGCTACATCGCCAAGCTGATCGCCAAAGGCCATCGGATCGCCGTCTGCGACCAGGTGGAAGATCCGCGGTTGGCCAAGAAGCTGGTGAAGCGCGAGGTCACCCGGGTGATCACGCCGGGAACGGTCAGCGATCTGAACCTGCTGCGCGCTAACGAGAACAATTATCTGGCTGCCGTGGCCCAGCAAGGCGAGCTGGCTGGTCTGGCCTACGTGGATATCTCCACCGGCGAGTTTCGCGCCACCGAGGCGCCCAGCGCCGAGATCGAGCAGATCCTGGAGCAAATCGGCGCCCGCGAGGTGCTCTGGCCAGCCCAGTTGCCTCTGTTTCCGGCCCGCGCTCCCTCGCCGGCGGCCCGGCCGGCCTCCCGGCCCTATCTGCGCTCCGAGCTCGAAGACTGGATCTTCCAGTTCGACTACGCCCGCCGTCTCCTGTGCCAGCACTTTCAGTTGCATTCCCTGGAGGGGTTGGGGCTGACCGAGCGGCAGGCCGCCGTGGCCGCCGCCGGCGCCATCCTGCATTACCTCCGCGACACGCAGCGCGCCGCCCTTCTGCACCTGGACCGCCCGGTCTTCTTCCGCCAGCGCGACTACCTGATGCTCGACGCGGTCACCGTCCGCAACCTGGAACTGCTCGAGCCGCTGTTCGGCGGCCCCAAGGAATCCACCCTGCTCCGCGTGCTCGACCGCACCACCACGGCCATGGGCGCCCGCCTGCTGCGGCAGTGGCTGCTGAGGCCATCCCTCGACGCGGCCGAGATCGAGGCGCGGCTGGACGCGGTCGAGGAGTGGAACAAGGAAACCATCTTGCGGGCCGAACTGGAACGCGATCTGGCCAAGGTGCAGGATTTGGAGCGACTCCTGGCCAGGGTCACGCTGAACACAGCCACGCCGCGCGATCTGGCCGCCCTGGGCGCCTCGCTGGCCGGGCTGCCCCTGCTGAAGGCCTTCGTGGACCGCCTCCGCTCGCCCCGCATGCGCCAAGTCCACGAGCGGATGGACGAGCTGGCCGACGTCGCCGGCGCCCTCCAAACCACCCTCTCCGACGAGCCTCCCCTGAACCCGGCCGACGGCGGGGTCATCCGCCTGGGCGTCGACCCAGCCCTGGACGAGCTCCGCGGCCTGCAGCACAATAGCCGCGGCTACATCCTGCAAATGGAGCAGCGCGAGCGGGGCCGCACCGGCGTCCAGTCCCTCAAGGTCCGCTTCAACAACATCTTCGGCTACTACATCGAGATCTCGCGCCCCAACCTCCACCTGGCCCCCGCCGACTACGAGCGCAAGCAGACCTTGGTCAGCGCTGAGCGCTTCACAACCCCCGAGCTCAAGGAGTACGAGCGCAAGGTGCTGGAGGCCGAAGAGCGCATTCGCGAGATCGAGCGCGATCTGCTGGAGAAGCTGCGCGCGCGCGTGGCCGGCGAGGCCCAGCGCATCCGCCGCACCGCCGCTGCCGTCGCCGAGCTGGACGTCTACCTGTCGCTGGCCCGGGTCGCCGCCGAAGCCAGCTATGTGCGCCCCGCGTTCAATACGACTGGGGAGATCCAGATTGTCGGCGGGCGCCATCCGGTAATCGAACGTCTGGCGGAGAGCGAGCGCGCCGAGCGCTTCATCCCTAACGATCTTTACCTGAACAACTCGACGGATCTGATCGCGGTCATCACCGGACCAAACATGGGAGGCAAGTCCACCTATCTGCGTCAGGCCGCCCTGAGCGTCATTCTGGCCCAGATGGGATCGTTCGTCCCGGCGGCCAGCGCGCGCCTGCCCATCGTCGACCGCATCTTCACTCGAATCGGCGCCGCCGACAACCTGGCCTTGGGGCGCTCCACCTTCATGGTCGAGATGATCGAGACCGCCCAGATCCTCAACGCCGCCACCCCCGCCAGCCTGATCCTTCTGGACGAGATCGGACGCGGCACCGCCACCTTCGACGGCCTGGCCATCGCCTGGGCGGTCATCGAATTCCTCCACCAGCGGACCCGGGCCAAGACCCTGTTCGCCACCCACTATCACGAACTGACCGAGTTGGCCGAGCTGCTCACCGGCGTCAACAACCTCCACGTGTCGGTAAAGGAGGCGGGCGACCAGATTCTGTTCCTGCGCCGCGTGGAGCCCGGGCCGGCCAATCGCAGTTATGGAATCGAGGTGGCGCGGCTGGCCGGACTGCCCCTGCCGATCATCGAGCGGGCGCGCGCCGTGCTCGAGCGCCACGAACAGCGCGAGCAAACCCTGATCGAAGAGCTTTCTCCCGGCGCCGGGCCGTTGCAGATCTCGATCTTCACGCCGCTCCAGCCCGCCGTCGTCGACCGGATCCGCTCCCTCGACCTGGACCAGTTGCGGCCCCTGGAGGCTCTCAACTTGCTGGCCGACCTGAAGAAGGATATCGCTTGATTGTCGCCGGCCTGATCAGTGGCACCTCGGCCGACGGGATCGATGTCGCCCTGGTCGACATCCGCGGCGCTGGCTTCCAGACCCGGCTGCAACCGCTGGCCCACGCCAGCTTCCCCTATCCGCCGGGAGTGCGCCAGGCCATCCTGGAGATCTCCGACGCCACGGCCCACGTCGGCCAGGTGGCTCGGCTGAACTTCCTGCTGGGGGAGTTGTTCGCCGGCGCCGTGGCGCGCGCCAGTCGCGGCGCCGGTATCCCGCTGGCTAAAGTCCGGCTGATCGGCTCCCACGGCCAGACCATCTACCATCAGGGCCGGCCCGCGAAGCTTTACGGCCGGCCGGTGGCCTGTACACTGCAAATCGGCGAGCCGGCCGTCATCGCCGCCCGAACCGGCGCCGACGTGGTAGCCGATTTTCGTCCCGCCGACATAGCCGCCGGTGGTCAGGGCGCCCCTTTGGTCCCTTTTCTCGACTACCTGCTGTACCGCCATCGGCGCCGGTTTCGCATCGCCCTGAACATCGGCGGCATCGCCAACCTCACGGCTATTCCCCCCGCCGCCGGACCGGAGAAGGTATTGGCCTTTGATACCGGCCCCGGCAACATGATCCTGGACGCGCTGGCCGCTCACTTCTCCGGCGGACGTCAGTCCTTCGACCGCGACGGCCGGATGGCGGCTCGCGGACGCGTGGATCCCCGCCTGCTCGCAGCGCTGCTGGCGGACCCCTACTACCGCCGCCGGCCACCCAAGAGCGCCGGACGAGAGCAGTACGGCGCCGAGCTCGTCGCCCGGCTCCTGCTCCGCCGGCTGCCCCCCGAAAACCTGATGGCCACCGCGGCGGCTTTCACGGCCGCGGCCGTCTCGGTCGGGATCCGTCGCTTCACCGGCCTGCCCGATGAGCTGATCGTCTCCGGCGGCGGACTCCGCAACCCGCGGCTGATGGCTTACCTGGCCGCTTTTCTGCCCCAGGTGCGCATCCGGTCCTCTTACGAATTCGGCGTGGATAGCGACGCCAAGGAGGCCATTGCCTTTGCCGTTCTGGCCTATCAGACCTACCACAACCGGCCGTCCAACCTGCCCTCGGCCACCGGGGCCCGCGCCCCGGTCGTGCTGGGCAAGCTGGTTCGGGCTGGCTAGCGTGGTGTCCCGGTTAACGGTGACAATCAGTGGGGCGGCCCGGCGGGCTGAAGCCCGCCCGACAAGCTGTCAAGAATTAGGTCAGAATTAGGTGGGACACCATGCTAGCCCCCCCTGGCTCGTGTAAGAATATGGTTCTGGATGAGCCGCGACCGTGAGGGAGCGGCCTCACTACCGCAAGGAGACAGAATCGTGATGCCAAGCAAGTTTGTCTGGCCCCTGCTCGCCTGCGCCGGGTTGGCGGCTTGGCCGTCGATCTGCGCCGCTCAAACGAAGGTGGCCATCATCAACACCCAGCGCGCGGTGCTGGAAACAGCCGAGATGAAGAAGGCCGCCGCCGACCTGGAAGCCAAGTACCGCCCCCAGCAGCAGGACATCGAGAAACGGACCAAGGAGCTGCAGGGGATCCAGGAGAAGCTGCAGAATCCGGGCAGCCTCAAGCCCCAGGAGGGCGCCGACCTGCAGGCCGAAGGCCAGCGCAAGCAGCGGGTCTTGCAGCGGCTGACCGAGGATCTGCAGGCCGAGGTCGACCGCGAGCGCACCGAGATCCTCAACAAAGGTGGTCAGCGGATGCAGGGCGTGGTCACCAAGCTGGCCGAGGAAAAAGGGTTCGACCTGGTCGTCGACACCTCCAATGCCGTGTATTTCAAGCCGTCGATGGAGCTCACCAACGAAGCCATCGCCGCCTACGACAAGCAGTATCCCCTCAAACCGGCTCAGTAAGCCGAGCGGCGATGGGTTATCTGGACCAGTACGGCGTGGTGGAGTCGCGGCGCGAGCGGATCCTCAAGCGGGCTCTCTTGTTGCTGATCGCCACCGCCGCCGTGGTCGGAGGGCTTTACTACGGGTTCAAGAACTACCCCCAGGAGCGGCGGGCGCGGGAGTTCCTGGCCGTGATCGAGCGCGGCGATTACCCCGCCGCCTATGACTACTGGGGATGCAAGGTCGAGACACCCTGCCCCAACTATGACTACCAGAGCTTCCTGGAAGACTGGGGGCCATCCAGCAAGATCGGCAAGGTGCGCTCGTTTCGACTGGCCGACTCCACGGCGCGCGGTTCCGGCGTCGTCGTCTCCGTGGTAGTCAACAGCCAGCCAGAGATCCGGCTGTGGGTCGAAAAACGCAACGGCGTGGTCGGTTTCTCGCCTTTCTAACCCTCACGGAACCGCCGAGGCCCCTCCTTCGCTCAGGAATCGGTAATTGTTCCCTCTCTGGTTGCCCTTGGTGCGGCTCTCCCGCCGCGTGGTGCACTGAAAGTTCGGATCGTAGCCGAATTCCACGACGGCGTTGTCCACCGAAACCCCCGCCGGCGGAGTCGTCGACACCCGCACCGGAGTCCGCACAGGAGCTCTGCGGCTCACTGCCGAAGTCGTTCCTGGCCGGGGGCCGGCTGGGTACGCGATCCGGCGCCCGGCTGGATGGGCACCAACTTCTTACAGGAATGAACGCGAAATCGAGGAGGTCCTCAGCCCAAGGACTTGTTTCCGGCAACTACGATCTCCCGTGAGCCAACAGCTCGGGCATCACCCACCGCCCGCTTTTGGGCGGTCGGGTGCGACGCCTGTTAGCGCCTGCAGACGATGTGATCGCCACTCATCGTGCCAGAAACTGCGGTCGCCGACCGCGCAGTTTCTTGGGAGGCGCTTCTCCGCTTCGTCGCGCGGTACGCCGATGCCGGAGAACTGGAGCGAGGGCGCGCAGAGCCTCGTTCACCGTGGCGCCGTCCGGAAAGACGTCGAGCACCT
>Ga0247727_10015675_pt1 | contig 12380 bp, 10 predicted proteins | sample WisWelCaveWW1625_FD_202498 | JGI IMG/M metagenome (GOLD analysis project Ga0247727, IMG submission 202498) | Biofilm microbial communities from Wishing Well Cave, Virginia, United States - WW16-25 | ecosystem: Environmental > Aquatic > Deep subsurface > Groundwater > Cave microbial mat | place... | reverse complement strand
GCGCTCCTGAAGCAGGCCGCGCACGGGCGGCCCGCGCCGCCGACCGCGGAAGTGAACGTCGATCTCGAGCCTAAGGACGAGTTCCTGCGTCCGCTCTCCATCGCGCACTGAGCGTCGGCGCTCTGTAGTCCCGACCCGCGGTTCGGGCGTCCTCAGCAGGGTATAGTCGCGGCGTGTCGATCACCCCTGCGCGTTTGGATCTCGAGGCTCGTCTCGAGCACGGGCTGAAGACGGCCGGCTTCGTGGCCGGACCGGCGCTCGCGGTCCTCGTCTATCTCTGGAACCCGGGCGGGCACCCGCCCGAAGCGCGACGCCTGCTGGCCATCCTCTCGCTGGCGATCGCCTGGTGGGTCACGGAGGCGATCCCGCTGCCGGCGACCGCGCTCGTCGCCGCGGCGCTTTCGATCGCGACGGGGGTCGCTCCGGCGCGGCAGGTGCTGGCGCCGTTCGCCGACCCGGTCATCTTCCTGTTCCTGGGCTCGTTCCTGCTGGCCGAAGCCGTGAGCCGTTACGGGCTGGACCTGCGTCTGGCCGGGGGGCTGCTGGCGTTGCCGCTCTTCTCCCGCACGCCCGCCGGGCGGATGGCCGCCTTCGGCACGGCCTCGGCCACGATCTCGACGGTGCTCTCGAACACGGCCACCGCGGCGCTGATGACGCCGATCGCGCTCGGCGCGCTCGGCGAGCGGAAGCCGGGGCGTCCAACGCCCGCGGAATCGGGTGTGCTGCTGATGATCGCCTATGGCGCCTCGGTGGGCGGGATGGCGACGATCATCGGCACGCCGCCCAACCTGCTGGTGGCCGGCTTCCTCGAGCGCCTGGCCGGGGTGCGCGTGAGCTTCACAGACTGGCTCCTGTTCGGAGCCCCGATCGCGGCGGCGCTGCTGGTCGTTTCGCTCCTGCTCACGCGGCTCGTGCTCGGGCGCGGCCTCGCGACCGGCAGCGTCTCCGACGTCGTGCCGCCCCCGCCCCCGCTCGGCAACGACGAAGCGTCGCGCGAAAAGCGCGGCGGCGCCCGCTGGACCGTCCTCGCCTTCTCGCTGGCGTTCGCGCTCTGGGTCGGTCCGTCTCTGGCCCAGGGCATCCTCGGCCGCGATCACCCGTTCGCGGTCGCGCTCGGCAGGCACTTCCCCGAGGCCGGGGTGGCGCTGCTGTGCGCGAGCCTGCTGTTCGTGGCCCCGCTGTCCTGGCGCAAGCGCCGCTTCGCGCTCACCTGGGCGGACGGTCAACGTGTGAACTGGGGCGTCCTCCTCCTTTTCGGCGGCGGACTGTCGCTCGGCACGCTCGGCGAGGCGACCGGGGTCGCGAAATGGGCTGGGGAGGGCGTCGTGAACGCGGGGCTCGCGACGAGCCCCGAGGGGTTCATGCTGGTCTCGGTGCTCGGTGCCCTCGTCGTGAGCGAGTTCGCCTCCAACACCGCGGCGGCGACGCTGCTGGTGCCGATCGTGATTGCCGCGGCGCAGCAAGCCGGTTTCGATCCCGTCCCGCCCGCGCTCGCCGCGGGGCTCGCCGCGACCTGCGGCTTCGTGTTCCCGGTCTCGACCCCGCCCAACGCGATCGTGTTCGGCACCGGCCGGGTGCCGCTCACGCGCATGATCCGAGCCGGGATACTGCTCGACGTGGCGTGCGTGTTCGTCGTCTGGACGGGGATGCTGCTGCTCCGGCCCTGGCTGCCGCGGGCCGGCTAGGGCCGGCGGCCTACCCGTCGGGTTCTTGTGGGACCGCCGAGCCCGTTCGCCCGGAGCTGTGAGCTCAGGGGTAGTAAGATCGCGCGGTCCGCACAGCGACGGAGGCCTTCCCTGCGACCTGCTGCTCGACTCACGACGCTCCTGTTCGCATCGTGCTGCGGGTCGGTCACGAGCTCCGCCCAGGACGCGCACCACTGGACCTACGGTTACGGTCCGATCGGCCAGCTCACCGAGGGCACGCTGGTCGGGGGCGTGAGTGACCTGTCGGCCGTCTACTACAACCCGGGCGCGCTCGCGCTCCTCGATAAGCCGCGCTTCGTGATCGGCCTCACCTCGGTGGAGCTCGCGAACATCGACGTGCCCGGCGTGGCCGGTGAGGGCCTGAACGCCGACCAGCTCGTCTTCGACGTGGTGCCTTCCATGGTCGCTGGAGGCGTGGGCGGCCGCGACGGTTCCGACCACTTTGCGGTTGCGTTCCTGTCCCGCCACGACTCGGACTGGGACCTCGGCTACCGCGACGCGCGCGTCTCGGCGGCCGAGCCCGATGCCTCCGCCGGTTTCGGGCGCGTGCGCCAGCGCCTCGTCGAGTACTGGGTGGGCGGAACCTGGTCGCACCGGTTCAGGGGCCGGCTCTCGGTCGGGGTCTCGCCCTTCTTCGCCTATCGCGCCCAGAGGAGCCGGCGTTCGCTGGCGCTCGAGGAGATCAGCGGCGGTTCGTCCCGCGCCGTCTTCGTCGGCAGCGAATACGAATACAACCACGTGCGGGCGCTCGCGAAGGCCGGCCTCGCGTGGCGACCGGGAGCCTGGGAGCTCGGGTTGACGGTGACCACGCCGGGTCTCGGCCTGTGGGGCCGGGGCAAGACCGTCTTCAACGCCTCCGTGACGGGAGACGTGCACGACCCGTTGCTGTCGGCCAGCACCCAGAAGAGCCTCGATGCGACCTACCGCGCACCCTGGTCGGTCGCGGGGGGCGCGACCTGGCGCCGCGGCCGCACCGCGATCCACACGACGGCCGAGTGGTTCTCCTCGGTCGACGTCTACGACATCCTGCAGCCCGAGCCGGCACCCATCGCCGGCCGCCCGGAGACCGTGCCGCTCATGTACCGAGGCGAAGCGGACAGCGCCTTGTGCTACGGCCTCGGCCTCGAGCGCCGCATGGGCAGCCGGCTGGTGCTCTACGGAGGGGCGGCGCACAACGAGTCTTCTTACGTCCCGCTGCGTGACAGCTTCGCCGCGTGGAATCTGACCGATCTCAGCTCTGGCTTCACGTTCGACACCGCCCGTGCCAAGCTCGCCTTCGGCGTGGGCTACGCTTGGGGCACGAACCCGATCCCGCAGGCGGTCGTCCCGCCAGACCAGCCGGAGCCTGCCGACCTGCGCGAGGCCCGCTTCAGCCGCTGGACGATCTCGTTCGGGGCGAGCTTTCATTAGGGGGGACGCTGCGTCGCGTCCCCGCGTTATCCTGCGATCCAATGGTGCTGCTGTTCACGATCGACGCGGGCGGGGGCCACCGCGCGGCGGCGCGGGCGCTCGTGGCCGCGGCGGAGGAGACGGGCGCGCCATTCGGCTTCCGCGTCCTGAGCTTCCAGGAGCTGCTGCTTCCCCTCGACGTGCTGAAGCGGACGACCGGCCTCTCGCTCGAAGCCGCCTACAACCTGATCCTGAGGCGGCGGGCGAGCGTGCTGATGGTGCCGCTGCTGCGCGTGATGCACGCCGCGATCCGCGCGCGCCGCCGGGCTCTCGTTCGAACGCTCGCGACCTGGCTGCGTGCGCAGCCGCGCCCCGATGCAGTGGTCTCGGTGTTTCCCAACTTCAACGGGGTGCTGCGCGACGCGGTGCGCGAGGCGATCCCGGGCGTGCCGCTCGTCGTGGTACTCACCGACCTCGCCGACTTCCCGCCGCGGTTCTGGATCGAACCGGGCCTCGACCGCGTGGTGGTGGGCTCGGAGGAAGCGGCGGAGCAGGCGCTCGCGCTCGGGATCCCGGCGGAGCGGGTGTCGCGGGTCTCGGGCATGATCCTGCACCCGCGTTTCTACCGTGCGGGCGGGCCGGGGGTACGCGTTCGCGTGCGTTCCGAGCTCGGGCTCGGCCCGCAGGACTTCACGGTCTGCCTGCTCTTCGGCGGCAAGGGCTCGCCCGAGATGGCGCCGCTCGCCGAAGCGTTGCTTCACGAAGGCCCCGCCCTGCGCGTGATCGCCGTGTGCGGCGACAATCCCGGCCTCTTCGAGCGCCTCGCGGCGCTCGAAAAGCGCAGCACGGGACGCCTCACCCGCTTCGGTTTCACGGACCGGGTGGCGGAGCTCCTGGCCGCGAGCGATCTGCTGGTCACCAAGCCCGGCCCGGGGTCACTGTCGGAGGCGTTTCACCAGCGCGTGCCGGTGGTCGTCACGCGCAACCTCCACACGATCCCGCAGGAGCGCTTCAACACCGAGCTCGTCGCGCGGCGCCGCCTCGGGATCGTGGTCTCGGGCTGGCGAGAGATTCCCGACGCCGTCAAGCGCCTCGCCCAGGACCCTGCGCGCCGAGAGACGTTGCGAGCGAGCCTCGACGCGCTTCCGCCCAACCGGGCCGTCTACGAAGTCCTCGACCTGATTGGTCGCACGCTCGTCGGAGCGTCATCACACCACTGACTGTCTGGCGGTGTTATGATGAGTGGACTTAATGGCTACAGCCAAACTACTCTATCGACGCCTGGACGCGCTCTTTGGCTCGCTGAAGACGCGCCGCTCGCAGTCGAAGCTCGTCGAGGCGTTCGTCGAGGAGGCGCTTGCCAACCTTCGGGAAGACCTTCGGCTGCGCGGGGGGCTCGTCTACGTCGAGCGCCGCGACAACTTCGCGCTCCTGAAAGCGGTGGGCGAGCCCGGCGCGCCGCTCGCCGAGACGCTCGACCCCGCGCTCGCGCCCCTCGCCGAGCTGGCGCGCCACCGCGTTTACATCTTCAGCGCGCCGGACGCCGAGGGCTCGCCGCAGAAGCTGGGCCTCGTGCCGCGAAGCGCTTTGGCCGGCCTGATCGTCGGCCAGCGCCCGCAGCGTTACGCCATCCTGTTCGTGCTCGGCGAGGGCTGGCAGCTCGAGGAGCTCGACTTCGCGCTCAACACGATCCGCGCCTCGCTCGACGCACGGCTCGTGGACGCGCGCGTGCGCGGCTCGTTCCGCGAGGCGGCCGAGATCCAGCAGAGCCTGCTGGTCGAGGAGCCGCCCGATTTTCCGGGCTACGAGCTCGCCGCGCGTTCGGTCCCCGCCGAAGAGGTGGGGGGCGACTTCTACGACTTCTACGACCTCGGCGAGGGAACGCTCGGCCTCGCGATCGGTGATGCGAGCGGCCACGGCCTGCCCGCGGCGCTGCTCGTGCGCGACGTGGTGACCGGGCTGCGCATGGGGATCGAAAAGGAGCTCAAGGTCGCCCACGTCTTCGAGAAGCTCAATCGGGTGATCCACCGTTCGCGCCTGTCGAGCCGGTTCGTCAGCGTCTTCTATGCGGAGCTCGAGCGGGACGGGAACCTCGTCTACGTGAACGCGGGCCACCAGCCGCCGATCCTGTTCTTCCGCGAGCAGACTCCCGGCAAGGCCTGCGAGGTCGAGCTCAGCAACGGCGGCACGGTGATCGGGCCGCTGCCCGAGGCTCGCTTCCGCCGCGGCTTCGCGCGGCTGCACCCGGACGAGGTGCTGCTGCTGCTGACCGACGGCATCCTCGAGCGGCGCGACCGTCAGGGCGAGTTCTTCGGCGACGAGCGAGTGAGGAGCGTGGTGCGCGCGCACCAATCAGAGCCCGCGAGCGTGATCCTGGAACGGCTGTTCGACGCGGCGCTCGCCTGGGGCGACGGTCGCCCGTGGGAGGACGACGCCACGATCGTGGTGGTGAAGCGCGGCTCCTCATAGGGGGGACGCGGCGCCGCGTCCCCCTCTCACCCCGCTACGCTCGCTGGAGTGAATCAGAGCTCCTCCGCAGCCTGTAGCTCGATGCCTCGATCAGGGAGCTTCCTGCAGCAGCTCCGCGACGCGTTCTTCGATGCTCGCGACGGTGGTGAGCCCTTCGCGGCGGAAGCGCAGGAGCGCGCTGCCGTCCGGGCCGAGCTTGCGGGCATCGAGGATCAGCTTGGTCGGGAAGGCCGCGAGCTCGAGCGGTTCGACGAGCGCGTCCCCGCAGTACACCGGGAAGCTCACCGGCGAGGCCTTCAGGAAGGCCTCGACCTCCGACCGCTTCTCCCCGACGTTGAAGCTCAGCAAGACGATGTCCTTGCGGTCGGCGAGGCGCTGGTGATAAGCGGCGAGCTCGGGCAACTCCTTGATGCAGGGCTTGCACCACGACGCCCAGAAATCGATCATGGCGATCTGGCCTCGTAGCTCGCCCAGGCTCAAAGGCTTTCCGTCGAGGTCCTTCACCACGAAGGGCTTCACGGGGACGCGGACGGCCTCCCAGTCGTCGACGAGCCGGGGAGCGTCCTCGGCGGTCGCCAGTGGTGCGATGAGCATGAGAAGAAGACGTAACCCCTTGCGCAACGAGTCCTCCGTATCCGAGGCTATCAGAAGCGCGCGGCGGGTGTCGCGCGAGGCATCTTGCCCTATCCTCTTTGTTGGGATCCTTCCCCGAGAGCCAGGAGAGCCGTCGGAGGCCACGCAATGGAGCCAGACGCCAGCCGCAGCAGACCCACGCGTACCGAGACGGACAGCATGGGCCCGATCGAGGTGGAGGCGGAGCGCCTCTGGGGGGCGCAGACACAGCGTTCGCTCGACCACTTTCGGATCTCGGGCGAGCGCCTGCCGAGGGAACTCGTCTACGCGCTGGTTCTGGTCAAAAAGGCGGCGGCGCTCGTCCACCTCGAGCTCGGCAAGCTCGACCCCGCCAAGGGCCGTGCCATCGTCGCGGCGGTCGACGAGGTGCTGGCCGGGCGATGGGACTCCGAGTTCCCGCTGGTGGTGTGGCAGACCGGCAGCGGCACGCAGAGCAACATGAACGTCAACGAGGTGCTCGCGAACCGCGCGAGCGAGATCCTCGGCGGCGAGCGGGGCGACAAGCGCCTCGTCCACCCGAACGACGACGTGAACCGGGGCCAGTCCACGAACGACAGCTTCCCCACTGCCATCCACGTGGCGGCCACCCACGCCATCCGCCGCGACGTGATCCCGGCGGTCGAGCGCCTGCGAGACACGCTGCGTCAGAAAGCCGCGGCGTTCGACGACGTCGTGAAGATCGGCCGGACCCACCTGATGGACGCGACCCCGCTCACACTCGGCCAGGAGATCTCGGGCTGGGCACAGCAGCTCGAGCACGGCGTGACGCGCCTCGAGCTGGCGGTGCCCGGCCTGCAGGAGCTGGCCCTCGGCGGGACCGCCGTCGGCACCGGCCTGAACGCCCACCCCGAGCTCGGCCGGCGCGTGGCCGCGAAGCTCACCGATCTCCTGGGCCACCCCTTCGTGAGCGCGCCCAATAAATTCGAGGCGCTCGGCGGGCGCGACGCGCTCGTCTTCGCCCACGGCGCGCTGCGTGCCGTCGCCGTGTCGCTGTTCAAGATCGCGAACGACGTGCGGCTGCTCGCCTCCGGGCCACGCTGCGGGATCGGCGAGATCGCGATTCCCGAGAACGAGCCCGGCAGCTCGATCATGCCGGGCAAGGTCAACCCCACCCAGGCCGAGGCGCTCACGATGGCCGCCGCGCAGGTGATGGGCAACGACGTGACGGTCGGCGTGGCCGGGATGTCGGGCCAGCTGCAACTGAACGTCTTCATGCCGGTGATCGCACACGACGTGCTGCAGAGCTGCCGGCTGATCGCCGACGGCTGCTCGAGCTTCCGCGAGCACTGCGCGGCCGGGATCGAGCCGCGCCGCGACCGGATCGCCTCCAACCTGGAGCACTCGCTGATGCTCGTCACCGCCCTCAACCCGCACATCGGCTACGACGCCGCGGCCCGCATCGCCAAGACCGCCCACGCCACCGGCAGGACCCTCCGCGAGACTGCAATCGAGCTCGGGCTCGTCACACCGGAGCAGTACGACGAGTGGGTACGGCCCGAGAAAATGACCGGAAGATGACGTCCGTCAATTGATGTGTCCGGGCCCTTGCGGCTGGACCGGAATCGGCTAGGCTTCCAAAGCCCTAATCGAGGGCGCCTGACCATGGGAGCCTGCGCTTGAAACTCGAGTCCTCAGTCCTTCTGTTCACTGCTACGTGCGCCGTCGCGGCGCAGCTCGCGTGCGGCGGCTCCGCGGCGACGCCTGTCGCGTCGGCCCCGCCGACCACCGTGCCGACGCCTGCGCCCACGCCAACGCCCGATGCCAGCATCCCGCCCAAGGACAGCGGCTGCGGAGAGCCCTACCCGCCGGAGCTGTTCAAGATCAACGTCAAGCTGCACATGAAGGCTCCCCAGTACTACACGCTCGACTCGACGCCGCTCGTGGGACCGAACCCCGAGTTCTGCCGGGAGATCGGCTACACCGACGGCCGGGAGTTCTGCCCGGTGCGGCTCGAGCACGACCCGGACCGCGTGGCCTGCGAGGCCTGGGTCATGGGCAACGCCCAGGACACGGGAAAGCCCGGCCCCACCTGGTATCGCGACTGGACGCGGTACTGCACGACCTTCGAGGAGAGCGGCTGCGAGCACAACCCCGCCAACCCGTACTCGCTCTTCGTCCGCGTGGGAGACTGGTATCAGGCCTGCAGGGACGACATCTGCGGCGAGGTGGAAGTCGACCGCTGAGGCCACGCGGCCGCCCGCGCGTCACGGCGGGCGGTCTTCTCCGGCCGACGTCCCCGGCTTCAGGCGAAGAGCTTCCAGTCGATCTTCGGATCGAAGACCTGCTTCGACTTGAGCAGCTTCTCCCAGGTCACTTCTTTCCCCGTGTAGGCCGCCTCCCGCCCGAGCATGCTGGCGAGCGCCGACTCGGCGCCCGGGGTCGCTTCGTTCAGCAGCCTGCCGCTCGTGATGCTCTCGATGAACGCCTTCTGCTTGTTGGGGTCGGCGTCGTCGAGCGCGCCGCGGAAGGTCCCGGTCGCCGCGGCCGCGAGGTCGGTCGGCTCGGGCTTCTTGAGGCCCGGAAACTCCCACGGCCACTCGCCGCCGATGCGGACCGGAGCGTCGTAGCGTGCTTCGGCGAAGCCCTTCGTCCCGTAGTACAGCATGCCCACGTTGATGGCGGCGGTCCCGAACTGGCTGGACGCGAAGCTTATGTGCACGCCACCGGGGTAGCTGAAGACGCAGTTGAAGTGGCTGTTGCAGTCCCCGGCATCGGTGCGGCCGCCGCGACCGGTGGACCCGACCGCCATCACCGGGTGGGCCTTCAGCATCCAGTTGGTGACGTCGATGATGTGGATGTTCTGCTCCACGATGATGTCGCCCGAGAGCGCCTTGTCGTGCACCCAGTTGCGCAGCCGCCGCTCGACGGGCGTCGCCTGCGGAAAGCCCGGCCGCCGCAGCGCCGCAAAGAAGTAGTGGATCTGCCCAGAGACCGGCTGGCCGATCTGGCCCTCGTGGACCCGCTTCGCGAGCTCGACGTAGGGCGACGCGTGCCGGATCTGGAAGCCCACCGCGAGGCTGAGCTTGCCCTTCGCCCGCTCTCCGAGCGCCATCACCTTCTTGGCGCCCGGAACGTCAACAGCGACGGGCTTCTCGAGGTAGATGTGCTTGCCCGCGGCGATCGCCGCCTCGAGGTGCTCCGGGTGGAAGAAGGGCGGGGTCGCGATGTAGACCGCGTCCACGTCCCGGGTCGCGACGAGCGCCTCGTGGGCACGCAGTCCCTTGAACAGGCGCTGCGGGTCGACGGCGGGCTTGTCGAACCTGGCCGAGACCTCGTCGAGCCGCTTCTTTCCGGCCTCGAGCTGGTCTGGGAACACGTCGCCGATGGCCGTGAGCACGGCCCCCGTGTGTTCCAGGAAAGAGCCGGTCACGCTGCGCCCTCGCGCGCCGCAGCCGAGCAACCCCAAGCGCACGGCCGAGTTGGACTGGCTGCCAAAGGCGATCTGCGGCTTCAGGATCGTCACCCCGGCCGCCGTAGCCGTGACGCCCATGAACTCACGCCGACCGAGTCTTCCGCCCTTGGGCTTGCTCATGGTCTTCGCTCCTCGTGTCGAGCCGGCATTCTAGCCCGGCTTGCGTCGCCGGCCGTAGTCGCGCGACCGGGCAGGTTGAGTCGCGACCGCTCCTGGGAGTAGCCTCGTCGAACGGAGACCCACAGATGACCACCCTCAACCGACGCGCCTTCCTCGAGACGGCAGCAGCCGCCTCGGCTCTCGCCGCGTTGCGGCCACGGCCCGTGTCCTCGGCCGGCGCCGCGGGCGGCCGGATCCGCAAGGCAGTGCTGCTCTCGATGCTCCCGAAGGAGCTGAAGGACGCCGCGGGAGCGGCTCGGCCGCTCTCCTACCCGGAGCGCTTCCAGCTCGCGCGCGACGTCGGCTTCGAGGGCATCGAGATCGGGACGGTCGCGGACCCCAAGGAAGCCGACGAGATCCAGGCCGCCTCGACCAGGACGGGCCTCGTGATCCATTCCGTGATGAACGCCGAGCATTGGCGCTCGCCGCTGTCGAGCGCCGACCCCGAGGTGGTCGCGAAGAGTGTCGCCGGGATGGAGACGTCGCTTAGGAACGCGAAGCTCTGGGGCGCGGGTGTCGTGCTGCTCGTGCCCGCCGTGGTCAACCCCGAGACAGGCTACAAGGATGCCTGGACGCGCTCGCAGCGGGTGATCCAGGAGCGCATCCTCCCGCTCGCGACGGAGCTCGGGGTGATCGTCGGGATCGAGGAAGTGTGGAACAAGTTCCTGCTGAGCCCGCTCGAGCTCAACACGTACGTCGACGAGTTTCAGTCGCCCTGGGTGCGCGCCTACGTCGACGTCGGCAACATGGTCCTGTTCGGCTACCCGCAGGACTGGATCCGCACGGTCGGGAAGCGCATCGTGCGCGTGCATCTCAAGGACTTCCAGATGGACCGGCCCAACGGGAAGTTCGCCTGGAAGAACCTGGGCGAGGGCGACATCGACTGGCCCGAGGTCCGGAAGGCGCTCACCGAGATCGGCTACGAGGGCTGGGCCACGGTCGAGATCCAGGCCGGCGATGCGGCCTACCTGAAGGACGTGGTGGCGCGCTTCGACCGCTTCCTGGCCGGACAGAAACCGGTCGCCTCGGTGCCGGCGGCCTGAGCATACGAGGGTCCCATGAACCGATCGCCACGAATCTGGGCTGTAGCCGCTTCAATCCTCGCCGCGACACCGCTGGTTGCGGCCGATTGGCCGCAGTGGCGCGGCCCGGAGCTGCGCGGCACGAGCCCCGAGACGGGTCTGCCCGTGAAGTGGTCGGCGAGCGAGGGCCTGGCCTGGAAGCTGGCGCTGCCCACGGGCAGCGGCGCCACGCCTATCGTGAGCGGCGATCGCATCTACCTGAACGTGGCCGAAGGCGAGACCGTGTCGCTTTGGTGTCTGGACCGCAAGACCGGCACGGCGCGCTGGAAGCGGCCGCTCGGTGCTTCGGCCGGGCACGCCCACCGCAAGCACAACATGTCGACGCCGTCGCCGGTCAGCGACGGCCGGCGAGTCGTGGCCATGACCGGCCAGGGCGCCCTGAAGGGCTTCGACGCCCAGGGCCGGGAGCTCTGGGCGCGCGAGCTACAGAAGGACTACGGCACGTTCGGCCTCAACTGGGGCTACGGCAGCTCGCCGCTGCTCCACGCGGGAGCGCTCTTCGTGCCCGTGCTCCACGGCATGAAGACCGACGAGCCGTCGTACCTGCTCGGGGTCGAGGCCGCGACCGGGAAGACGCGCTTCCGGGTGGAGCGGCCCACCACCGCCCACACCGAGTCGCCCGACGCCTACACGACGCCGACCGTGGCGCGGCGCGGCAAGCAGGTCGAGATCGTCCTCAGCGGCGGCGGGGTCGTGACCGGCCACGACCCCGCGAGCGGGCGCGAGCTGTGGCGGGCGAACGGCCTCAACCCCGACGACCACCCGTTCCAGCGCATCGTGGCCTCGCCGGTCGCGGCGGGCGACGTGGTCGTGGCGCCCACGCGCGTCAAGCCGATGCTGGTGCTCAAGGCCTTCGGCAGCGGCGACGTGACGAAGAGCGCGCTCCTTTGGTCCTTCGACCGCGGCCCCGACGTCCCGACGCCCGCCAGCGACGGGATGCTGCTCTACGTCGTTACCGACAAGGGCCTGCTCTACTGCATGGACCTCGCGACCGGGAAGACGCACTATGGGCCCGAACGGCTGCGGCCGGGCACCTACAGCGCCTCGCCGCTCTTGGCGGACGGTAAGCTTTACGTGACCGGGGAGGACGGCGTGACGAGCGTCGTCAAGGCGGGGATCGGCTTCGAGCTCCTGGCGGAGAACGCGCTCGACGAGTTCACGCTCAGCTCGCCGGCCGCCGCTTCGGGCCAGCTCTTCATCCGCACCAGCGGCCACCTGTACGCGATCGGTGGAGCTGTCGGCCGCTGAAGCTTGGTTCACAGGTGAACACCAAAGCTCGGGGCCAAGGTGGAGCGCAGCACGACCGCCGGACACAGTCGTAGCTTCCCGTTCAGTAGCCGCTCGTAACCACGTCTCGCGATCCGCCGAGGGCTGCGCACCATCCTTGAAAGTCTAATACTGAATAAGGGATATTCGCTTCGCTCAACCTACCGCTATATGCTGTGGACATGGCCGAAACGCCTCCATCGCAGCCCCGGGCCGGAGTCGACTACCCACGCAATCTCATAGAGTTCGGAGAGTTCTTCCCCG
>Ga0247727_10015674_pt1 | contig 12380 bp, 14 predicted proteins | sample WisWelCaveWW1625_FD_202498 | JGI IMG/M metagenome (GOLD analysis project Ga0247727, IMG submission 202498) | Biofilm microbial communities from Wishing Well Cave, Virginia, United States - WW16-25 | ecosystem: Environmental > Aquatic > Deep subsurface > Groundwater > Cave microbial mat | place... | reverse complement strand
ACCACCTGGCAGAACAAGGTAAATAATGGTTACATTTCCATGAATGGACTTTATGGGGGGCATGCCGGTACCCACAGTTTTATAACAGGTTCCTCCGATCAACGCATTGCAACTCCTGGTTATTATTCATGGGCGGAATACATTAGCAATTCTGTCCACGTCAATGCCCCAGGAGTGTCGGCGACAGTTCAGACTGGCGCGGGTACTACCCTTAATGCGCTTGCAGATTCTATTGAAAGCATGGATATTTGGGAGCACGCCAATTATCCCTTTGTCACCGGTACCCCATCAAGCGGTACTGTTTTTCAGAACGCATTGCAAGGATCAGCCAATGAGTTTTCAGGAGTGGCTAATGCCATTAAGACCTATCAGCCCGGCACGCCATTCATCGCCATCATCCAAGCTCACCAGGCCACAGGCACATACAGTTATCGCGCCCCGACTTCGGAAGAGATTCTTTGTCAAATTAATCTTGCTTTGGCCTATGGTGCAAAAGGGATTGTCTATTATCTATATGCCAGAGTAGCTTCGCCATTCCAAGAAGGTTTACTCGACGTCAACCGTAACCCCACAGTTAGATATAATTATGTTCAATCGATTCACAATAACTATCAAAGCACCGGGCAGAAACTCGTTGATATCGGGGCCAATTTTCTGAACCTTACCTGGCAGGCTGGTTTTTCAATTCACCAGAATATCCAAGAACCCATCAGCGCAACCGCCAGTCTCCATGATGTGCAAGCCAAGCCACCCGGCGGAAGTTGGGATTTGGAATCGGAAACTTATGTCGAAGTGGGGCATTTCAAAGACGCAAATAACTTGCATCACTACATAGTGGTCAATCGCCGTTGCACGGCCAGCGAAACTCGCGAGGTCAAAGTCACTTTTCAAAGCACCTCCAATAATGCTTATTTTGTTACAGACGTCTTTACTGGTGCCCAAACGCTGTATCAAACCACAGGGTCAACTTTCTCCCATTCGTTCACCTTAGGCCCGGGAGAAGGTAAGCTGCTCAAGCTTGAAGACCTTTCGAAGTCCATTAACTCCGCTGCCACAGGTTATAACTCTGGCCGACGAATAGTGCGGGACAGTTCCCCATCTGGTCCCTATCATGCAGTTTTTGCCTCAGGCGGGGAGATTACTTACCGCAAATGGGCTGGCGTCTGGCAAACGCCCGTTCGGCTGACTAACGGCAACGGAAACAATAACTATCCCTCCATCACCGAACGCGGCGGCAAAGTGTTTGTCACCTGGCAGAGAAAAAACGGTAGCACTCATGATGTCTGGTTCCATCGCAGTGATGATGGCGGCACGACCTGGCCAACTGCTAACCGCAAGACCGTTGCTACCAGCGTTGGTTCCTCGGATCCACTGCCGGTTATCATCAGCCATACCTCTGATAATGTGGTGGTTGCCTATCGTAAAGCTAACGACATCCAATCGAAGCACAGCATTAATAATGGCGACATTTGGCCAACCACCAAAAGCTTTACGGGCATAACGCTAAACTCCCCATCTGTGACCAATGTTGATCCGAGTAGCCCCAAACCAACCGTGACCAATGCCAGTGGCGATGGCCATGTCTATTACCGTTACTATAATGGCAGCAGTTGGACGGGCGGACGAAATTTGTCAAGTATTGTCCCGGGAACAGCCGTGCATCAGACGCCCTCGATTTCATGTGAAGGAACTATTTCTCAGTCTTTACATGCTGTGTGGCATCGCAGTACTGGGAGCTCGAGTTCCGGCAACACTATTATTTATCGCAAGTCAACAGACTACACAAACTGGCCGAGCCAATACACACAAATCTATTATCAGGAGCAGCAACGGCCAACTATCACGGCCTTCTCATCAAATAGTGTCGATGTTATATTTCAATCATTCAATGGCAACCAAATCTATAAACAGCACTTTAATGGTTCGTCTTGGGGCGGCCCTACTTTCATGTCGGATGGCCAATATCCTTCTGTTTCCAGCGGATACAGCAACGCCAAATATGTGTGGACGAGCACAGGAAATTCTCCCTACCTCATTAACCTTAGTTCCGAAACCCTGAGCAAAGAAATGAGCGGTGAACCTTATTACGAACGCCAGATTCCTGGTTGGACAGTTCCGGCGCACATCTCACTGTCCGTGTGAATAGTCTCAGTTTGAAGACCACCAAAGGTGAAATACAAACTCTGGTTTTGCAACCAGTGTCACTGGATACGGTTGCTGACTTCCGCCCAGACAACGCCTTCGACTATTTGGTTTCAATGCCATCGTTATTGCCGGTAGATGCTGAGAGCTTGGTGGTGGACTTCACGTTATGGGCTCAGAATGCAGAAAAGGTCGGATCAGGTAGCAATCCGAAAATAAGTTTGGAGTTCAAAAACAGTAGCGCGCAAGAGTTGACAAAAATTTCCGGACACGAGTTTAGTGCTTCCGGTACCATCGTAGAAACCCCGCGACGTTTAGCAGTGCCATTGTCAGCCGTAAAGCAAAAGGCTGGTTCCAGTAACGTGAGGGCGGTCGTGAAGATTGAAGGGCTGACCCCAAAGAGTGAGGTCTTTGCCAGTCTGGGACACATTTACAATTTCAGCAAGCCGGTAGAAAAAAGCTCGCTCACCCAGCAGAGCGAGATCGCGGATGGCCAAGCGCCAAACACTTTTGCTTTGCTGCAAAACTATCCCAACCCATTCAACCCGGAAACCATCATCAAATATCAGCTTGCCTCACCCGGTGTTGTTTCTCTGAAAATCTACAACCTTCGCGGCCAGGAATTGCGCACGCTGGTGGCCGCTTTTCAAAACTCCGGTAATCACGAAATCCGCTGGGATGGCCGTGATGATTTTGGCAAAGCCGTGGCATCGGGAGTGTACCTGTATCGCTTGCAGGCAGGTGAGCACTTAGCCGTGAAGAAGCTGACATTGCTGCGGTAGTATCAGGAAAAAGCGTCCGGAGGCTGTCATTCTGAGGCGCCTTTTTGCCGAAGAAACTCCGTATCAGAGAATAATCGAGGAGATTCTTCGCTTCGCTCAGAATGACATTTTCATTTTTGGGAGCAACCCAAGGATCGGTGCGCAAAGCCCCGGAGTTTCAAAAGACTCCGGGGTTTCTTTTTTGATAGCTTGATTATCTTAGTGACTATGTTTATATTCAGCCGTCAAAAAAACTGGTGTGGAAATGAACGGCAAAAAAGGCAATCAAAAAATAACACAGAGAAAACTGAGTTTCTCGGTCTGGTATATCCTGCTGGCGTTGTTCATCATGTACTCGTTGCAGAGTTTCATTGTGCGCCAGGACGTCGAGAAAATTCCGTACAGCGAATTCAAGCGGCTGCTGAACGAGAACCGCATCCAGCGCTGCACGGTCTCGCCGGAAAAAATCGTTGGCATCAAAATCGCCGACAAAATTGACGGCCAGGCCGGCGCCGCGCCGCAGGACGACAATATGTTCAGCTTCCAGAAGAAAAAATTAGCGCCAGGCGAAAGTTATTTTGAGACTGTGCGCGTCGAGGATCCCGATCTTGTCAAAGAGCTGCAAGCCAGGAACATCAAATTCGAGGGTAAGGCCGGCGATGACTGGTGGGTGGGCCTGCTTTTCTACTGGGTTTTGCCCATCATGGTTTTGTTTGCGATATGGGGGTTCGCATTCCGCCGCATGAATCCGCAGGGCGGGTTGATGTCCATTGGGAAAAGCAAAGCTAAAATCTACGTCGAGGGCAAAACCAAAGTGACCTTCAAAGACGTGGCGGGCATCGACGAAGCGGTGGAGGAAGTGAAGGAAGTTGTCGAATTCCTGAGGAGCCCGGACAAATTCAAAACCTTAGGTGGAAGAATACCGAAGGGTGTTTTACTGGTGGGGCCGCCCGGAACCGGCAAAACGCTGCTGGCCAAAGCGGTTGCCGGCGAGGCCAGCGTGCCGTTCTTTAGTTTGTCCGGCTCCGATTTTGTGGAGATGTTCGTGGGCGTGGGCGCGGCGCGGGTGCGCGATTTGTTCCAGCAGGCGGCGCAGCAAGCTCCTTGCATCGTCTTCATCGATGAATTGGATGCCCTGGGCAAAGCGCGCGGCATCAATCCCCTGGCCGGCCACGACGAACGCGAGCAGACCCTGAACCAACTGCTGACCGAAATGGACGGCTTCGACCCCAATGCCGGCGTGATTATCATGTCCGCCACCAACCGTCCGGAAATTCTCGATATGGCGTTGCTGCGCCCCGGGCGTTTCGACCGTCAGGTGGTGGTGGATCGCCCGGACATCAATGGCCGCGAGGCGATTTTGAAAGTGCACTCGCGCACGATCAAATTAGCAAAAGAAGTCGACTTGCGTGTCATCGCGGCGCGCACACCCGGCTTTGTGGGCGCGGACCTTGCGAATGTCGTGAATGAAGCCGCGCTGTTGGCTGCCCGCCTCGGTAAAAGTGAAGTTTTGCTAAAGGATTTGGAGGAGGCGATTGATCGCGTCATAGCCGGATTGGAAAGAAAGAGCCGCGTGCTGAATAAAAAGGAAAAAGAGATTGTCGCCTATCACGAAGCCGGCCACGCCGTAGTCGGCGGCAGCTTAACCGGCGTCGATCGCGTTCACCGCGTCTCCATCATTCCGCGCGGCGTTGCGGCGCTGGGATATACCCTGCATTTGCCCACCGAGGATCGCTACCTCTACAGCAAAAGCGAACTCCAGAATCGCATCAAGGTACTGCTGGGCGGCCGTGTTGCCGAAGAGATCACTTTCAAAGAAGTCTCCAACGGCGCTTATGACGATTTGAAACGCGCGACCTCCATTGCTCACAGTATGGTCACGGAGTATGGCATGAGCGAGAAATTAGGCCCGCTTTCCTATGCTCAGGATCGCCGTCCTATTTTCCTGCCCTCGGAAGTGAGCAATGGCGGCGGCTACAGTGAAAAGATCGCCAGCGAAATCGATCAGGAGGTGCGAAGAATTGTTGAGGACGCCTACCGTGATGTGAAAAAACTGTTGCTTGGCAAAAAGAGGAAGTTGGAGGAACTGGCAAAACTGCTGCTGGAAAAAGAGGTTGTGGAAGGTGAGGAATTGCAGGCATTGTTGAATGGGGAAAAAAAGTAAGTCCCAATAGCCAATCGACACCGCCGAAAAGGAATGCTACCCCCTAAAAGTAAAGCAGGCTATTAATGAATTCATCGCCGCTAATCTTATTTAAGAGAACCGAAATACGCCGGGCAAGTTCATGGTCTTTGCGTTGATTGGCAATGATAATACCGTGGTGATTCCGATGGGTAGTCAGAAAATCAGTATGCAAGGCCTCGAAATCGATTCGGTTATGAGTTACTAAGCATCTGTTAACAGCCGCCGCAAATTGGAGTTGTTCAAAATCTGTTTTATTCAACATGCTTGCGTCTAAAGCCGTTAAAGTATCAAAACCTGATGAAGCCAGGATTTTAGCTATTACAACTGAAGCATTTTCGTCAAGGTAGAGATCAGCGAAAAGCTTCATTTCAAGTTTCTGAGAGATGGATGAATCAACTCGTCAGGTACTCGATTCTTTCGAACAAACTCGTGAATTTCATTTTGATTTTCCATGTAATAACTGAGGGCATCAAATATTTGGGCGAGATTGAGATGCGGGAATTGCATCGTGAGTTCCTCCGGATGTGACCCCAGCCGCCATTTCTCAACGATCGCACGAACACGCGTTTTGGTGCATGCGATGACCGGCTCCGGTTCACTCAACGTGGTATCAATAACAATATGAGGATGGTTGGTTTTTGTTATCATGGTTTCCTCAACAAAATTTCGGAATGCTGAAGCCAATATATAGATCAGGTCTATTAATTTCAAGCGATTTTATTTTAACGTGAAACTCGGTACCGTTCATTACATCGACTGCGCCCACTTTTTGCCGGGACATCCGAAATGCGGCCAACTGCACGGCCACACCTATAAAGTCGAGGTTATTATCGAGGGCGACAACAAAGACGGCATGGTAATCGATTTCGCGGACATGAAAAAAAGCGTCAATTCGGTTTTACGCGAATACGACCACAAATCGTTGAATGACTATCTGAGCTATCCGTCAGTAGAAAATATTTGTGAAATGCTGCATGCACGATTCAAAGAAACGCTAAACTTCCCTTTCAACATTCGAGTCTGGGAAGGAGATGGAAAATGGGCGGAGTTGTAAAATTAATTCATAACCGCAAGGACTCAGAGACGAAGTTCGAGAAAATAGAGATTAAAATAAAAGGCAATAGCAAGTAATTTATAAATAGTCCAAGAACTTCGATGAAACAACATACCCCAGTTTCTTCTCAGCTTCTTTGCGATGAAAAATTTAGGAATAATGCAAGCTAATTTGTTTTATACAAGACTTGCCTCTACTTTAATCTTCCTTGAAAAAGCTTGGTTAAACTAAACAAAAGCACCCGCTTCGCTCTTTACTCTGTCCTGGAGTTGAGTTCCAATCCACAGGGCGTTGTTTCCGCCGGTGAAATTGCTCAAAAGTACAACATCTCCGAACACCATGTGGCTAAAGTTCTACAGCAATTGGTACGCGCCCGTCTGATTCGCAGCATTCGCGGCATCAACGGCGGGTTTCAGATAGCTAAAGATCCGAAGGAAATCACTATGATGGATGTGGTAGAAATTTTTGAGCCGCGCCACCCACAGAACAGTTGCCTGTTATTCGATTTTGATGAAGCCTGCCAATTAGCCGACACGTGCCGAATTGGAAAAGTATTTAACGAAATTCAAGAACAGGCGCTCTACACCCTTAAATCCGTTACCATCGCCACGCTCATCTCTCCCAAAAAAATGGCCTGATGAAAATTTACCTCCGAGCTTAGTACTTCCTTTCAAAAATTAATTGGAGGCTTCACCCTTCGACTTCGCTCAGGGTGAAGGAGAATTCTCTTCTTAGTGAACCCTAAACTTATTTCTGAAATGGAGTACTTAGAAGCCCTCGCACCCCCTGTCGGGGTTGTTTTAATTTCGGAAACGTTGGTTAGAAAGCGATTGATTGGAGTGCAAAAATCAGCGCAGCGTATTTTTGCAAGACAGAAAGACGTGTAAAAATACGTCCTGCGGACTGATTTTTACACTCCTTAACGCAATTGTTTTCCTAAGAGCTAGCTTGAATAATTCACAAAATCATAATCTGAAGTCGAGTGTCAAGAATTTTTGTGTCACTCAGGAGGAGACCTTTTAATTGGATACTTGCTGTTTGCTAAGATTCCTTCTGTATGACAGATGATTTGTGAATTATTCAGGCTGGGTGAAATTTTTGTAAAGGAGTAAATTCTACTTGACAAATTGACGAGATATTTTATATTATAAAACAAGTAATCAAGTACTGATTTACCTGTTCAGATAAAAAAGGGTTGCCCATGAACAAAATTCAAGCCTGGCAAATGCTGAAAGTCGGTCAACCCTTTCAGCAAAGCACAATACCTTTGTCTGCACTTTCTCCCACGGATGTCTTAGTGCGGGTTACCGGCTGCGGGGTTTGTCACACCGACTTGGGATTCTTATATGAAGGTATTCGAACCGTGAAAGCGCCCCCTCTGACTCTGGGACACGAAATCAGCGGGTGGGTCGAAGACACCGGCGTCGAAGCCAAAAGCTGGAGTGGTCAGGCCGTGATTGTCCCGGCCGTTCTGCCGTGCGGTGAATGCGACTTGTGCAAAAAAGGCCGCGGCACCATTTGTCGCCAGCAGAAAATGCCCGGAAACCACATCGATGGCGGGTTTGCCAGTCACGTTGTAGTCCCAAGCAGCAATTTGTGTTCGGTGCCGGTAAAAGACGACGCCGCTCTTTTGGGAGATTCCGGAGTGACTCTGCGTGAGCTCGCCGTCATTGCCGACGCGGTCACGACGCCCTACCAGGCAGTACAGAATTCCGGCTTGGCGGCCGCAGGCGATCTCGCGATTTTCATAGGCGTTGGCGGCATCGGCGGCTTCGGGGTGCAAATTGCCAAAGCTTTGGGTGCCCGCGTGGTCGCAATCGATGTGGACGATCGACGGCTACAGGTTATCTCGCAGTTCGGCGCCGACGTAACCTATAACCCAAAACAAATGGATAAAAAAGAGCTTCGTAAAGCTATCCATTCCTTCGTCTCCGAAAACTCGCTTTCGCCCTACGAGTGGAAAATTTTCGAAACTTCCGGATCCAAGGTTGGGCAGGAATTGGCGTTTAGCCTTTTGACTTATGGCGCCACTCTCAGTGTCGTTGGATTCACGATGGAAACGATCGAGCTGCGGCTCAGCAACCTGATGGCCTTCGACGCACGAGCCATTGGCAACTGGGGCTGTCATCCCAAATATTATCCCGAGGTTCTAAATTTAGTACAAAAGGGACGAATTAAGCTGGCGCCTTTTGTCCAGACATTTCCACTCAGCCAAATCAACGCCATCTTCGATCAAGTTCATTGTCGCGAAATTGATAAGCGTCCGATTCTTATTCCTGACTTTTGAGAGGAGAAAAAATATGCAAGTATTTAAAGACCATAACTTAGTGCCGGGTTTTGAAATCTCCGCAATCAAATATCAACTTAAGCCCTGTCTCGAACTTCAGGGGAAACCCGTCGAGGGTTTGTACAACGCATGGATTATTCTGAACAATCCGGACCAGCTTAATTCGTACACCACGCAAATGGTTAAGGAAGTCATTCTGGCGTTCCGAACAGCCTCCAACGCCCGCAATGTCGTAGCGGTAGTCTTCACCGGTGTTGGTGATCAAGCCTTCTGCACCGGCGGAAATACTAAGGAGTATGCCGAGTATTACGCCGGTCAACCCGAAGAGTATCGCCAGTATATGCGGCTTTTCAACGATATGGTGACCACCATTTTACACTGTGACAAACCGGTGATTTGCCGAGTCAACGGCATGCGGGTTGCCGGCGGGCAAGAGATCGGCATGGCCTGCGATTTCTCCATCGCCAGCGACCTGGCGGTGTTTGGCCAGGCTGGTCCCAAACACGGTTCTGCGCCCGACGGCGGCTCCACCGACTTCCTGCCGCTTTTTGTTGGCATCGAAAACGCCATGATGAGCTGCACCCTTTGCGAAATTTGGAGCGCCCACAAAGCCTACCGCCTCGGACTGCTGACGGATATCGCGCCGGTATTGAAGGCAAATGGAAAATTCATCCCGAACCCGCTGGTTATCATCGAGCGCTGGATGGATGAAACCGGTCGAATAGTGTTCGGCGAATTGCGGGCCGGTGAAGAAAAACAGCAGGCCAAAGAACGGCTGAGTCAATGTGAAAGGGACTTGTCGCAATTGGACAAGGCCGTCGATAAACTTTGCACCTCACTGATGATGACAGTTCCCGGGTGTCTCACCAAAACCCTCGAGTCGCTGCGCAAACACAAATTGGAACACTGGGATCGCAATCGCGAAGGCAATCGCGCTTGGCTCGGCATGAATATGCTGACTGAGGGCAAAGCCGGATTTCGTGCATTCAACGAAGGCGCGAAGGGGCGACGGGAAGTGGATTTCGTCCGGCTGCGGCAATTGCTAGCGCAGGGGCAGCGCTGGACCGACGAGTTAGTGGAAGCGATCATGCCGCCGGGAAAATAGTTGTCAACTATCTTCTGAAAGCTGACCGCTGATAGCTAAATTAGTGAGAAATTGAATGGATTTTACGATTCGCAAAATTACCGCAGAAGATAGTCAGGCCATCGTTGAAATCGATGCCATTCATACCGGCAAACCCAAGCCGAAATACTGGCAGGAAAGGCTCAAACCGTTTATCGAACCTCTCGAAACCGAGCAACTGACTTTAGGATATGTGGCGATATCCGCGGACCGGGTCATTGGTTACATTTTGGCCGAAGGCCGCGCCTGGGAATTCGGTTCGCCTCTTTGTGGCTGGATTTTCGCCATCGGCGTCGACCCCAATTGCGGCCGCAAAGGGGTTGGGTTGGCCCTATGCCGGGAAGTGTGCACGGAACTCAAATCGATGAATATTATGACCGTGAGAACGATGGTCCGGAAAGATGATATCGAGGTGTTGAGTTTCTTCCGGGCATCGGGCTTTCACGCCGGACCGTTCATTGAATTAGAGCTGGATTTATAGCTCTCAGCTTTCAGCGGTCAGCTATCAAGCAACGAGTCGGTCGTTGTCACTTGAAGGCTGAGAGCTGAAACTAATAGCAAAAACAGGAGCAAATATGTTGGGATTCAATAAAATTATGCTGGAAGCTCGCTACGAAAACCGAGTGCTGAATCTCACTTTGAACGCGCCGAAGGGCAACGTATTGGACAAAGAGATGATGATCGAATTGACCCAGGCCATTCGACAGCAAGGACAAAATGCTTCGATCAAGGCACTCGTCTTTCAAGGCGCCGGCGAACATTTTTCCTTCGGCGCCAGCGTTCCCGAACATCAGAAGGAACAGGTCGGCGAGATGCTAACCACGTTCCATAAATTCATGCGAACTCTGATTGAAACCAGTAAGCCAATGTTTGCGCTCGTTCGGGGACAGTGCCTCGGCGGCGGGTTGGAGCTGGCCGCCTTCTGCAACTGGATTTTTGCTGCGGAAGAGGCCACGTTCGGTCAGCCAGAAATCAAGTTGGCGGTTTTCCCACCGCTGGCGTCTTTGATTTTACCCCACCGCATCGGCCAGTCCGCCGCGGATGATTTGATTCTGACTGGACGCTCGATTTCAGCCGAGGAAGCTAAGCGATTAGGACTGGTCTACTCCATCTCCGCCGATCCGGACAAAGAGTTAAACGAATTCCTGGAAAAACATATTTTACCCAAAAGCACCGTGGCCTTACAATTTGCGGTGAAATCTGCACGATATGAAATGTATCAAGCCTTTTTGAAAAATATTGATGCAGTCGAGAAAATGTACGTGCAGGACTTGATGGCAACCGCTGACGCCAACGAAGGCATCCGCGCATTTATGGAAAAACGGCAGCCTGAGTGGAAAAATAAATAAAAACGATGAATGTTAAGTGATCGGGTTTTCTACTTTTAAGAATTTGAATTCTTTAAAATCATATACATTAACAGTATAAATGCCTTCAATATCATTGTCTTTTAAGGTTGCAGCAAGAAAAATATCAAATACTTTTTTTCGAGTTTTAGTAGTTTCGAGTAAAGTAAGGAACGTATTCAGTTGGGTCAGTTTTGGAAGGATAATGGGGATTCCTAAAAATTCAGTGTATTTGCGGATGAGGCTCACTGCTTCCACTATCGAAAGTGGTTTTCCGACGGTTTCTCGAGTGCAGACGTTGATAAACTCGGCGCAAACTTGTAATGGAATACTAACAACAGGATTGCCATCCTTGTCCTCTTCTGCAATAATTCCTTCTAATAAATCTTTTCGCTTTTTTGTGATTTGGAGATGCCAGATTATGCGCATAAACCAAGATATTTGTATCCAATGCATACATCAGACACCTCGTTGGGAATATATTTCATCTCGATCTACAGTCACTTCGCCCCCGAGGTCGAATGCCTCCACTTTGAAAGATTTCCGACGGAGGCGAACTTCGTTATTATTGATTCTTTTAGAAGTTTTAACTTCTGCGCTAATTGATTTTAAAATTTCTTCAATCACGCTAATTCGTTCCCATAGCGGTAAAGATTGAATTTTTAAAATGAAATCTTTGGTGGACATATTAACTCCTTATTGAATTCACGTTAATTTAACAAAATTTTCCAGCTTTAGCAAAGAGTAAATTTGCAGAATGCTTGCAATCAACTTCAAAAATCAGGTCGTAATTATCACCGGCGGCAGCGGCGGGATCGGCCAAACGACCGCCCGCTTATTTGTCGATGCCGGCGCACGAGTTGTATGCGTGGATTTGCAACCGCCGGCCAATCCCATCGCAGCATGCCGCTATCTCCAAGTCGACGTTTCTAATTTCAAAGCCGTACAGGAATGCATTGAAAACATCATCGCTTCCGAAAAAACTATTGACTGCCTCATCAACAACGCCGGCATCTCCCGCGATGCGACCGTTTGGAACATGAGCGAAGAACAGTGGGACGCCGTTCTCAACGTCAATTTGAAAGGCGCTTTTAATTTTATTCATCATGTAGCGCCGTATTTTAAAGAACAGCAGCACGGCAAGATTGTCAACATTTCTTCCATCAACGGCTTGCGGGGAAAATTGGGGCTCGCCAATTATTCTGCCTCGAAAGCCGGGTTGATTGGACTCACCAAAACCGTGGCCAAAGAATTGGGGCGTTTCAACGTGAACGTTAATGCGGTTGCGCCGGGATATGTGATAACCCCACTAACCCAGAATTTGTCCGAAAAAATCATCGATGAAGCAAGGGCCGAAACTGTTTTTGACCGCCTGGCGGTCCCGGAAGATATCGCCAATGTGATTTTGTTTCTGTGCTCCGACCTGGCCCGACATATCACCGGCGAAGTGATTAAGGTCGATGGCGGCCAGTATATATAACT
>Ga0247727_10015673_pt1 | contig 12381 bp, 8 predicted proteins | sample WisWelCaveWW1625_FD_202498 | JGI IMG/M metagenome (GOLD analysis project Ga0247727, IMG submission 202498) | Biofilm microbial communities from Wishing Well Cave, Virginia, United States - WW16-25 | ecosystem: Environmental > Aquatic > Deep subsurface > Groundwater > Cave microbial mat | place... | reverse complement strand
GTGGCGGGCCCGGAGAGTGTTTCGTGCGCTTCGTCCACCTTCGCCAGCAGTTCCAGATCGCCCCGCGTAAAGCGGCTCGGAAAACGGTGGCGGCGGTAGCTGGCTACTTTCACTTCGCGGTGTTCCATGATCACTCCTCAGCATGCCTCCCCTCCTTCAGGCCCGTCTTGTGTTAGAAACAGGCCTCCCTTCAGGCCCGTCTTGCATTACACAAGACTGCGGCCGGCGCTGACCGCCGCTCTTGTGATACCCTTGGGAGCTCACCTCGGGAGGGAAACATGCGTCGCGTTCTGGTCGCGCTGATGCTGCCGCTGGCACTGGCGGCCGCCGATGTCACCGGCAAGTGGGAATTCACCGTGGAACTGGGCGGCGGCGCCGGCAACCCGGCGTTCACTTTCCAGCAGCAGGGTGAGAAGCTCACCGGCCGGTATCAGGGCCAGCTCGGCGAGGCCGACCTGGCGGGTAAAGTCACCGGAGACGACATCCAGTTCTCCTTCACCGTCAAGGGCGACCTGGGCGAGCTGAAAGCCGCCTACGCCGGCAAGGTATCCGGCGACACCATGAAGGGCAAGGTCGACTACGGGCAGCTGGGCGAAGGGACCTTTACCGCCAAGCGCAAGTAACACCGGCATTCTTGCCGGTCCGGAAACATCGCCTCAGTGGAATCAATAACTTAGCGGCGCAAATTTGCGCCGGAAGGTTTTAAGCCGCCCGACAACGGCGCATAGTCCTCCGGCGTATCGATATCTCGAAGCACCCCGGGGTCGCCGGTGTCCAGCAGCACCGCCTCGCCCAGGTGGGCGTGAACGACCTGCTTGGCGCTGGCCTCGGGCGCCAGGGCCAGGATTTCATCGATCAGGAGGCGGCTGAAGATCACCGGGTGGCCACGGCGGCCATCGTGACGCGGAATCAGCAGCGGTGGTTGTCCGGCGGCGCAACGCTCCAGCAGGGCGTCGAGCGTCGCGCCGGCGACGGCGGGGTGATCCACCAGGGTCACCATGGCCGCGGCGGTTTCGGGCGGAAGGGCGCGCAGGCCGGCCTGCAGCGAGGAGAACTGGCCGGCCCTGTAGTTCTCATTGATTACGACTTCGAGGCCCGGCGAGGAAGGCAGCGCCCGGCGGATCCGCTCCGCGTGGTGGCCGAGCACCACCATCACGGGCTGGAGCCGGGCCAGGAACAGGGCGACCAGGTGGGCCAGGAAGGTCGAGTCGCCGTAAGGAAGCAGCGCTTTGTCACGCCCCATGCGGCTCGACTCCCCGGCGGCCAGGATGACGCCGGCCGGCTTCACTTCAGAACGCCAAGGGCAACGACCGACTTCGAGAGCGGGTTGAAGCCCTCCTGGGCCCGGCGGCGCACGCCGATCATCTCGGCCACCACCGCCACGGCGATCTCCTCGGGTGTGACGGCGCCGATCTCCAGACCCATGGGCGAGTGCAGCCGCTCGAAGCGCTCGCGCCGGAGGCCTTCCTTCTCCAGCTCCTTGATGACGCCGATGGTCTTGCGCTTGCTGCCGATCATCCCTACGTAGCGGGCGGGGGTGTCGACCGCCCAGCGCAGCACCCGCATGTCGTCACGGTGGCCGCGGGTCACGATGACCAGATAGGAAGACTCGTTGACATCCAGCTTCCCGAAGACCTCCTCATATTCCTGGGCGATGACTTGGTCGGCCTCCGGGAACCGCTCGCGGTTGGCGAACTGCTCCCGGTTGTCGACCACCACGGTGCGGAAACCGGCCAGGGCGGCCACTTTGGAGAGTGCTTTCGAGATGTGGCCGGCGCCGAAGATATAGGCGGATGGTAATGGCAACACGGGTTCGACGAAGACCTCCAGCTGGCCGCCGCAGATGAGGCCGTTGTCGTAGGCGGCGTCCTGGCCCAGGCTGAAGCTGAGGTGGCGCGACTTTTCCTTCTCGATCACTTCGCGCGCGGCGTTCCAGACCTCGGCCTCCACGCAGCCGCCCCCGATGGTGCCGACCATGGAGCCGTCCTCGCGGACCAGCAGCTTGGCGCTCTGGAAGCTGGGGATGGAGCCGCGCACCTCCACGATGGTCGCCAGGGCGCACTTCTGCCCCAGGCGGCGCAGGCGCACCAACTCTTCGAAGACGTCCATTCGGGAGTATGGTAGCACAGCGGCTTCGTTAGCGAGGGTATTGCTGTCTTGGAGATTCGGCTTTAAGATAGCGCCACAAGGACGATTCGACCGCCTATGATCGACCAGAGGCTGGGCCATTACCGCGTTGTGGAGAAGATCGGCGCGGGCGGCATGGGGGTGGTCTACCGCGCGCGGGACGAGCAACTGGAGCGCGACGTGGCGCTCAAGGTGCTGCCGGCGGGTGCCGTGGCCGGGGAGCAAGCTCGCGCGCGGTTCCGCCAGGAGGCGCTGGCGCTCTCGCAGTTGAATCATCCTCACATCTGCACCATCTACGAAGTCGGAGAATCCGAGGGTCAGGCTTACATCGCTATGGAGTACGTGGAGGGCCGGCCGCTGAAGCAAGTGGTGCCGGCCGAGGGCCTGCCGATCGAGACCGTGATCCGCTACGGCGCGCAGATTGCCGATGCCCTCGCCCATGCCCACGACAAGGGCATCACTCACCGCGATATGAAGAGCTCCAATGTCATCATCACGTCCCAAGGCCGGGCGAAGGTGCTCGATTTCGGCTTGGCCAAGCGCCGCCGCGACGACGAGCTGGGGGAGGCGACGCGTCCCAGGCCTCCTTGACCGAGCTGGGAGCGATCGTCGGCACGCTGCACTACATGCCGCCCGAGGTGCTGCGCGGGCAGGGGGCTGACGCCCGCAGCGACTTGTGGGCTCTGGGCGTGATGTTGCACGAAATGTGCGCCGGGGAACTGCCGTTTGGAGGCGAGACGGGATTCGCGGTGAGCTCGGCGATCCTGATCGAACCTCCGAAGCCGCTCCCGGCGCGCGTGCCCCCCGGGGTGGTTGCCGTAATCCATCGATGCCTGGCCAAAGAGCCGGCCCAACGGTATCAGAGGGCGAGCGAGGTGCAGGCGGTCCTGGAGGCCGCGCAGACGGGCGGGGCGGCGATGGAGGTGCGCCGGCCCAAGCTGGCGATTTCCCGCCGCGCCGTCTTGCTCGCCGCTGGGGTGTTGGCCGTGATTCTGGCGCTGACGGCAGGCTCGCTTCTGCTGCGACCTAAAGGGCCGGCTGGCATCGAGTCGCTGGCCGTACTGCCCTTGGAGAACCTTTCAGGCGACGCGGGCCAGGACTATTTCGCCGACGGCATGACCGATATCTTGATCGGCGACCTCGCCAAGATCGGCAGCCTGCGCGTGATCTCCCGGCCTTCGGTGATGAGGTACAAAGGCTCCCGGCAGGCGCTGCCCGAGATTGCGCGAGAGCTGAGGGTGGACGCCATCGTGACCGGATCCGTGTTGCGCTCCGGGGAAAAGGTACGGATCACCGCCCAGTTGATCGAGGCGGCAAGCGAGAAACACCTCTGGGCCGAGAATTACGAGCGGGACCTGCGCGATGTGTTGGGCCTGCAGGGCGAGGTGGCGCGGGCGATCGCCGGGGAGATCCGCGTCAAATTGACGCCGCAGGAGCAGGTCCGGCTGGCGAAGGCCCGTGTGGTCAACCCCGAGGCCCTCGATCATTATCTGCGAGGCAAGTACCATGCCAACCGGGAGAACCCGGACGACAATAAGACCGCCCTCACGCTGCTGGAGCGGGCGGTTGCCATCGACCCGGGAATGGCCGCGGCCCACGCCGAGCTGGCGCGCGCCTGCCAGATTCGTCTCTTCTACTTCGCTCCGCAAGAAAAACAGTGGGCGGAGAGAGCCTTCGTGGAGGTGGAACGGGCCCTATCGCTGGACTCCGAGCTAGCGGAAGCTTACTTGAGCCGCGGGCTACTGCTGTGGTCGCCGGCGAACAACTTCCTGCATGAGCGGGCGGTTCAGGAGTATCGCCGGGCGATTTCGTTGAACCCGAATCTGGATGAAGCCTACCACCAGATGGCCCTGGTCTATATCCATACTGGATTGCCGGAGAAAGCGCACGCCGCCCTCGAAAAGGCGGTCTCCATCAACCCGACCAACACCCTGGCGCGCTACCGGATCGGCGAGAACTTCATGTATCAATTCCGAGATGAAGAGGCGCTGGCGGTTTTCAACAGCGTTTCCCGGGAGTTTAATCCTGCCCTATGGGGTTTTCACACTGCCTGGACCATGTCCCGGCTGGGGCGAAGGGCGGAGGCTTCCTCGCGCATCGCGGAATCTCTGCGAGACTCCCCGGCCGACACCGGTGGGGTCTTATCCAGCGTGCAGGCGATCATGCTGGCTGCCTCCGGCCAGCAGCGTCTGGCCGAGGAAGCCATCCGCAGGGCGATCGAGAAAGGGAAAGGCTTCGGGCACTTTCATCACACCGCCTATAACATCGCGACCGCCTATGCGGTGATGAAGCAGGCCGGGCCGGCCCTCCGCTGGTTGCAGCAAGCGGCCGACACCGGCTTCCCCTGCTACCCTGTATTGGAGCGTGATCGCAACCTGGACCCCATCCGGGAGGATCCGGGTTTCGCGGGCTTTTTGGAAAAGGCGAGGAAGCAGTGGGAGCACTTCAGGGCTGTGTTATGAGATACCGGCGTGCATTCTGGCTGATTCCTTTTGGACCGCTTGCTTACGCGCGCGGCTCGGTAAGTGTCGCCGCATCAACGGACGCTGTTTTCGAGCCGCGACCGTCAGGGAGCGGATTTCGAGGTTAAGGGATCCATATGTGCAAGCCCGCGATAGGCGCCGTTATGGCCCTATCTTCTTTGGCTCAATCTTCTATCGAGATGGCCGTTGCCGATTTTCGGGCCGGGCGGCCCGCCCAGGCAGAACAAGCTCTCCGAGCGATTCTCGACACTCAGCCGGAGAACTCCGCCGCCTGGAAATGGCTCGGGGTCGTCTACGCCTCGCAGAGCCGGCACGAGCTGGCCGAAGACCCCTTCCGTCAGGCCTGTCGCCTGACGCCGGAAGATCCGGAGGCCTGTTATTTCCACGGCCGCAATCTGTACGCGCTGAACCGCTTCGAGCCGGCGCTGGCGGTGCTGGAAAAGGCTCTCCAGCGCGACCCTCAGGCGTGGCGGCTGCACCTGGCTTCGGCGCTGGCGCTCGAGGCCCTGGGACGCGCCGGCGACTCTGAGAAACAGTTTCGCGCTTCGATCGGCGCCACGCCCAAACCGGGTCGGCCGGACGACGATCCCCGGCTCCACTTCGGGGTGTTTCTGATGCGCCAGGGTAGAACCAAAGAGGCCGCCCCCTGGCTGGAGCGGGCCATGCCGTGTGCTCGTGCCTCGACGGAGCTCGGCCGGGTGCTGGCGTTGCTCGATCAGCCGGCCGCCGCCGTCCAGGCGCTCGAGCAGGCGCTGGAACTGGACGCCACCCACTGGAACGCCCACCTGCTCCTGGGCAAGCTGTATATGCGCCTGGGCCGCGCCGCCGATGCAGAGCGTCACCTCCAGCTCGGCCAGAAGGGCGTCACGGCTCCGTCACCGTGACATAACGCCCCTCCGGAACGTTCTCGAGCCTCAGGCGAGCGCCGCTTGGCCAGCGGATCTCGAGGTGATTGACCCGCCCCCTGGCGCCGAGGCCGAAGTGGACCGCGCGATCGCTGGAGCTGGCGTACCCCACGGAGGTGGTCACGTGGTTCCACTGCTCGCCGGCCTGGGTCGCCACGCGAATGCGCGCCCCAATGGCGTCGCGGTTCGATCGGCGTCCTTCGAGCCGCAGCCCGATCCAGCGCCCGGCATCGGAGACGTTCCGCAACAGCACGGCGCCCTCGTTCAGGCGCGTGAGAGCGGCATCGACGCGCCCGTCGCCGTCGAAATCGCCGAAGGCAGCCCCGCGATACAGGCCCGGCGCTCCCACAGCCAGCGCCGCGAAGGCGCCGTCGCCGCGGTTGGTCAGCACCATCGGCTGTTGGCGCGACTTCCGGCTGGAGAACAGCTCGGTGTTGTCGTTGACGTCGCCGTTGGCCGCGAACAAGTCCTTGTAGCCATCGTTGTCGAAATCGAAGATGCCGGCGCCCCATCCGCTCAGCGCCAGTGTGGCGCGGCCGATGTGACTGGGATAGGTCATATCCGCAAACAGCCCTTTGCCGAGGTTGACAAACAGCGGAAAGGTCTCGTTGGCCAGCGCCGTTACGAAGAGGTCCTCGCGACCGTCGTTGTCGACATCGCGGAAATCGACGCCCATCGACGAGAGGGCGCGGCCGTCGTCGTTGAAGGCCACGCCGGCCGCCAGCGCCACTTCGCGAAACCGGCCCTGGCCTTCGTTCCGGAACAGGAAGTTCGGCGTGGTGTCATTGGCGACGAACACGTCGAGGTCGCCATCCTGGTCGTAGTCGGCAAACGCCACCCCCATGCCTTTGCCGGCATGGGCGCCGATCCCGGAAGCCAGGGATACGTCGGTAAACGTGCCGTCGCCGTTGTTGCGATATAACAGGTTCGGCAGGCCCTCATAGAACTTCGGATGGCAGTAGGTGCGGAAGCGGCCCGCCGGGTCGCCGCAGAAGGGATCCTTCTCGGGAGTCCAGACGACGTAGTTCACCACGAACAAATCCAGACGGCCGTCGTTGTCATAATCGAACCAGCCGGCGGCGATCGACCAGGGTTTGCGGCCGCCGGAGCCCACCCCGCCTAGCCCGGCCGCCGCGGTGCGGTCTTCGAAGGCGCCGTCGCCACGGTTGCGGTACAGAAGATTGCGATTGACGCCGGCCACGAACAGGTCGACGTAGCCGTCGTTGTCGTAGTCGCCGGCCGCCACGCCCATCGAGTAGCCGGCCCCGGCGACGCCGGCTTTTTCGGTGACCTCCTCGAACCTCCAGCCGCCCAGGTTCCGATACAGCCGGTTCCAGTAGGTAGGATCCGTTTTCTCGAGCCTTCCGGCGCGAGCGCCATTGGTGAAGTAAAGGTCGGGCCGGCCGTCGTTGTCGAAGTCCAGCACGGCAACGCCGCCCGGCATGGTCTCGATCTGGCGCTTTTCCGGCGTGGCGGAATTGCGAAGAACAAAGCGGATCCCGGCCGCTTCGGCGCGGTCCGCGAAGGTCACCTCCGGCGGCGCCGCCCGGGCCGCCGTCAGGGTCCCAAGAACCAGGAGAAGCGCGATCTTCCGCATCCCGTTTGATCATACCCGTCCGAGCCGGCCTTGTGGGGCGGCCGCAGCCGGTGTCATCTCGGGCTCAGCCAATGTCATCCCGAGCGTAGCCGGTGTCATCCCGAGCGTAGCGAGGGATCTGCTGTTGCGCCGGGGCGAAAGCAGATCCCTCGCTACGCTCGGGATGACATTGGCTACGCTCGGGATGACACGCTAACCGCCAACGCCACCGTCTGTGGCGTGGACACCGCGCTTGGGGTAGATTGAGAGAGTGCGCGCGGCTGTCGCCCTGTTGCTGGCCATCACCGGTCTGCCTCTTGGCAGTATGCCAGCGCCACAGCCGGCAGCGCAGCTCGAGCGGGATTCCCTTTTACGCAAGCCCCTGCTGCTTCTGCGCCAGGGCAAGACTCAGGAGGCCCGCCAGGAGCTCACGGCCCTTCTGACCCGGAATCCAGCCGATCCGGAGATCCACTACCAACTGGCCCGTTCCCACCTGATGGACTTTTTCGGCAACGCCGATCCCTCCCGGGGCCGCGTTTCCCTCAGCCTGGCGATGGAAACCCTGCTGAGCACCTTGAGCCGCAACCCAGACCACATTCCCGCCCTGAAAGCCAAGGCCATCCTCCACGCCCGCTCCGAGCTGCTCTACTACGATCCGAACCTCGCCTATGAGCTGGCCTCCCGGGTGGCCCGCCTGCAGCCTTCTGCTAATGAGTATCTGCTGAACCTGACGGACTGGTTGTCGGGCGAAGTGCGCTTCACGACCGAGAGCGGTCACCGCGTCCCGCACGACCCCTTGACGGGTCTCGATCGCTCCATCGAGCTGCTCGACCGCGTCATCGATTCCTCGATGCCGCACAGCAACGAGGAAGCCGCCGGCTTCTACCAGATGGCCAGAACCCTGGCGAAGCGCGGCAATTTCCCTGAGTCCATCGAATACTACCAGTTGGCGCTCAGCCGCGCGGCCAACGCCGGCCAGCGGGGGGAGACTCTGCGGGAAATGGCGGCCAGTCATTACCGCCTGGGAGACTACCCCGAGGCGGCGCGCGGCTTCTACCGCGCTCTGGAGGAGCAGCGCAGCCCGGTCGACCAGTGGCTTCTCAAGGTGGCGCTCGATCGATGGGAAGGCGCCTCGATCCGCCTGCCGGAGTGGATGGCGTTCCCAGCGGCTGAACCGCGGATCGACCCACAAAACCCGCCGCTGCTGGCATTCGAGGACATGGCTAAGGATTGGGGCGTGAACCGCTTGGACGGAAACGGCACCTGCGCCTTCGGCGACTTCAGCGGAGACAAACGCCCGGACCTGCTGCTGGCGGGCAGCGGGACTTTCCTGGCGGCCTACCGCAACGAGGGGTCGCGCTTCCAGGAAGTGACCGCCGCAGCCGGCCTGGCAAAACTGCCCTCTGGCTATAGCGTGAACCTCGTGGACTACGATAACGACGGCCGGCTCGACGTCTACCTGGCGTTGAACGGCTGGAGCGGACCGATGCCCAACCGCCTCCTTCGCAATGCGGGGGGCGGCCGGTTCGAGGAGGTGTCGAAGCCCAGCGGCGCCGACGACGCCGGTTCCGGCTTCGTGTCGTTGTGGGGCGACCTGGACAACGACGGGCTGCTGGACCTGGCGGTGGCCAACGGGGTTCTCAAAGACGGCTCGGTGCCGCAGCTTTATCGCAACCTCGGCGCCGGCAAGTTCGCCAACCTGACCAGGAAGGCGGGCCTCGACGAGCCGCCGGCATACGGCGCCATCGGCATCGCGCTCGGCGACTACGATCGCGACGGCGACCTCGACCTGTTCATCAACGGCTTGCAGAGCGCGCCGAACCGGCTCTACCGCAACGAGGGCGGATTCCGGTTTCGGGAGGTCAGCAGGGGGGCCGGCATCGTTCAGCCGCCGCACAACGGCTTTGTAGCTTTCTTCGTCGATTACAACAACGATGCCTGGCCGGATCTTCTGACCACCAGCCTGGCGCCCTGGGACGCCGTCGTCGAGGCGCTCAAGCGGACCTTCCTGGTTTCCAGCCCGGCGGCCATCCATCCCGATGCCGTAAGACTGTTCCGCAACAACCGGGACGGCACTTTCACAGACGCCACCTACGCGGCGAAGCTGTTCTACCCCATGGGGGTCATGGGCGCGGGAGTGGCCGACCTCGACAACGACGGTTACGTCGATTTTTACTTCGGCACCGGCGATCCCCAACTGAGCCGCCTGGAGCCGAACCGGTTCTTTCGCAACAACGGCGACGGCTCGTTTACCGACCTGACCAGCTACGTCGGCTTCGCGCGCCCCGGAAACAAGGGCCACGGCGTTTGCTTTATTGACCTGGATGAGGACGGCGACCTGGAGGTGTATGCACAGCTCGGCGGCCACTACCCCGGCGACCACGCCGAGAACGCCTTTTACCGCAACCTGAAAGGGAACCGGAACCACTGGCTCCAGATCGACCTGGTCGGCGCCAAAAGCAACCGGCGGGCGATCGGCGCGGCGCTGGTGGTGAAAGCCGGCCCCCTTACGGTTTTTCGCGAGGTCAAGGGCAGCGAGGGTTTCGGTTCGACCAACCCCTATCGCCAGCACTTCGGTCTGGGGGCCAATGCCATGGTGGACACCCTGGAGGTCCTCTGGCCGAGCGGCCTGAAACAGACCTTCCGGCACCTCGAAGCCGACCGCATCCTGGAGCTGGGCGAAGGAGAGGCCGAGCCCCGCCGCATCCGATAGCTCGAGGCCGGAAAGCCCAAAAAAGACCTAAAAAAGCAGCTTGCCATCCATCTCCGTGGTGTCTTATAATTCAAACGCTCGGTACAAATCTGTGCCGGACGGGTCTTAGGGAGTATCGGAGGGTCTATGTGTCGCAAGGTTCTATCCTTTTTGTTCGTCATGGTGCTGGTGTCGGTAGGGGCGTTCGCCCAGGAGTTCCGCGCCACCATCTCGGGTCACGTGTTTGACGCGAGCGGCGGTGGGGTGCCGAACGCATCCATTCAGGCTGTCCATGTGGCCACCGCCGAAACTTCGACGGCGACTACCAATGCCGTGGGGGCTTATTCGATCCCATTCCTTCGGATCGGCCAGTACAAGCTCACCGTTACGGCCCCCGGCTTCAAGCAGTTTGTGCGCGAGAACATCGTTCTCCAGGTCAACCAGATAGCCGGCATCGACGCCACGCTCGAAGTTGGCGCGGTGACCGAAGCCATTAACGTTACGGCCGAGGTCGCGCTGCTTGAGACCCAGACAGCCAACCGCGGCGGCGTCGTCAACCAGACGCAAGTCACCCAGCTTCCCCTCAACTCCCGAAATCCCTTCATGCTGGGCATGATGATGTCCGGCGTGACTTTCCGCGGCGCGCCGATCTGGATGCGGCCCTTCGACAACGGCGCCATCGCCGAGTGGTCGGTCAACGGCGGCCGCCAGTCGAACAACGAGTTCTTCCTGGACGGCGCTCCCAACAACGGCCAGATGGGCGGCAACAATATCGCCTACGTTCCCATTGTCGATGCCGTGCAGGAATTTAACGTGCAGTCCAACTCCTATGACTCGCAGTACGGACACACCGGCGGGGGCGTTTTCAACGTGTTGCTCAAGAGCGGCACGCAGTCGTTCCATGGCGCGGCCTGGGAGTTCATGCGCCGGAAGTCTCTGGACGCCAACCTCTTCCAGAACAACGCCGTGGGATCGCCGAAACCGGGGCACTCGCTCGATCAGTACGGCTTCCAGTTTGAGGGTCCTGTCTACCTGCCAAAACTCCTGAAGAAGGACGGGCCGGTGAAGCTGTTCTTCCTCACCAGCTTCGAGAACTACCAGGAAGACTGGCCGCAGTTCCTGCGCACCTCCTGGCCGGCGGCGGAAATGCGCGACGGCGACTTCAGCAGGCTGACGAACGCCGCCGGCCGGCCGGTGACGATCTACGACCCGTTCACGACCAATTTCGCCGCCAACGGCGACCCCATTCGCCAGCCATTCGCTAACAACCGAATTCCGGCCAGCCGGATCCATTCGGTGGCGCGGAACGTGACCAAGTACATGCCGGTGCCGAACACCACGACAGCCGCCGTGCGGTACGCGACCCAGAACTTCCTGGTGCCCGAGTATGCGGCCGGCGACGACTTCTACAACCTGATTCTGAAGTTCGACTGGAACTTCGGCGACCGCCACCGGGCGTTCTTCCGGCACGCGTCGAATGATCGCACCGAGGACCGCTGCATCAACGGCGTCTGCTCGGGGCCGGGCATGGACGGCCAGCAGCCCTTCCAGCGCATCAACGACGCCTACGTCGCCGACTGGGTCTACACCGCCACGCCCACGCTGGTGGTCAACGTGCGGGCCTCCCACAACCGGTTTATCGAGAAAGGCTTCGGCCGCGGGAATGAGAATTTCGACCTGACGTCGCTGGGCCTCTCCTCGAGCCTCACCGCGCAGCTCCCCGGACCCCAGTACTTCGGCCGCTGGGAATTCGCCGGCTACAACCCGCTCGGCCGTTACCAGGGCTTCAACTTCACGAACAACTACGGCCTGGCGGGCAACGTCACCAAGATCTCGGGAAGCCACACCATGAAGTTTGGGATCGACGTCCGCCGCATCCACTTCATCCAGCAGAACAGCGGCAACATCCTCCTGTTCCAGGGCCAAACCCAGTGGACGCAGCGCCTCTGGAACCAGGGCGAGGATACGGCTGGGGACGGGTACGCCTCGTTCCTTCTGGGGCTCGCCGGTGGCTCCTCCAACTATCCTCTCTATCCGTTCTTCCAGCAATGGTACCTGGCGCCTTACATCCAGGACGACTGGAAGGTCAGCCGCAAGTTGACGCTGAACCTCGGCCTGCGCTGGGACATAAACAGGTCTCCGACGGAAAAGTACAACCGACTGAACCGTGGCTTCAATCCGACGGTAGCCAGCCCGGTGATCAGCCAGTTTCCTGCCGACGCTTTGGCGCAATACCCGAATCTGCGAAATCTGCGGGGCGGTCTCGACTTCGCCGGGGTCGGCGGCGTGCCCCGGAGCGCGGGCAACCAGGACTGGAACGATTTTCAGCCGCGAATCGGCGCCGCCTATCAGATCGGGAGCGATCTGGTGATGCGCGGCGGTTGGGGCATCTACTACATGAACCCTAACAATGACTCGCTGCGAACCGTCGGGTTCGACACCAGCACCCCGATCATCACCAGCCTGGACGGGGGCCGCACGCCCATCCCCAATGTCCTCAGCAACCCGTACCCGACCGGAATCAGCCTCCCGACGGGCGCCGCGCTGGGCGCAGCGACCTTCGTGGGCCGGAACACGAACTGGTATGATGCCAACCTC
>Ga0247727_10015672_pt1 | contig 12381 bp, 15 predicted proteins | sample WisWelCaveWW1625_FD_202498 | JGI IMG/M metagenome (GOLD analysis project Ga0247727, IMG submission 202498) | Biofilm microbial communities from Wishing Well Cave, Virginia, United States - WW16-25 | ecosystem: Environmental > Aquatic > Deep subsurface > Groundwater > Cave microbial mat | place... | reverse complement strand
CCATTTCCTCGATGCCAAGGGAGTAGACCGTGATGTCCTTGCCGTCATCCTGAACTGTCGAGGATGCCGGCGTGACCGTCAGTGTTTTGATCTGGCTTCCGCGGCGAACGTCCAGAGTGAGCGGTTTTCCGTTGCTCTTCGAGACGGCGTCGAACAGTTCCGTCTTCGTGGAGATGTCCTTCTCGTTGACCCGCAGCACCAGGTCGCCAACCTGCATGCCGGCCGTATCTGCCGGCGATCCGGGCTTCATGGCTTCGACATCCGGCGTCAGGTCCTTGAAGCTGGGGACGAACAACGGGGCGCCGGTCGCCAGCCAGCCGGCAAAAATCAGATAGGCCAGCAGGAAGTTGAATCCCGGTCCGCCGAAGACGATGAGCACCTTGCTCCAGAGGTTTTGATGCGAGAACGACCGCCGTTGCTCCTCCGGCGTCGTGGCATCGCCGTCTTCCTCGCCGAACAGTTTGACGTAGCCGCCGAGCGGGATGGCCGACACCAGGTATTCGGTTTCGCCGACCTGGCGGCCGACGAGTTTCGGCCCGAATCCAAGCGAAAACTTGAGCACGCGTACGCCGACCCAGCGGGCCATCAGGAAATGGCCGAACTCGTGGAAGGCGATCAGGACGCCGAGCACAATGACAAACCAGAATGTCTTTTGCGCGATGGCAAGAACCATATCGGGTGACCAGACGAATGCGGCGAGCATGAGTTGATCCTCTATCCGTTTCCGGCCAACGCGTGTATGCGGGCACCGGCCTTTTCGCGGGCCCAGCGATCGGCTTCCAGTGCGTCATCGAGAGAACGGACCTCTCGGAGGGTGTGCGCGTCCATTGTGCTGCGGATGACGTCGGCGATATCCAGGAAGCCGATGCCCTCCTGGAGGTAGGCCGCGACGGCGATTTCGTTGGCGGCGTTCAGCACGGCCGGCATCGTGCCGCCGATCTTGAGTGCGTCATAGCCGAGCTGCAGGCACGGGAACCGGTCGTGGTCGGGCGCAAAGAAGGTCAGCTTGCCGATGCTGGCCAAATCCAGCGGGGGCAGTTCCAGCGGCACGCGCGCCGGATATTTCATGGCGTACGAAATCGGTGTGCGCATATCGGGCAACCCCAACTGAGCGATGACGGAGCCGTCTTTATACTCGACCATCGAGTGAATGACGCTTTCCCGATGGACCAGCACTTCGATCTGAGCGGCCGGCATGTCGAACAGCCAGCGCGCTTCCACGACTTCCAGCCCCTTGTTCATCATCGTGGCGGAGTCGATCGTAATCTTGGCGCCCATTTTCCAGTTGGGATGTTGCAGCGCCTGCTCCGGTTTCACGTCCCGCATCTGTTCGCGGGGCATATTCCACAAGGGCCCGCCCGAGGCGGTCAGGATCAGCCGTCGGATGTCTTCCTGGCGGTGCCCCTCCATGGATTGAAAGATGGCGCTGTGCTCGCTGTCGACCGGAAAGATTTTGACGCCGTGTGTGTGCGCTTCCTCTTGCATCAACTGGCCGGCCATGACCATGGGTTCCTTGTTGGCCAGGGCCACGTGTTTGTTCGTGCGGATGGCGGCCAGCGTGGGCATCAAACCGGCCCCTCCGACGATGGCCGAAATCACCAGTTCGCCTTCCGGCATCCGGGCCACGTCTGCAACGCCTTCCGGACCGGAGAGGATTTCGACGGAGAGCCCTTTGCAGCGGCTCCTGAGGCGCGTGGCTGCGGCCGGATCGGCCAGGGCGACCTTAGCCGGCTTGAAGCGGCGGATCTGTTCCTCCAGCTGAACGTCCTTGGTCGCGGCGGTCAGCCCGACCACCTGAAACTCGTTCGGAAACTTGGACACGATGTCCAGCGTGCTGGTGCCGATGGAGCCGGTGGAGCCGAGAATAATGATGCGCTTCATGCTGACGATCCTACCACGTTACTTTGCGAGCAATACATACTAGAAAATGCGGCGGTGCACAACAGGCTGCGCTTCATGGCCGAGTTGGCCACGTTACTTTACGAGTAGTACATAATAGTAGAAAACAGGGGCGGTGAACAACAGGCTGTCGAGCCGGTCCAACAAACCGCCGTGTCCGGGAATGATAGTTCCGGAGTCTTTCACGCCGGCGCCGCGCTTCATGGCCGATTCGGCCAGATCACCCAGCAGGCCGGCGATGGTGAGGAGACAGGCGACCGCCGCGCAATCCGCAATCGTCAACGAGGGCAGAAACCAGGCGTGCGTGAGAACGGCCGCCAGCCCGGCTGCCATCAATCCGCCGGCCAACCCTTCCACCGTTTTGTTCGGGCTGATGGTGGGGGCCAGTTTGTGGCGGCCGAGGCTCGTGCCGACGTAATAGGCGCCGGTGTCGGCAGCCCAGGTGATCAGGAACAGGCCGAAAATGAGAAATTCGCCTTCGGGCATGGCACGGGTCAGCAACAGATGCCCGAGGCACAGGCCGATGTAGAGGGGCCCAAAGGCCACGATAGCCGGATCCATCAGGCCATGTGTCGCTGTGCGCCGCGCGCAGAGCCGGTGCAGCAGGGCGCCGATGACGATGGCCAGCACGAGGGTTCGTTCAGGAATGCCGCCTGGCCACTGCAAGGAGGCCAGGATCAGCGCGGTCGCGCCAAACCCGAACGTCATGACGGCAGCCGGCAGTCCCTCTTCGCGAAAGTGCAGCCGATAAAATTCCGCCACGGCGAGCAGAGCGGCGATGGCGACCAGCGCAAAAAATACGACCGGCGGGGCGTAGCGGACCAGGGCATAGAACAGCGGGAGGAACACGAGTGCGGCATAGACTCTCCGGTTGTCCCATCGTTTCGTGGTCATTGCAGGTGCACGCGCTGGCTGGGTGTGTGTGGGACGGCGAGGTGACTGACACTCACGTGCGGCTATGGGAGTGGGTGTCGGAAACCCGGCCGCCAAAACGCCGTTCACGCTTTTGGTATTCAAGCAGCGCGAGGAGCGCCTCGCGCCGCCGGAAATCCGGCCACAGCGTCGGGGTAAAGAACATTTCGGTATAGGCCAACTGCCAGAGCAGGAAGTTGCTGATGCGGGCCTCGCCGCTGGTGCGAATCAGGAGGTCCGGGTCCGGTAGGCCGTGGGTCGACAGGTAACCGGCCAGCAGCGACTCGTCGATCATTTCCGGCTGGACTTTTCCGTCTTTGCAATCCTGGGCCAGTTGCCGGACGGCTTCCACGATTTCCGTGCGGCCGCCGTAGCTCAAGGCCACGGTCAGGTTCAGCTTGTCCAGATGTGCCGTGTTCCGCTCGACTTTCCGAACCCAGTTGTATGCCGAAGAGGGCATGCTGTCGATTTGTCCGATCGCGCGGAACCGTACGCCGGTTTCGATGAGCGCATCCATTTCGCGCTGCAAATACTGCTCAAGCAGCATCATCAAGGCATTGGTTTCGAGAGCCGGGCGTTTCCAGTTTTCCTGGGAGAAGGCGTAAATCGTGAGGGCCTTGATGCCGAAGTCGCAGCACAGGGTGATCATGTCGCGGACTGACTTGATGCCTTCGGTGTGCCCGGCGATGCGGGGCAGGCCGCGGAGTTCGGCCCAGCGGCCGTTGCCGTCCATGATGATCGCGATATGCCGGGGGAGCGTGTTGCGGTCCAGCAGCGCCAGCAGTTCGGTTTCCGACAGGTGGTCAGTATTCGCCGTTGCGTCCTTATCCGCCACTACCGACCGTCCTTTCCGTTGAAATCAGCCCTTTGGGAGACCGCATGCAGATGACTGTAGTCTAGTTGGCGGGGCCTGAAAAGTCAACGATATTTGCCAGGAAAAGCATAGGGTTCTGCACGATCCGGTCATTGCGCGGCTGCGAAGGGATCAGTTATACTCCCTCGCGTCACAGAGTCTAAAGGAACTTGATGCCGACCCAACCAAACACTACATTGGCGAACACTGAATTGGCTCACTTTGGTCTCACTGAACAGGAAGTCCAGCATGCGCTGGGCGTCGTCAAGGTCCGGGATGTGGACTATGCGGATCTGTATTTCGAATCCTGCCTGTCCGAATCCGTTTCGATGGAAGAAGGCCTCGTCAAACGTGCGGTCAAGAGCGTGTCGCAGGGGGCCGGTGTCCGGGCGACGGCCGGCGAGAAAACCGGATTTGCCTATTCGGACGAACTGACCAAGCGTGACTTGGAAATTGCCGCCAGCACGGCCCGTTACATCGCCCAGTCGCCGCAAGGAGGGCAGCCGGTTCCGGTGACCCATCGCGCAAAACCGACCCGCGATCTCTATCCGGCCGAGGCGCCGATCTCGAGCGTGGCAACGGCGGAGCGTGTAGATCTGCTGAATCTGGTCGATGCCGAAGCCCGCCGCTACGATCCTCGCATCAAAAATGTGATGGCCTCGTTCAATACGGAATACAAGATTGTGATGGTGGCGACGACGGACGGGCGGATGGTCGGGGACGTCCAGCCCCTGTCCCGTCTGCAAGTCACCTGCATCGCCGAGGAGAATGGGAACCGCCAGATAGGGACGTTCGGCGGCGGCGGCCGGATGGCCTTTTCCTATTACCATGAGCAGGAGCGATACAAGCACTATGCGCGGGAAGCGGCCAGGCAGGCGATCCTCAACCTCAGCGCGGTGGATGCCCCCGCGGGCGTGATGCCGGTGGTGCTGGGGGGCGGGTGGCCCGGCATTCTACTGCATGAGGCGATCGGACACGGCCTGGAAGCGGACTTCAACCGGCGCAAAACGTCGGCGTTCTCGAATCTGCTCGGCAAGCGGGTCGCGTCGGACGCGTGCACGATCGTGGATGACGGGACGCTGCCGTTCCGTCGCGGGTCGCTCAATATGGATGACGAGGGGACGCCGACCAGCCGGACGGTCTTGATCGAAAAGGGCGTCTTGCGCGGCTACATCACGGATACACTCAATGCGCGGCTGATGGGCATTCCGCTGACAGGCAACGGCCGGCGCGAGAGCTTTCAGAGCATTCCGCTGCCGCGCATGACCAACACCTTCATGCTGGCCGGCGAGTCGGATCCGCAGGACATTATTCGCTCGGTCAAGCATGGTCTTTACGCTGTCTCGTTCGGCGGCGGGCAGGTGGACATCACCAACGGCAAGTTCGTGTTCTCGGCCAGCGAGGCCTATCTGATCGAAAACGGGCAGATCACGAAGCCGGTGAAGGGCGCCACGCTGATCGGCAGCGGTCCTGACGTGCTCACCAAGGTGTCCATGGTGGGGCATGATCTGAAACTGGATGAAGGCATCGGGACCTGCGGGAAAGACGGGCAGTCTGTGCCGGTCGGCGTAGGGTTGCCGACGATTCGGATCGATGCCATCACGGTGGGGGGAACCAACGGATGAGCAGCGCACTGTCCGCCATGGGAAAAGTGCGCGTCACCGTGGAGAACCGCCTGGCTTTGCAGGCGGGAGGAGGGTGGGTGCGACGACGCACGGGGTGGGCGGGTGAGAAAATACCGCGCTGCTGGATGGGCCGACCGTGCGCTCTGTAGAGAGGATGAAGGAGAAAGAGGAAATGTCCAGCGCGGCGCAGGATTACTCGCAGCTGGCGCACGATCTGCTGGATCGAGCCAGACAGCGCGGCGCCTCTGAGGCCGATGTCATGGTGGTGGATGGCCGTAACCTGTCCGTCCAGGTCCGGCTGTCAGCGGTGGACCGCTTGACGAAGGCGCGGGAGAAACGGCTGGGTCTCCGCGTGTTTTTCGGGAAACGCTCCGCCAGCACCTCGACATCGGATTTTTCACCGTCGTCGCTCGATCAGTTAGTGACTGACACCTGCGCGCTGGCACAAGCCGTGGTGGAAGATCCCGTGTCGGGATTGCCGGCAGGAGACGCCTATGCCCGGGACCGTCCGGATCTGGATCTCTACGATGCGACGGAACTCGGCACGGACGAACACATTGCACTGGCCAAGCGGGCTGAAGCGGCGGCGTTGAGCGCCGATCCGCGCGTCAGTAACTCCGAGGGCGCGGATTTCAATTCATCGGATGGTCACGTCGTGCTGGCCAACAGTCATGGCTTTGTGGGGGACTACCGGAGTTCGAGTTTTTCCATGTCGGTCTCACCGGTCGCAACAGATCCATCAACGGGGGGGATGCAGCGAGACTCTTGGTATGCCATCCAGCGGGCCTATGCCCGGCTGGAGAGTCCGGAGTCGGTCGGGAGCGAGGCCGCCCGCAGAACGCTTCGCCGGCTGGGCGCACGCAAGGTGTCCACCTGCAAAGCGCCGGTGATTTTCGATCAGGAGATGGCCGGCAGTCTGCTTGGGAATCTGTGTGGTGCTCTCTCCGGATATGCCTTGTACAAAGGCGCATCATTTTTGATCGGTCAGTTGGGAAGCAGGATTGCGCCGGAATCTGTGACGGTCTGCGACGATGGCCGCATGCCTCGTGGGTTCGGATCGCGCCCGTTCGACGGTGAAGGCCTGCCGACGCGCAAGACGCCGGTGATTGAGCGCGGTGTGCTCAAGAGCTATCTGCTGGACACCTATTCGGGAAAGAAATTGGGGATGACTTCCACGGGCAATGCCTCTCGCAGCGTCGGCGAAAGCCCGTCCGTCGGGCCGACGAATTTCTATCTGGCGCCCGGGACGGTCCCACCGGCTGATATCATCCGATCCGTCAAACGTGGTTTGTACGTGACGGAATTGATCGGGTTCGGCATTAACATGGTGACGGGTGATTATTCGCGGGGAGCCGCCGGCTTCTGGATCGAAAACGGCGAACTGGCCTATCCGGTCGAGGAAATCACCATTGCGGGCAATCTCAAGCGCATGTTTCTCGACCTCGAGATGGTCGGGAGCGATTTGGAGTTTCGCGGCCGCATTGCCAGCCCGATGATCAAAATCGGCGAAATGACGATCGCGGGAAATTAGCTGGTAGCGAATAGCCGATAGCAGGTAGCCCTGAGCTGTCAGCTATTCGCTACGCAAGGAGGTCCTTATGGCTGATCTCAAGGAGATGATGGTCCAGTATCCAAGCGATAGCGTAACGGTCCGGGCCTATCTTGCGGGGCAGCAGGGAAAGACGAAGCGGCCAGCCATCATTGTAGTGCAGGAGTGGTGGGGTCTGAACGAACACATCAAGGACGTCGCCCGGCGCTATGCGCAGGAGGGGTACGTCGCGATTGTGCCGGACCTTTACTCCCGGCTGGGCAATCAGGTTGTTCCAAACAGCAACCCAGACCAGGCAGGCAAACTCATGAGCAGCTTGAAGCAGGAGGATGGTCTGAAAGATTTGCAGGCGGCGATTGCCTATCTCAAGACCGTGCCGGAGGTGGATGCCGCGCGCATAGGGGTCACCGGATTTTGCATGGGAGGCTCCTATGCCCTGATGCTGCCGTGCGTATCGCAGGACATTAAGGCGGCGGTGCCCTTTTACGGCCAAGTGCCCAGCCCGGACGTGCCGCTCCAGAAACTTGCCGCACCCGTGCTCTACATTTACGGCGAGGAAGACGGTTGGATTACCAAGGCCGATGTCCAGCGGCTGGCCAACGCGCTCAAGCGGTACAGCAAACCAGGGGAGATCAAAACCTATCCCGGAGCGCCGCACGCATTTTTTAACGACACCCGAAAAGATGTCTATAAGCCAGCGGAAGCGAAAGACGCGTGGGCCCGTGCTTTGGCCTTCTTCAAGCAACATCTCGGGTAGCAGTGAGGATGAGGCGCAGCGCAGATCAGTTATCAGGCTCCCTCAGTCTTGTGTATATTGCTGGCAATATAGTGGATGCGGGGAAGGCGGAACGCATCCTGACCGAACAGGGCGTCGAGTACGCGCTGAGCCTTGAGCCGTTTGCATCCACGTCGATGATGCGGCCTGGCGATCACACGGGATTGTTTGTGTATGTGCCGACCGCGCAGCATCGTTCCTGCCGGGAAATACTGGAGCGCAGCGGACTGACGGATACGGTCGGCCTCGATGAGGCACTACTGATGGAGAAAACTGATGGCGCTTGATATCGAACAGGGGAAACGGATGCTGCAGTTGCTGACCTCGCGCTACGACGACCGGCATTGGCGCAAGAAGATCGAGAAAACTCTGAGCCTGCCGGTGACTGGAGTCGGCGACGAAACGCAGCGGGCGGTTTTTCTCTACCTGAAGCATGGGTTGAAGGCGTATAAGTCCCGCCGCGCCGATCCGGATTCCTGGATTGTCGGCGGCTTTGCGACCAGGGAAGTGATCGAACGGGCCAAGTTCAATCCTGCAACGGTCGGTGCTGCCGTCACGAAGGACGATGTGGCGATGTTAGGCGTCGATCCGGGCTCCGAGGTGGATGAAACCTGGTGGGATGAGATGCTGGTCGCCTGGTTTGAAGAGCCGGACACGGCAGCATCTGACGAGGAAGCATCCGGAAGCGGGGATGAGCCAACGGGCGCGACCGCTGATGCCACAATAAAAAAGGCCGACGCCTGAGGGCATCGGCCTTTTCCGTCGCTCTTTTCGCTACTTCTTCAGTTCAATCAACTTGAGTTTTGACCGCTCGCCGAGCAGTTCGGTTCCCGGCAGCAACTGGGGGGACTGCTCCGCGTTCATGCGGCGGGCGTCAATTTCGACTTTTGGTTTCATGTAGGCGTAGAGTTCCTCCACATCGACCGCGCCGTCCTTATTCGTATCCGCCGCACCCTGCAGTCCTTTCAAAAAGTGGTACGTGAACAAACCGTGCCGTTTTTCCGGAAAGGCATTGCTGATCTGGTTGCCGGCAGCGGCTGAAAGCACCACCATGTTCTGGGATGCCATCAGCGGGTTTTCCACTGAAATCAGCATCGGACGCGCGCCCTTCTGAACCACGGATCGCCCGCCTGCGCCTGAGAAACAGGAATCCATGACCACGGTGATGGACTTGGCCGGCAGCTTGCCCAGGATTTCGTAGAGCTTCTTGAGCGGATAGGCGGTGGTTTCCAAGTAGGCGGGATCGCCGTTATAGGGAACCATGAAAGCCTGATTCGTGTTTGGATCAGGTGCGCCATGCCCTCCGTAGTACACAAAGACCTCTGCGTCTGCGTTGGTGCCGACCTGTTTGGGGAGCCAGGTCTCCAACCGGGCGATCAGGTCTGACTTGGTGACACGGTCGTTGAGCATCATGACGACATTCTGTTCCCGGTAGCCCAGCGACTTGGTCAGATAGAGCTTGACCGATTCCGCGTCCCGCCTGGCGTAGTCCACCTTCGGCAGGTCGCGATAGTCTTCGATGCCAATGACCACGGCATACGCGTGATTCTTGAACGCTGTCGTGGATGGTGGAGGTGCCAATTCCGCATCGATCTTGGCCAGCTCGGCGCCGCCGAAGACGGCGGATGACGACGCTTCGGCGATCGTTTTTGTCGACTTGCTCTGCAAGGCTGCGTAGTCCGTTTGAACGTGATCAACCAGAGGAGGCAACAGTCCGGCGTTGAGCGACGGCACGGCCACATTCAGGACGATCTGATCCAACTCACCGGCTTTTTGCACGGTGACCTGCTCAGTTCTCTTCCAGACCAGACTGCCGGTGTGGGCGTTGAATAACTGCATCTGGACCCGGAGCGCGACCTTGTATTCGGAGCCAAATGTACTCTTTGAGTCAGCGTGGAATTCCTTGATGTCGACAACAAGGAGCGCGTCCGCATCACGTGCCCGGGCCGCGGCGAGGACCGTTTCGGAGTCGGATGGCTTGCCCGGTTCTGCCGGAACATCCACCACCACGACATCCTTGAGGACGTTCGTGCGATGGAGCATGTCGCGGGTCACCTGCTGGATCGCTTTGTCGATGTCCTGCCCGATCGGCTTTCCGTCATAGGCGAGTTTGGTCTTATCAACCGGCCCGACGGCAATGATGATGGGAACTTCCTGTTCCCTCGCCGGCACCGTAAGATTGGGTGGTGGAATCGTCGGTGTGCAGGCAACGATCAGCAGGAAACCGGCGATGGACAGGAACGACGACAACCGATGAAGGGAGGCTGAGCAGCGCATGGGACACTCCTCAAAAGATGAATCTCACTTCGAGAATTTCACGACTTTGCCTCTGAGTTGCACGCAGTTGCTGCCGCCGAGGAGGTAATACGAGGTCGACGAGCTGGATGTGACGTCGATCAGGGCGTCGCCGCCCCGCCCTTTCACCATGGTGTCAATCATGTCGGCAATATGGTCCGGGGAGCCGACCGGCAGAATAAAAAAGATGTAGCCGCAGGATTCCGACACGTCGACAGGCCCAAGTTCGACATATTTCGCTGTCACCGGCATCGTGGATGGCGCGACGGCGCCTGGGGTCGTGCAGGCTGTCGCCAGCAGTCCTGCGCAGAGGCAGACGATGGCTGTTCGGCAGGCGCGCAGCCAGCTTGAGGGCCATTCAATTCGTGAGGTCATGCGGTTCATCGGACGTTCTTGACGACCAATCCCTTGACGATGGTGCATTCTTTTCCGGCAAGCGGGAGAAAGAGCGTGGACGTGCGAAGCTCAACGGTCACGCCGGCCAACGCATCTCCGCCCTGCGATTTGACGGCTTTTTCGATCAGTTGCTCTGTCGGATCCTTGCCTCCGAACGGAAGAATGAATACCCGATACGTGCAGGACGATTCCTCAGCCGGCCCGAGCACTGTGTAGTTGGCATAGACCGGTGTCGTTGAACTGGCGATGCCGGCCGGGTGGCTTCCGACAATACACGAGCTGAGGAGGGGAAACAGGAACACCAGAAACAGTGAAGCTGGGAAACGTTGGGCCATGCGCCGGATCCTTGAGGTCCCGACAATGAGGATGCTTCGAAACGCGGCGCAGCCTAACAAAAGGCGTGCAGAGGTGTCAAGACGAGCAGGAGGGTGCGGTCAGTAGGGCGGCGGGTGCCGGCTACCAGATTTCGAGGCCGATCAGGACCATGCTGACAACCAGCCAGGTGAGCAGACCGACGGCGATGAAGTTTTCAAGGCTGATCGTCATGTGGATGCCTCCGGACAACGGCCCGGCTGCCGGGCCGGGGGAATGGAAGTGTTCGGTACGGTGGCACGATAGGCGCCGGTTTTCTCCAGTGCCCGAACGACGCCCTGCGCATCGATGTCGAGGCGGACGTGGTCGCCGAGGCGCAGCCGTTGAATGATGTCGCAGTTCTCGACGGCCACGGGCACCAACCGTCCGAAATCGGTCCGAATCGTCACGTGCAGGGTTGCCCGGTCGATGGTGTGAACCGTTCCCTGGAACATGGGGGCGGAGATGTCGGGTTCGAGATTGACCGGCCGAACGTGCGGAGCGGGTTGCGCGCGAAGTGCCGAAGCCGGTTCTTGCGCAGGCGCGGAGGCCGCGCTTCCCAGGGCACTGCCGACGAGCAGCAGACTTGCCGCAATCAGCCGTCCGCTCGGTATGGTGGCGTCAGTTCTCAAAGTGAGATTTCCACAACGGATGTTCCCAGGCGGACGCGCAGGCGTGCGAATCCGGCCTGAGTCCGGCGTCCGCGAGGTGCCCGCATTGGCTGCATCGTAGCGCCCAGAACCAGACGCGATTCTGGTTGGGCCGGAAATCCGTGAAGACTTTCGTCACCACTGCGCCGCCGCATTCCGTGCACAACATCGTTTGCCTGCCTCCTGGTCCAGCGAGGACTACCGACCGACCAACTCAAATACGGCTGTAAACAGCACGGAGAGGAGAAGGACCACGGAGAAAGAACTGATCAGGATCCATTTCATGTGTTGCCTCCTCTTATTCGTCCGCCGCTCATCCTCTGGGATACGACATCGGTCGCAGGGGCGATAGGGTTGTGTTGATGTTCAGCGCGATGCCATGATCGTCGATGTCGACTCGGACATGATCGCCTGGTCGCACCGTCCGCATCGCATCCACGTTGACGACGGTCAGATCGATGCGCTGGCCGTCGTCGGTGTGCATGTGGAGGTGGAGCGCTGGCGCATCAATCCTGGTGATGGTTCCGTGGATGGGGCTGCGTGCCGTTGCGAATGGCGCGTGATCTGAAGAGGCCAAGGCGCTTGCCACCAACAGCAGTCCGACGAGCGTACCGGCCAGGGCATTTCCCTTGCAGGACCGGATGGGCCACCCCGAACCCTGAACGCTCCCTGCAGCGAAGTATCTGTGCGCAGTGCTGTTCCAATTCATGGTGGAGGAATGAGCAAGGCCAATGCCTGTAATTGCGTTTTCGAGAAGCGCGCTATCTTGTTAAATTGACAAGAGATTCGCAGTGCAGCGCGGACCATTCACTCGGTTGTAACTGAAGGTGAAAGCATGCAATTAAAAGATGGGGTATACTCTAGCCCATTGATTTTATAGGATTCTCTGAGAGCTGTATGGATTTCCCTCCGTCGTACGAAAATGGACGGCTCAAAGCCCTCTAATTTGGAGGCGGGCAGGCATGGTGCGGCTTTCGCTGTTCTGGCGGCTTGTGTTGGGATCACTGGCGACCGTGCTGATTGTCGCGGGAGTCAACATTTATGCGCTGACGCAATTGCGGCAACTGACGGCGCTG
>Ga0247727_10015671_pt1 | contig 12382 bp, 10 predicted proteins | sample WisWelCaveWW1625_FD_202498 | JGI IMG/M metagenome (GOLD analysis project Ga0247727, IMG submission 202498) | Biofilm microbial communities from Wishing Well Cave, Virginia, United States - WW16-25 | ecosystem: Environmental > Aquatic > Deep subsurface > Groundwater > Cave microbial mat | place... | reverse complement strand
CTCGCATCTTAAACTAAGCCGATACCTGTATCCGTTCAAATATCCTTTCCCGCCCTCCGAGGTGGTCGAGTTCTTCCGCACATATTATGGTCCTACGCAAAAAACGTTTGGCGCGCTGGATGCCGAAAAGCAACCCGCCCTGCGCCAGGACCTCGAACAATTATTGACGGAGCATAATACGGCCACGGATGGAACAACTACGTATGATTCAGAGTATCTGGAGGTCGTAGCCATTCGAGAGGATTCGCGTAACAAACAGAAGGGAATTTAGGTTGAGGACTCCCCTTCACATCGCTCTTTGGATGCTTATCGCTTTAGTGACTGCCTGTCAGCCCGCCACACAACCGTCCGCGTCAACAGAGACAGCCGCCCCGCCAGCGACAGCAATCGTCAAAAATACGACGACGCCCGGCGAAACAGTTTCCTTCACCACAGAAGATGGTCTTCAACTATCCGGCGCATTATTTGGCGGAAGTTCAACGACGGCAATTGTCCTTGCTCATGAGTCTACATCGGGTGAATCACGCTGGTATCCGTTTGCCAGTTATCTTGCGGATCAGGGATACGCCGCGCTTGCCTTTTCTTATCGCAGCTTCAGAGAGTCGGAAGGAGAGATCAGCCAGAGTCTCGTCGGCACAGATCTGAAAGCGGCAATTGCCTACCTGCGCGAACGCGGCTTCAAGCGGATAGTTTGTATCGGCGCGAGTCTGGGCGGCATTGCTTGTGGAAACGTTACGCATGAGCCTGATCTCGTTGGGCTGGTGATCATTTCCAGTCCGTTGGGGACTGGACGCATCGAATTAACTTCGGAGGATTTCGCCGACCTCACCTATCCCAAATTATTTATCGCGGGTGATTCTGATTTTGTATCAGGCGTCACTGAGGGCGTTCAGCGAATGTACGATTGGTCGCCTGAACCGAAACAGATCAAAATCTTCAACAGTTCCGAACATGGCATAAGCTTCTTTCAATCGTCGTATGCGAATGAATTCAGGATCTTGCTGACGGAATTTATAGTAAGCATTCCTTAGCCGGGTGCGTGGGTGTATACTGTCTATGAGCAAGATGGATTTAATTGACAAATTCAAGGGAGGCTCGTATGTGGACAGATACGCCTGAGGGTCACAAACTCATTCAAGAAATCTCAAACCTCTTTTGCTATGGATTACCAAAAAGGAGGAAGAATGAGAACAAATAAGGTAATCAGATTCATTCAAGGATTGGCTATTCTTGCCGCCCTAGCCATACTTGATCATTGGCTTTTTACGATGGTTTTCAAAATAACCTATTTGCAATGGTATATCACGAATGGCACATTAATTGGTGTAACGACTACATTAGTCTCATTGGGATTTAACGACATAAATAAGCAGACTGGGCTTATATCTAGTCACCCATTAGATTATTTCTCTGCCTGTCTGCAAATTCCAGGTGTGCTTTTCTCCGTGATGAATAAAGAATTGGAAGGATATCAAGGTAAGTGGGCTTCATTATCCATTTTCGACATATTACTAATGGTTATTATATCCATCGTATTGATCATATTGTCTTTTGGATGGCTAATAATCATTACACCTTTGAACTTTGTCGTAATTCTAATCTGTGGTGCACCCGGACGACTATTTGCGAATTCAGCTTGGCGTGTTATCGCGCAGATAGGGATTGGAAGAACTAAGAAAATTAAAAAATCGGAGAAGGTGCCTGTTGGCTGGTGGGATGCCAGTTTGTCGGCTAAACCAGTTACTTTTACCAATGCAATAGCAGCATTGCTGTTCACAGTTTTGAAGGCTATCATCAACTAAACTTATGCTTTATCTTGATCAAAATTATTGGGACACTAGTTACCAACAATTGTTTATCGTATTTCCGATTCCACGCGGGTTCCAAAATCAGAACATTCACAGGCAGTGATAACCAGCGCGCCTCGGGTGAGGATGCCTTCGCGGATTTGTTCTCCGCCGCTTGCAATCCAGCCTTCAAGATTGAATGCCAGCGGACCATCAGCGAGAATCCATTCCCCGTTGTATTTCCGCGCGACGTGCACGTGCGTTCCTGTGGAGGAGCCACCTTCACAGGAAGGATAACCAATCGGGTCGCCGGCTTTTACTTCCCGCCCAACGGAGATGCGCGAATCTGTTGCTGTGTGCAAATAAAACAAGACCCAGCCAGTCCGTTCATCACCATCTTTATCAAGGTCAAGAATTACGCCGTCCACATCCGCGCGGACGATCAACCCGTCAGCCATGGCGGTTGTGTGCAAATCCCGAGCCACGGTATAACAACCTGATACATCTGATGCGGGAGCAAAGTCTAATGCGGCGTAGGGTTGACTGGTTCCCCAGCCGGTGTGCGGTCCGCTTGTGTATGCCCAGACGTGTCCCGCTAAAAACGGGAATCGCAAATCAGGTTGCCGGAGACTGCCCGGGATGGTGATCGTGGGATCAAGCCAGGGATCGCCGAAAAAAGTTTGGTACACGCGCGCCAAGCCCTCGGGTCCGATGGAGGCGTAGTATTTATCTCCAGAAAAAATCCTTGAGAAATAATATTGCATCGCGACCGACCCCGCGTTCTGCCAGGGGTCGGGACGCGTCAGTGAATGATCGAGGAGATCGAACTCGGTCAGGTTGCCGCCGCGCCAACTGTAATATCCATGGTTGAGGGTGTTCGCCGCGATGACGAGTTGCAGGTAAGGCGATTCATAAAATGTGCGCCGGAAGCCGAGCAAATATTTATCAGAGGGTCTTTCGGGTTGTGTGAGCGCGCCGCCCTGGTACTCAAGGATGGCGAGCAGAAGGCGCGGGCTGATGCTGTAGTTTATGGCAACGTAATCCACCATCTCTGCGCCCGTGCGATTTTTTCCGCCAGCATACACGCGATAATTTTTCAACCAGCCATTTGTGGTTGCGAGAAATGCCGACGTGTTGAAACCGATGTGCGCGGGACCATTGACAAACGCGTCATCCGGGATGCTCTGATACGCTGTTCCCCATAATGCCAGATAATAAATCGGAATCTTCATCGGCAAACCAACCGGCATCGTCGTCGCATCGTTCGGGATGACGGGGTTGGCTGACATGATCTCTTCCACCGTCGTGTTGAAGCGACTCGCGAGCGCGGGAAGGGTATCTCCATTTTGCGCGATGTAATCCACGAGTTCGCCCGGGCTGTATTGAGGTCTGCCGGATGTGGGCGCAGGGATCGCAGTGGGCGCGCGAGGCGTGATCAAGTTTTCGACACTGCTTGTAGATTCGCGCGGCGCGCAGGAGGAAAGTGCAAGCGCGAGTAAGAAAACCCTTTTCACCGCGAAGTAAGGAAGAGCGCGAAGTAATTTTATTGGACGCAAAGAAAAACGCGGGAGAATTAGAGTTCTTTTTTTAGGTTTTGCTTTTCTTGTTGAATTCTTCGCGCGCTTTGCGTCTTCGCGGTGAGAAAAGAAATTAATCATCATCTTCGCGCAGGATGAGCGATTTCGATTGCCCATACACGTCGGCAGTCACCACCTTATTGCCTTTGACGAGTTTCCCTAAATAAGGTTCTTCACCGGCGATCACAGTCCAGCCGCTTAATATCCATGGAACGGGACCGTCTGCGGCAACCCATTCACCGTTATATTTTCTGGCGAAATGAACGTGTGTACCGGTGGATATACCGCCCTCACAGGAGGGGTGTCCGATCAGATCATTTTGTTCCACCCACTGACCCAATGCGACGCGACCCTTGTTTGCAACATGCAGATATATGATATTCCAACCGGTCTGTTCGTGACCATCGCCGTCCATGTCAATGACGACGACACCTTTACTGGAACGCACCACCAAACCGGGCGCGGTGGCTACGATCCATTTATCAGACGGCACACAGCCTGATTTGTCTGTGGAGGGCGCAAAGTCCAGGGCGGCAAGCGGACCATCGCTTCCCCATGCGCTGTGCGGTCCGCCGGTGAATGCCCACTCGCTATTTGATTCAAAAGGCAGGACCATGTTTGGTTGATTCAGGCTGGGAGGAAAGATGGGACCAATCCCATCCTCACGAGACCAGGGGTCGCCGAACATGTTGCCATAAAAAGATGGAAAGCCGCTCGTCTGATCCATAATCCTTAACCATTCATTCAAACTATGCCCGCGCGAAAAGAAGTACATGATCGCAACTGTGCCGGCATTGAGAGTTGGGTCAAGGCGATATATTTCGCCATCGCGGAAAGTGATTTCCGAGATCGTACCTGCGCGCCATCCATAATAGCCGGTAGAGATTTGATTGATCGCCCATGCCAATTGCAGGAACATCCCTTTGTTGCGAAAATTTTCGTAGCCAAGAGGATACTCTTTGCGAAACGTATTTTCCGGTGTGCCGCGTACCCAACGCGCTTCGTAATCGAGAATCGCGAGAAGCAGCCTGGGGTTGATGGAGTTTTCGTATGCGCTTCGTTCAATTTCACCTGCGCCAGTCATCCAACCCGTCGAGCCAAGATATTCTCGATATGTTGATAAATACCCTCCTGCATCCCGAACGTATGCCGCGGTGTCAAAGTTCACCGCACTGGGCGAAAAAATGATCTCACTATCCGGGATGATTTGCAGGGTAGGCACATATTGAACTGTTTTATCGAGACGATCCGGGATGATGAGCAGCGTGCCGACATCCAGGAATCCCTTTTCGGGGAGGATCTTCGGAGATGCGATCTCGCTCACGCCTACCCCGAACCTGCTCGCCACTGCTGGAAGCCAGTCTCCGTTTTGGGAGTAGTACAAAATTGTGTTGCCTGCAACAGTGGGCGTTGAATTATCAACGATGGTGGATGTTGCCTGCTGTGTAATGAATAACAGGGATGTGGGTGTGATGGTCGCTGTGGGGGGAAATGTCGGCGCGACGATAGGTGTTTCTGTTGCACTGATTTCAGCGATAGTTGTTGAAAGAGGGGGAGTCCACCCGATGGGCGTGGGAGTCTGGTATTGCCCCCACAGCGATGCGTTTCCGACACACGAAGAAAGTACGGATGCTGTAAGAAGAAAAATAATTGCGCGTTTCACGAAGGGGATTATACCTTTATAAAGGTGACAGTCACTTTGGAAGTGACTGTCACCTACGATAGCTATCTCGAAATTTGATTCAACCCGGCAAACACACCTTCCCACGCTTCAATGACGGTTGTGCCGCGCGTGAGATAGCCATCGTACAAAATTCCGTTGCCGCTTGAAACCCAGCCATCCATATTGAACGGGAGATTTCCATCGGCTGGAATCCACTCGCCGTTGTAGCGCCGCGCGAGATGCAGGTGTGTAGCATTTGAGATTCCGCCTTCACAGGATGGATGACCGATGATGTCACCAGCATACACATAGGTGTTGGGTTGTACACGGTTGCGTGATTCGATGTGCATGTATAAAACTGTCCAGCCGGTTTGTTCGTAGCCGTCGTTGTCCAAATCCTGGATCACTGCGCCGTTATCAGCGCGGGTGATGAGTCCATCTGCAACCGCGACAACCCACGCGGCGCTCTGCGAACATCCTGTGGGTTCACCGGGTGGTGCGAAATCGAGCGATGCCCATGCAGAGCCGGAATCCCAGCCGCCGTGCGGACCGCCAGTGAAGGACCACGTCGCGCCGTCAGCGAAGGGAAGCTGCATCGGAGGCTGAGTCAGGTTCGATGGTAGTAATGAAGCGATGTCATAGTCGAAGGGAAAGCCGAAGAGCAGGTTATACGTTTGGAAGAGTCCCAGCGCGCTGACGTCGAAATCCCAAACACCGCGGCTGTTGAACAACGAGAAAAAATATTGCACGCCCGCGGTGCCCGCGTTGATGGTGGGGTCAAGCGGAACGTACGTGCCATCGTTCAATGGCAACGTGCCGAGCGCGTTGACGCGCCAGGAATAATAGCCGCGATTCAAATTATCCGCCGCCCACGCGGATTGCCGATACAGCCCCGCGTAAAAATCGTCATAATTGCCGAGCGGATAATCCACATTTTGCGGGACGGGATTTGTCACCCATCCGCTTCGATATTCGATGAGCGCAACGAGCAAGCGTGGATTGACCGAATAATTTTGCGAAACGCGCGTGATGATCTGCGCGCTGCTTAAATACACGCCGTCAACTTCCTGCACATAGTTGCTGAGATAACCGCCCTTGCTATTTAAAAATGGTTCGAGATCAAATGCAATGCTTGCAGGTCCGTAAATCAATTCTGAGTCTGGAATAATTTTGAACGATGTGCCGGGAATTGGATCAGTTTCAATCGGAGGGATGTTGATGATATCACCCACCGAAAGGATGGACGCTTCGTTCAACCCGTTGGCTTGCATCAACGCCTCAAGCGTGATCCCATACGACAGCGCGATACTGCCAAGCGTATCGCCGGGCTGGACGGTGTATTGATCAATAAATTCACGCGGCGGCGGAAGCGGATGCGGCGCATCCGGCGTGGGCGCGGTGAAGGATGAATTTGAATCGCGCGTGGGAATCGTCACTGAAATCGGCGCGCGCGTGGGTGTGGGTCCTGCGGGTGTTTTTGTCGCCACGATGATCTCGCCGGGTTGAATCGGCGCGGGTGTAGAAATTGTCCCGGTTACAGGCGCGAAGGGATCGTAGGTTGGGTATGCAGTCGCGGAGGAGGGGGAGCAGGAGGATGTGAATACAATGAAAGAAGAAAGAAGAAAGATGCGTAATGATTTGAGATGTGCCATGCAGGGGATTGTACCAAAGCGAGAAATGGAAAAGAAACAAGTAATGAAATTGTTACTACATCTCTTGTGGCTTGAAAGGAATTCTTGTGAAAACGACCAGCGCCAACAAGTTGAGAATCACTGTGACCAGGACTATCGTCATCATGGCTCCCGCGCCGATGCTTTCAAACGCCTGACCAATTACCCATGGAAAGATCATCCCTCCCAGCCCGCCGCCGACGAGGAACCAGCCAGCCGTCGCGCCGGTGATATGCATTCGTTCTTCAGAAAGCGTAAGGAATGTGGGAAAGATGGAAGCCATGGAGATTCCAAGCAGAATACTTCCAGTCCATAAGATGAATGTGGAATCTTTGAAGAGGAGGATGAGCGCCAGGCTGGCGAGACAACCCGCAAAGTCCAGAAGAAGAACCGTGATGGGGCGCAGGCGCGTGGAAATCCAGATCGCGAGCAAGCGTCCGAGTGTGAAAAATCCCCAAAATGCGGAAGTTAGATACGCAGATGTGATTTCGGTGCCGAGTCTTTGTTTGAACGCGTAGGTGTAGATCCAGTTTCCGTATCCAACTTCTGCACCGACGTACAGCACGAAACATAAAACCATAACCGCAATGGGAAGGATAGGCATGGATATATCTTTACGGTGTTCAGGCGTGGCGCGCGCGGTGGGGCTTGGTAGATTCCAGATGAATACGGCAATGGGAAGCGCGGCAATGGCAAAGGACCAATACACCCAATGAATGTCACCGGTGAGCGTAACCACCAGAGCAACCACGAGGGGTGCGATGAACGCGCCAATGCCGAAGCAGGCATGGAGTCCGTTCATGAACGGGTCAACTTTCTCGTTGTGGATCCAAAGTAAGAGTGTGTTGCATCCAACGTCGAGCGCGCCTTTGGCAAGCCCTAAAATCAATATGATGAAAAGAAGAAGCCATAGTGAAGTAGCAATTGGAATGAGCGCCGTAAAAACCCCAAGCAACACAAGAACGCCCGCCATGAATCGGTGCCCGGCGATGCGATCATAGATTCGCCCGCCGATATACGAGCCTGATAGATAACCGAATGAACTAAAGACGAATATCGAACTGATCTGATCCAGTGCGCTGGAGGTGTTCTCTGCAAGTTGCAGAAGCGTCGGTCCCTCGGCTGAGATGGTGAGACCGAGGAGAATGAAGGCAAGGTAGTACGCGGCAGTGATGAGATATTTTTGATTCATTAAACACTACATGCCAACTCTTTGTCCGTTCGAATAGACATTGAAGCGGTGTTTCCTTGCATAACCGATCAAAGTAATCCCATACAACTCAGCCATTTCAATCGAGAGCGAACTCGGCGACGTGCGCGAGATCAATATCGGCGCGCCCAGGCGCGCGGCTTTTTGCAACATCTCGGAACTGATGCGTCCCGTGCTCATTAAGATTCTCGTTTCGGGGAATACATTATTCATCACACAAAGCCCTGCGATTTTGTCGAGCGTGTTGTGCCTGCCAATATCCTCCGCTGAGAATACAATTTTCTCCCCATCACTCAACGCGGAGGTATGGACTCCCCCTGTCTCGCGGTACAACTCCTGTGACTCAAACAACATCTCTACAAGATGACCGATGGTGTCAGGGATGATCTTCGGCTTGTTGAGATCGAGTAAAACATCCACCCGCGCCAGGGTCTCGACCGCGGTCAAGCCGCCTGAGCAACCGGATGTCCGTCTCCAGGACTTGGGTTGCTCCACTTTACGGTTCAACCAGACATCCACGTTGTCGCCGTGTTCGCAGACGCGCACGTCTTCCACTTCGCCCATGGATTCGATGATGCCTTCGTTGTATAAAAATCCCACCGCCATCGCTTCAAGATTGACGGGTGTGCACATGAACGTCAGCCATACTTCGCCGTTGACGGTCAATGAAACGGGCGCCTCGACGATGGTCTCAGCATCGTGGTGTTCCCATTTCTTGAATTCGTATCTTTCGTACTGGATTGCTTTTTGAGGGGTGATCATTGTTGCTCCAACTCGTAAATGTTTTTTAGACATTATCCGAAATTAATTTGGGACGCTGATTCACGCAGACAAACGCAGATTAATTCTTTTGAATCAGCGAAAATCAGCGTTTTTCTGCGTCCAACAAAGGTTTTCGCTGATTACGGATAAAGCCTTTTATATCTTATCCCAATTTTCGGGTAATTTGGGCGGTGACCAATTTGGGTCTGGCTTCCAGTCCAGCCATGTGCCATCAAGCGGATATTGGCGATTCTCAAGCTTATCGAAAACCTCCCGCTTTACGTCATTAATCCCACCTATCCACTCGGGGAGAATTATCCCGTATGAGATTGCTTTTTGGTAATCGTCTTCATCTTTCCACCGATGACTATAATCGGGGTTGATGATCAAGTCGAGATCCAGGTCTAATGTGTCAATACAGTAATGACTTCGCTTGAATGGCAATTGGAAATTGATGTAGTAGCAAAGAAATTCGTTGCTATTATCGTCCCAAAAATAAATCGTCGAGTAATATTTTGCAGGTTCAAGGATAAGCACAAGGCGGTTTGTTCGCCAAGTGTACGCCGCCATATTCCATGGCTTGTTCTTGAAGTCCCAACGACGATTCTCGTATTTATTTCCATCAGGGTAGTTTTCCTCAGCAATACATTCGGTGCCAGTGAGCAATGCCAACACTAGTTCATCGGGACTATCTTTTATAACTATGGTTGGTTGTACGTGCCAGACACGGTTATCGTAAATTCCCCTCCATGCAACAATGTCACCCGGTTTCCATGTCATTCTTACCTTCTCCAAATCTAATTTTCTTTCACGACACAACTCTTCATTGAAATCCAATTTGGATTAGATTCCGACATGAATGTACTGTCTGCTTTGTAAAACATCATTTGCAGATTGAGTTCACGGAATTTCTTTCGTTGCTCATAAGTATACCCTTCGTATTGATAGGGCAGGAAGTTATCGGGGTGCGGCGCGGATAGCAACAGTTCTCCTTCAACAGGTGGATTAACTTCCGGGGGCGTTACAAAATACTTTACGTTTTCGACGATGTATCCATTATTTTGGCAAAGGGTCGGCGCGCCAAATGCCAGTCGTTTTTCTGAAAAGTCGAAATCGGGATATTGAGCCTGCGCCTTCGATGCGAACTCTCTAGGATATGAGAGTTTATAGGATGTTGAATAATTCCATGCGGCTTGGATGAAAATGATAACGAAAACGAACCGTGCGATTTTTTGCCCCGACACAAAATTTTGTTCGAGTCTTACGAGTCCGCTGGCGGATAAGAGGATGAGGAAGGGCATCATCTGCCGCGCCAGCCTCCCGTAGACGACGAATGAATGCAAAAAGACAGAGGGTATCAGCAGGCAAAGATAGATGAAAATTGTCGCGCCTACCCAGAGATTCACAACCTTATCCCTGCCTTTTGATTCAAGGATTGCATACAGTGACAATAGAATGAGCGCGACGAACACCAAATGCTCAGTGTGCCAAAAATATTCGGACGGGAGACTCCATCCCTCCGCGTAACTTCCCTGCGAGACGGTTGTAGCAAAGGTCCGATATTCGGTGAGTAAATTTATTCCCGACGCCAATGCTGCGACAAAGAACAATAGGGCAGGGAGAATAAAACCTAATGAAGTGAAAAAACCTTTTCGTAAAATATCCTTCGCCTCGTCATTGCGAGCCCCGAAGGGGCGAAGCAATCCCCGCCAAATGCTGGCGCTTTCTAACAACGTTGGAGATTGCTCACTTGCACCCGGCGCAAGTGCAGGTGTCGTCGGGCTACGCCCTCCTCGCAATGACGGCGGGTTTGCAAGAACATGAACCAGCATCGCAAGCCCTGCAAGAGACCAGTATCCGTTGTAGGTGATGAAGCACAGGAAACTTAATCCGCCGCAGAGTAGGGAAGTTTTGAATGTGGGCTTGTCTGTGAGGGCAATGTAAAGGGCAAACAACCCAAATGTCATCGCCGTATCGTAGGGCATCAGGTGTCTTGCGAAATAAAGAAGCGACATGCTCGATGCAGATATCAACAAAACATAAAGCGATTCTCTTGAGGATGAACCAATCCGTTTGGAGATCAAATAAATCAACAATAAATTCAGGACAGAGAAGAAACTGAAGAAGAGGGCTGGGATTACCAGGCTTTCGCGGGTCAACTGTTCGAGAATTGCTGGAATGATTCCGATGACTTTATATCCCAGGTGTTCTGGGGCAGTGAATAATTGAGTAAGCGCTTCGCCGTAGTTTCCCTGTAACAACAACTCTGTTGTTATCCGTGAAGTTTCGTAACGCTGTTCATCGGAAAAATAATATTGACCCCCCTGAAAAATAAGTATCCAGCGCAGGGCAAGGGAGACCAACAATATGCCCGCGATAAAAATTGTTGAAGTTTTCGGGAAAATTGATTTCAACATGAACGGTTCAACTTTCCAGCCTGCCGACGACTTTCACACAGGGTCGTGTAAAGACATCTTCCTTGTGAGGCGCGTCGGGGAGTTCGGTGGTCAGGTCCTGCCCGGAGAAGTGAAGATTCTCATGCAAATCCAGCCGCCATTTGGGGCAATCGGTCACATCGTAGACGATGCCCTTGTACGCGACAAATTTCCGGGCGCCGTGCTCACCATTTTGACGGCGCAGTTCGAGGTCCGAAATGAAGCGGTTTGGGATGTCCATGCGAAGGATTATACAAGGGTTCCACAAGAAAAATCCCATCCGATGCCGCGTCGTTTTGTGAAAGATATGGTCTTCTCAAGGTCGCTTGACGGATGTATGGGTTTGTGGCGCAGTCTTAACGCGAATTACGCAAATTTGGCAAATTTCACGAAAACTAAGTAGAATTCGCGTTATTCGCTTTGTTCGCGGCATTCGCGTTAAAGATTTTCCGACTTTGAGAAAGCCATATTGTGAATGATAAATCACTTTGCAAGCAGTACCTCATCACTGGTAAAATATCACAGCAAAAATTACTGGAGGAGACTCACATGGCAAACCTCATCGGACCTGACGTTAGTTTTTATCAGGATGCGGCAGACACACCGCAGGGAATTGACTTCGGAAAGATGAAGCAATCTGCGGGATATGTGATCATTCGCGCAGGTCAAAATGTTTGGATCGACTCAGACTTCAAAACAAACTGGCGCGATGCCAAAGTTGCCGCCTTGCCGCGCGGTTCGTATTGGTTTTACGATAGCCGCGCCGAACCGAAAGAGCAGGCGGACTTGTGGTTTTCGACCTTCGAGGGCGATCTCGGCGAACTGCCTTTGTTCGCAGATTTTGAAGAGGCATATGGCGGGCTGTACACAGGTTGGAAACATTGGAAAACTTTTCTCGAGCGAATCAAAGCGCGTGTGGGCAATCACGAGATTGGCATTTATACCGCGTATTATTACTGGGTGCGGAACGCGCCGAACGCGACAACCGACGCGGCTAACCTTCAATATTTCCGTCAGTATCCGCTCTGGGTCGCCAATTATGGAGTGACCACGCCTCTCGTGCCCAAGCCGTGGGGCACAAATGAATGGACATTCTGGCAATTCACCGACAGCGGCGATGGAAAATTATACGGCGTGGAAAGTTCACGTATTGACCTGAATTATTTCAACGGCGATCTTGCCGCGTTCCAGCAACGATTCAACACGGGTACCACTCCGCCTCCACCGACGGGACCGGTTTGGTACAAGGTCACCGCGTCTGCACTCAACGTGCGGTCT
>Ga0247727_10015670_pt1 | contig 12382 bp, 14 predicted proteins | sample WisWelCaveWW1625_FD_202498 | JGI IMG/M metagenome (GOLD analysis project Ga0247727, IMG submission 202498) | Biofilm microbial communities from Wishing Well Cave, Virginia, United States - WW16-25 | ecosystem: Environmental > Aquatic > Deep subsurface > Groundwater > Cave microbial mat | place... | reverse complement strand
AGGCGTTGCGTGCCGTCGCCGTCGCGCGTGAATAAAGTCTTGCGCGCATTGCCGCGGTAAATCGGCGACTCCGCGAAGAGCTTGCCTTGTAGAATCATCCGAAAACTCCTCCTTCCTGAAATTCAATAGTCGACTCGCGTTTCGATGAATTTGAACTGCAACCACGTAGCGATCATAATGATGATCAAAAACAACACCCACGACATCGCCGAGGCGTAGCCCATTTTCAAACATTCCCACGCGTTTTGGTAAATGTGATAAACCACCACGTCGGTGCTATGCCGCGGGCCGCCTTCGGTCATCACATAAATCGACGCGAAAACTTGAAACGAGCCGATCAGCGATGTCACCAAGATAAAAAAAGTCGTCGGCATTAGCAAGGGCAAAGTTATTTTCGCACTTAAGGCTTGACAAAGTGCGAGATTTTCATAAATTAAATCTGATATACGATTGGCTCATTGTTCGCGACTTTAACGCTATCTGAACAGCCTCCAAACTGTGATGAGAAGAGACGTTTATTTTATTATCGAATTTAGAGAGGAAGGACGCACATGCTGGTTGAATTTCGCATCATTCCGGTTGGCGCCGGCGAAGAGCTGAAAGAGTTTATGGGAAAAGTTTTGGCCGTCGTTGAAAAAAGCGAGCTGGATTATCAACTGACGGCGATGGGCACGCTGCTCGAAGGCGAATGGGAAGAGATCATGTTCGTCGTCAAAAAATGCCACGACGAAATCAAAAAACTCTCCGCGCGCGTGGTCACGGAAATCGTCGTTGATGATCGCAAAGATATGAAGGGCCGATTGAAGGGCAATGTATTGGAAGTGGAATATGTATTAGGCAAGAGTTTGCAGACGGGCGGGTTGACGTAACCCAGACCGCCGGTCTGGCTTTTAGATTGCACAAAAATGAAACTAACTATTTTACCAGATGCCCAATGTGCGGCAGCTCACGAGTCGTTCGGGAAATCGGTGAATTCGTTACCCACGACAGCTTTCGCGTTTCTTCGATTGAATGTGAGCGTTGCAAGAGCTGCGGTGAAAAATTTTATGACCCGGATGCTTCGCACGCTATTGACGAAGCTTTATATGCTGCCGGCCGTTTGAAGAAAAGAAATTTTATGAAAACAATACAAAATTCCATTCCCGCGCCGTTGATTGAAGCCGTCAAAGAGCGAAAGTGCATTCTTTTTGCCGGCTCCGGTTTGTCGGTGGCGGCGGGATATCCAACGTGGAAATCGTTGGTTGCTAAACTCATGGATGCCGCAGCCCGGGCGCATCCCAGCCGTGAATTTGGCCTGAAATCTTACGCCAAGAATGGCGATTTATTGACGTTGGCGGAATTTGCGCGGTCGAAGTTGGGCAAGCATGAATATGTCACGCTTTTAAAGAAAATCTTCAACAAGCCGTTGCCGCCGCAGCATATTCATCGGCTCATTGCGCGCACGGATTATCGGGCTGTGATCACAACAAACTATGATCAGCTCATCGAAACCACCTTCACCTTCGAACGAGGCGCGGCGCTGCCGACATTCACCTCTGATTCAATTGGAGCGATGGCGACCGCCTTTTGGACGCCAGACGCTTTTGTCTTCAAGCTGCACGGCGATACAAACTTTCCGGAATCGCTCATTCTGACGTCACAAGATTATGATCGTTCGACCCTGAAAACCCCGCATCTCAGAAGCTTCCTGCAATCGGTTTTCATCAATTACACCGTTTTCTTTGTCGGATACAGCTTGAGCGATCCAGATTTTCAAGTGTTGCTCAAAGAGTTGACCGCTATTTTTCAAGGCTATACGCCGCAACATTACGCGCTCGTCCCGAATCCGCAGGAATTTACGACGGAATATTTGCAGAAGAGCATGAACATTCAAGCGATGGTTTATGATCCCAAAGATGGACACGCCGCGGTTGAAAAAGTTCTCAGCGAATTGCAAAAGTTAGCGCCGTTCAAAAAGCCAAAACTTTACGCACAAACCGAAGCCTTTGCGCCGATGGTCGTGCGCGAGGACTTGCCCAAATCAAAAAAGTACGGCAACCGCAACCCTAAACGCTAAAAATTTGTAATCGCATCCGTTACACGTTTCACGTTACACAAAGGAGTTTTCAACATGATTTTCGATCTCGATATGATCCAGCGCGTTTATGCTGGAATGAAACCTAAAGTCGAAGCGGGCCGCAAGCTCTTCGGCCGGCCGCTCACGTTAACCGAAAAAATTTTGTGCGCGCATTTTTCCGAGTTGCCGAAAGAAGCGCCGGCACGCAAGAAAACCTACGTCAATCTCTCGCCGGACCGCGTGGCGATGCAAGACGCCACGGCGCAAATGGCGTTGCTGCAATTCATGAGCGCGGGCCTGCCGAAAACCGTGGTGCCGAGCACGGTGCATTGCGATCATTTGATTCAAGCCAAACTCGGCGCGCATCCGGATCTGGCGCGGGCGCGCGATGAGAATAAAGAAGTCTATGATTTTCTCGCCAGCGTTTCCAATAAATACGGCATCGGTTTTTGGAAACCGGGCGCGGGCATCATCCATCAAGTGGTGCTGGAGAATTACGCCTTCCCTGGCGGCATGATGATCGGCACCGATTCGCACACGCCGAATGCCGGCGGCCTCGGCATGATTGCGATCGGCGTCGGCGGCGCCGATGCGGTGGACGTGATGGCCGGCATTCCGTGGGAATTGAAATGGCCGGGCCTCGTCGGCGTGCATCTCAAAGGCAAGATGAACGGCTGGACCTCGGCGAAAGACGTGATTCTGCGCGTCGCGGGCATTCTCACCGTACAAGGCGGCACGAATAATATTGTTGAATATTTTGGTGACGGCGCGCGCGCGATTAGCGCCACCGGCAAGGCGACGATCACCAACATGGGCGCGGAGATCGGCGCGACGACGTCGATCTTCCCGTTTGATGAGCGCATGGAAACGTATTTGATTGCCACCGAACGCGCCGAAATCGCACGGGCTGCACGCGCTGTCGCCGAACATCTCGTGCCCGATTCCGAAGTGTTCAAATCGCCGGAAAAATTTTATGACCGCGTGATTGAAATCGATCTCTCGACGCTCGAGCCGTATGTGAACGGTCCGTTGACGCCGGATTTGGCGCGGCCGGTTTCGCAGCTTGCGGCGGATGCGAAGAAAAATGATTATCCCGACGAGATCAAAGTCGCGCTCATCGGCAGTTGCACCAACTCGTCGTATGAAGACATCGAACGCGCGGCGAGTGTGGCGAAGCAAGCGCTCGCCAAAGGATTAAAAGTCAAATCCAAATTCACCATCACGCCGGGTTCGGAGCAAATTCGCGCGACGATCGAGCGTGACGGGCAGTTGCAAACTTTGACCGACGTGGGCGGCAAAGTGCTGGCGAACGCCTGCGGTCCGTGCATCGGCATGTGGAGCCGCGACGATATTCAACACGGGGAGCGCAACACGATCATCAATTCGTACAATCGCAATTTTGCGAAGCGCAATGACGACAATCCGAATACGCTGGCGTTTGTTGCCAGTCCGGAAATTGTCACGGCCTATGCGTTGGCGGGGCGCTTGAGTTTCAATCCGCTGACCGATACGCTGACGAATACAAAAGGCGAGAAGGTGAAACTCGACCCACCGACCGGCGTCGAGTTGCCGGCACGTGGTTTTGATCCGGGTGATCCGGGTTATGTCGAACCGGCAAAAGACGGCTCAAAAGTGCAAATTCTTGTCGATCCAAAGAGTGACCGTTTGCAATTGCTCTCGCCCTTCACCAAATGGGACGGCAACGATTTGCTCGACATGCCCGTGCTGGTGAAAGCGAAAGGCAAATGCACGACGGATCATATTTCTCCGGCCGGCAAATGGCTGAAGTATCGCGGCCATCTCGACAACATTTCCAATAACATGTTCAGTGGCGCGATCAATGCGTTTAGTGGCGAGGCGGGCAAGGGCAAAAACATTTTCACCGGTGAAGTTAAAACATTTGCCGAAGTTGCTCGCGACTATAAGGCCATGATGTCACCCAATCCGCAATCCGCAATCCGCAATCCGCAATTGGCAGGTTGGATTGCGATTGGCGACGAGAATTACGGCGAAGGCTCGTCGCGCGAACACGCGGCGATGGAGCCGCGCTGGCTCAGCGGCCGCGCCGTGATCACGCGCAGTTTCGCGCGCATTCACGAGACGAATTTGAAGAAGCAGGGCATGCTGCCGCTCACGTTTAAAAATCCCGCGGATTACGATTTGATTCGCGAAGACGACCGTGTGTCGATTGTTGGATTGAATACGTTGACGCCAGGCAAGCCGTTGAAGCTGATCATCAAACATGCGAACGGCACTTCGCATGAGTGCGAGTTGAATCATTCTTTTAATGAGACGGCGATTGCGTGGTTTAACGCGGGGAGCGCGTTGAATTTGATTGGAAAAGGAGTGAAATAATTATGGCGATCAAGAAATATCTCACCGAACGCCAGCAAATGTTTGCCAGGGCGATCAAAAAAGAGTTGCGGTTTTACGAAGCGCACAAAGCCGAATTTTTAAAAAAATACCGCGACAAATACGTGGCGATTCGCAATGGGGAGGTTCTCGGGGTGGGGGAGAATTCTGCCCAGTTGATAGACGAGATGTGGGCTGAGTACGGCCATGATGTGCCTATTCTTTTTAAACATGTTGTTGCGCGTGAACCGCATTATCGCGTACCCAATGTGAAACTGATCAAACTATTATGATTCTACCTTACTTAAAAGAAGGGTTTGATGCGCCTACACCTGCGGTGAGGGTTCAGCTTTTTAATCCGACAACGAAAGCAAAGGAGATCGGAATCGCCCGAATCGATTACGGTGCGGATATTACGGCCATTCCATTCACCATGTTTGAAAAATTAAATCTCGATGTCTTTGGAACTACTTACACCTCCGGCTACAATGATCCGGGTGAAAGCCATTTGCTTTTTATTTGTTCGTTGCGATTACGTTCCTTAACGTTCAGTAATATCAATGTAATTGCGGCACTGACACCGCACATTTTGATTGGACTGGATATTCTGAATACGCTGCACATTTGTTTGGATGGCAATAAAAAGCAGTTTGAGATTATTGAGAAACGCAAAAGAAAACGATGATAAAATCAATTTGCGTGTCATCAATGAAATTCTGATGAATTTGCGCTTGACACCAGCCGCGCCAGCAGAGCTTGCGCCTTTAATGGCAGCATAAGTGGAAAACGTTTATGATATCATCTGTATCGATCCAAAGCTTTAAGAGCTTCAAGAGCCTGCAAGATTTTTCGCTGCGCCCGCTTAATGTTTTGGTTGGTCCCAATCGTAGCGGGAAAACGAATTTTCTGGATTTTTGGGATTTGCTTTCACAGGCCGGTATGCAGCAGCTTGCGCAAGCCATTAGTAAAAGAGGCGGGATAGATTCCGTGATCGGCTGGAATCAAAATCCAACGTTTCAATACGAATTACATTTTGAAGCCCAAGAGCCGTTTTCACAGGAAAATGAAATATACTATTTGGCGCAGATTGCCAAACAGCAATTGACGTATTCTGTAATTCAAGAGCGCTTAATCAAAAAGGCCGGAACAATAGAATCATCTGCCAATGACTTGGAGCTTTTAAATATTTCTTCAGGTCGAGGTTTTATTTATAACGAGTCTACAGAAGCGAACCAGCAGCACGAGGGTTGGATCAAAACGACTGATTTGGTTGTAACACAGATTCGCGATAATAGCCCCATTGATGCCACAGCCTATTCGACGATGAATAAGGTGCGGCGTTATTTAGCCAATATCTCCGTTCATCGTTTCTTCAATACCGACGAAGATTCACCGATCCGCAACGCCCAACTTGTCGGAGTGTCTGATGCGGAGTTTCCCCCAACGCGCTTGAGCCGGCGAGGGGATAATCTTACCAACGCGCTTTACTTCATGCACAATGATCTGAAATATCAGGATTATTATGAGGAATATCTGATAACTCTGAAACGCGCCTTTCCTTCCTTTGAACGCTTGTTTTTCCCAGCAGATGCAGGGCAGGGCAAAACGATAATGGCATGGCAAGATCGCAATTTTGAAAAGCGCTTATTGACTGCTAACCTATTAACAGATGGCGTATTGCGTTTCATGTGTTTGTTGGCCGCTCTTTACGACCCCAACCCTCCATCTTTACTTTGCTTTGACGAACCGGAAATAGGTTTGCATCCACAATTGGTGCGTTTGCTGGTTAGCGTATTGCAGGAAGTCTCAGAGCGCGTGCAGATCATTGTAACGACACACTCTCCGGAGTTGATTTCCTATTTAGAGAATGCCGATGACGTTGTCGTTGTTGAGGCCGAAGAGGGATGGAGCACACTCAGGCGTCTTTCGCAAAATGAGTTACAACACTGGCTGGAAAAATATTCTCTTGGCGAGTTGTGGATGTCCGGTGAGATCGGGGGGCGGTTATGAAAATCAAAATCCTTTGTGAAGGGCAAACTGAAGAAGGATTGCGCACTCTCCTCGGAAAAGCCGTTGCTGTTCCGGGTTGTGGTCTTCATATCAAAACCTATGAAGGCGTGGGCGCTCTTTTGCGAGAGCTTGACGATGCGGTTGAATCCGAATTACAGAGCGGCGCGCGTGCGGTCTTCTGTGTCGTTGACTACCATCATTACCCACTTCCGCAGATCACAAGAAATTTGCCTCTGGCGCAGCGACTGGAGGCGATCAAGTCAGACGTCCTGGGGCAAATTGACAATTCGCGTTGTTCGGCTCTGCGATGTCACGTTATCGTCCACGAGGTCGAGACCTGGATTCTTGCCGACGAACAAGTTATTGCGCAAAGGCTCAAGATTAAAAATATACCAGGCTGGCAACAACCGGAAAATATCAACGACATGAAACCTCCGGCGAAAGTTCTTGAGGAGCTGTTTCGCACGCGATTGAAAAGACGCTACGACAAATATAAAGACGGCGTTGACTTGCTCCAGAAAGTCGATTGGCAAAAAGTTTACGCCAAGTGTCCAACCTTTAAGCAACTGGTTGACGATTTACGAAACTGCTGCAAGCAACAAAATCCATGAATGTTTTCCGCGCCTATTGCCAACGTCGCTACTAAACAATGAATCTCTGTAAAGTAAAAAAATATCGTCGCCGAACTCATTCGGCGTTTCACCTGATGTGGAGAAATGCATATGCCTGAGGACATTACTTCGATACTGCGAGAGGATCGCGTTTTTAACCCGAGTCCGGATTTTTGCAAGAACGCGCATATCAACAGCCTCGAGGAATATGAGGCGTTGTACAAACGCTCGATTGACGACCCAGATGGATTTTGGAGCGAGCAAGCGGAAAAATTGTATTGGTTTAAAAAATGGGATAAAGTGCTCGAATGGAAAGAGCCGTTTGCCAAATGGTTTGTCGGCGCGAAGACGAATATTTCTTACAATTGTTTGGATCGCCATCTCAACACGTGGCGGAAAAATAAAGCCGCGATTATCTGGGAAGGCGAGCCCGGCGATTCGCGCGTGTTGACGTATCAAGATTTGCACCGCGAAGTTTGCAAGTTTGCGAATGCGCTCAAATTGCTCAATATTAAAGCGGGCGATCGCGTCATCATTTACATGCCGCAAATTCCTGAAGCGGCGATTGCGATGCTCGCCTGCGCACGAATTGGCGCAACGCATTCCGTGGTGTTCGGCGGTTTCAGCGCCGAGGCCTTGAAAGATCGCATCAACGATTCGCAAGCTTCGATGGTCATTACGGCAGATGGCGGTTATCGCCGTGGCAATGTGGTGGAATTGAAAAAAGCCGTTGATGAAGCGCTGAAACAGACGCCGTCGATTCAGAACGTCGTGGTCGTGCAGCGCACGGGGCAAAAAATTTCGATGGCGCCAGGCCGCGACCACTGGTATCATGAGTTGATGGCCGTAGCCTCGCCGGTTTGTGAAGCGGCACAACTTGACGCCGAGCATCCGCTTTTTATTCTCTACACCTCCGGCACCACCGGCAAGCCGAAAGGTATTTTGCACACAACCGGCGGCTACATGGTGGGCACGTATCTCACCTCACGCCTCGTTTTTGATTTGAAAGATGAAGATACTTATTGGTGCACCGCGGATATCGGTTGGGTGACGGGGCATTCGTACATTGTGTATGGGCCGCTGGCTAATGGCGCCACGACGGTGATGTATGAAGGCGCGCCAAATTTTCCGGAGCCGGATCGGTTTTGGGAGATCATCGAGAAATATCGCATCAACATTTTTTATACCGCGCCGACGGCGATTCGCACGTTTGTGAAGTGGGGCGAGCAATGGCCGCGCAAGCATGATCTTTCTTCACTGCGCCTTCTCGGAACCGTCGGCGAGCCGATCAATCCCGAAGCGTGGATGTGGTATTTCAAAGTCATTGGGCGCGAGCGCTGTCCGATTGTTGACACGTGGTGGCAAACCGAAACGGGCGCGATCATGATCACTCCATTGCCCGGCGCGATTCCGACGAAGCCCGGTTCGGGAACGCGCCCGTTCTTTGGGGTTCTACCGGAAATCGTTTCGAAAGATGGCAAACCGGTGCCGGATAACACCGGCGGTTTTCTCATCATCAAAAAGCCGTGGCCGGCGATGCTGCGCACGATTTACGGCGATCCCGAAAGATATCAGAAGCAATATTGGAGTGAAGTGCCGGGCGCGTATTTTACCGGCGACGGTGCGCGCCGCGATGAAGACGGCTATTACTGGATCATGGGCCGTATCGATGACGTCGTGAATGTCGCGGGGCATCGTCTCGGCACGATGGAAGTGGAATCGGCATTGGTGAGTCATCCCATGGTTGCTGAGGCCGCGGTTGTGGCGCGTCCCGATGAATTGAAGGGACAAGCCTTAGCCGCGTTCGTTACATTACAAGCGGGGCGACAGGCTTCGGAAGAATTGCGCAAAGAACTGCGCGAACATGTTGCCAAAGAAATCGGCGCGATTGCGAGGCCGGACGACATTCGCTTCACCGATACGCTGCCGAAAACGCGCAGCGGCAAAATCATGCGGCGCTTGCTGCGCGATATCGCCGCCGGCCGCGAAACGCTCGGCGATACGACGACGCTGGAAGACTACACCGTGTTGGCGCGATTGCGCGAGGAAGAAGAATAAAGCTTAAATTCAAAAAGGAGTGCAAACTTTAGTTTGCGTTCTGCGCCGGCTGCGCTGACCACCTGCCGGCACGAGGAATAACAGAAAATAAATTTAACGCGGAGCAGCTTGGCAAACTGAAGTTTGCCACTCCGCATCAAACGCGAAGGGAGAGTGGCTCATGAATTCCGTTGGCAATATTGTTAAAAATCGCGAAGTTCTTACCGTGCAACGCAGTCAAAGTGTGTTGGAAGCCGCCCAATTCATGGCTGAGAAAAGCATCGGCGCCGTCGCGGTTTTAGATGGAGATCGGCTGATCGGCATCTTTTCTGAGCGTGACGTCATGAAACGCATCGTCGCTAAGAGCCTTGATCCGCAAAAAACAAAAATCGAAGAAGTGATGACGAAAAATATCATCGCTGCGCATCCGGATGATACCTATGAAGCTTGTTTAGCCAAAATGCAAAGCCACGGCATCCGCCACTTGATCATCGCTGCCGATGACCGGCTGGTGGGTATGATTTCGTTGCGTGATTTGATGATGATCGATATCAAGGAGAAGTCGGCGGAGATCGAGATGATGAATGCATATCTGCATTACGTGCCGCCGACGGTGGAATAGTTGCTTGTTTTCTATTGTCAAGAATTCTCTGAAAAAATAAAAAGCCCTATGGACGAAGACATGATCCAAAGGGCTTCTTAAATTTGGCGAATCCGTGTTTTTAAAAGAACAATCCCCGCTTGGGAAACAAACCGAAAATGCCGCCGGTGTGCCAAAAGAGCTCTTTTTCCGATTTGGTGAAGCAGCCTTTACCAATTTGATCTTTGAGTCCGAACATCGCTATTTTCTTTTAGTCTCGCGAATGATGTTGCGGATGCGGTCTATCCCGCAATTTTAATTTGTCGCCTCAATTTTCCTGGCAACTTTTGCCAGCATCTCCTCGTCGTAAGTCATTTCCATGACGGCCTTGTACAATTTTTATTTTCGAGCTTCAATACGGATGTGGCCGGCTCGCCTTGATGTCAGGAAAGCCGGCGAGAAAATCACGTCGACATGATGATTACATCTTCTGCTGATCCAACGATTTCGCAATATTCCGCAAACTCCGGTAGTAGCGAGACAATCTCGGCGAAATAAGAAGTTTGGTTCTGAGCGATCACATAAGCTCGATGCAGTGGATCACCGTCAGTTCCAATCCCTCGCACCACCTCCATCAGTCCGACTCTCAGCTTTTCCAGCAGGTCAACCTTCTCGGCTTTATCATAGAGTCGAATGCGTCTTTTAGAATAAGGCTGTTTGAGCCTGTTGGCTAATTTCGTTGCGATTTCCGGCATATTCGGTCTTCCTTAATTTGTTGAAAATTACGTTTTACTTTTTAGGTACACTTCGCCCATGCCGCCCATGAGGGCTTGATGGACGAGATAGCGCCCACCGATCTTGTCGCCTTTTTTGTAACGGGGTCGAGATTGCATGATTCGTTGATCCATTAGCAAAAGTCACTTGATGGTTTTGTTTATTGAATGTTCATCAACCACATCGTATTGGCGTTGCCGTTACTCTACCTCAACCCATTACTCTTATAAGCTGTTCGCATATTGTAATTTTCTCTGCTGCGCTTGACAGTCCCAGTTGATAAGCTTTTTGAAAGCAAAAGAGCGCATCTTTTACTTTACCAATATTTGCCAAAGCTGCTCCCTTATTGAACCATGCCTCTGCAAAACCAGGATCTAATAAAATGGCCTGGTTGTAGCACTCGATTTCCTTATCATATTTCCCCAGTTTACCAAACAAAAGCGCCTTGTTATACCAAGCCATTTTATCTCCTGAGTCTAAAGAAAGAGCACGATCATAGCACTTCATCTCTTCATCAGTTTTTCCAATATGGCCTAATGCAACTCCTTTTTCAGACCACGCCATTGCATGTTTGGGATCCAACGAAAGTACATCATCATAGCAGGTGAGGGCTTCATCATATCTGCCGAGTTCCCTTAAGGCGATTCCCATATTGATCAATGCAGATATTAAATTAGGCACCAAAGAAAGTGCGTGTTTGCAAATTTCGATGGCCATCTCATGTTTTCCCAAGCTCGCTAATGCTCCGGCTTTGTTTGCCAAAGCAATGGCATTGAGCGGTTTTGCATCCGCTGGTATAGGCGGTGGAGTTCCAATTACACATCGGTACATTTCTTCAAGTTCAATGTGAAGAGCACGGAAGTCTTGATATCGGTGCTCCGGCAACTTCATTAAACATTTCGAGACGATAGCTGTCAAACCTGCTGCATTGCTGGGAAGGTAGGCTTTCAAATCCTGTGGCGTATCGTTCTGGTGCTTTCTTCTTAATTCATCAAAACTCTTCCCCTCGAATGGTCTGAATCCCGTAACCATCTCGAATAGCATTATTCCAAATGAATAGATATCTGCACGTAGGTCGACCCGTTTTACATCATCAAACTGTTCGGGCGCCATGTACTGAGGTGTGCCGGCTCCGTTTCCTGTCAAAGTTAGCCTTGAATTCGTCACTGCAGGCCCATCTATTTGATCATGTGCCACATCTATTTCATCAAATACCTTGGCTAATCCAAAATCGGAGATCTTTAAGGTTCCTTCCTGAGTAATCATGCAATTGGCGGGCTTGATGTCTCGATGTGCTTGAATGCCTTTTGAAAGAGCGTGTTCCATTCCGTAGCAAAACTGTATAGCGAATTGCAGAATGCGCTTCAGATCGAGCCGCAGTGTACCAATCCAACGGGAAAGGTCACCATCAGGCACGTATTCCAAAAACAAATAGGGCTTACCTCGGATGATTTGCACAAACCGCGCTCGCACGACGTTTTCGTGCATGTCCAGCTTCACCCAGGCTTCAGCCTCGCGTAGGAAGCGCTGGCGCAAGAAATCAGTTTTAAGGAATTGGTCTTGGAATGTCTTGGCCGCAAATGCTTCACGCAAATTGGTATCGTAAACAATGTAAATGATCCCCATGCCGCCTTTATAAATCTTATCAATTTGCCAGCGATCTTTTCCAGTGTTCGGGTCGGGTATTATGTCATTCTTCTGCCACTGTGTTGCCATCTCGCTAACTCCTGTCATTTCCAATGATAAATCCTCTGGTTATTCTTAAAAGATTGTACCCAAAACGTTTCCCCCATGCCGCCCATGAGGGCTTGATGGACGAGATAGCGCCCACCGATCTTGTCACCTTTTTTGTAACGGGGTTGGGATTGCATAGTCTAACCCAATCCTCCTTTCCAATTTGCAATTATTCAATTTGGTGCACCAGCAACCAACTCTCGCTAGCCTTCAACATATCCCTCGCCT
>Ga0247727_10015669_pt1 | contig 12382 bp, 14 predicted proteins | sample WisWelCaveWW1625_FD_202498 | JGI IMG/M metagenome (GOLD analysis project Ga0247727, IMG submission 202498) | Biofilm microbial communities from Wishing Well Cave, Virginia, United States - WW16-25 | ecosystem: Environmental > Aquatic > Deep subsurface > Groundwater > Cave microbial mat | place... | reverse complement strand
TCCTCCTTAACTTTAAAAATTTTAAAACAAGATACTCATGTCCAAGAAAAATTCCACAACGCGCAAAAAATTGTCTACGATGTCGTGACACTTATTTTGTCTACGATGTCCTGGCACTCATCAACTAACGAATAGCTTAAGGCCGGCAGGTAGAGCATCCACCGGACTTAAACTATCCGCTGGCGATTCTTTTTAATTTGGCCAAAATCTATTCCCGCTCGCGCAGCAACGCCTCGATCTTCGTGCGCAAAAGATCGATGGCCACGAGATTGAAGCCGCCTTCAGGAATGATCAAATCCGCGTAGCGCTTCGAAGGCTCCACGAATTGCAGATGCATGGGCCGCACGCTGTTTTCGTATTGCTCGATCACCGAGTCCATCGAGCGGCCGCGCTCGCGAATGTCGCGTTTGAGCCGGCGAATGAAACGCAAATCCGGATCGGTGTCCACATAAACTTTGATATCCATCAGCTCGCGCAACTGCGGATTATCCAAAATCAAAATGCCTTCGAGAATGATGACGTCGTGCGGCCCGGTGCTGCGCGTTTCGGCGCGGCGCAAATGTTTGGTAAAATCGTATATCGGAATCTCAATGGCATGGCCATGCAACAACTCTTGAATGTGCTCGACGAGTAAATCGGAGTCAATGGCGTCGGGATGATCGAAGTTCTGCGCCGCGCGCTGCTCAAAGGGAAGATGGCTGAGGTTTTTGTAGTAGGAATCCTGCTCGACGACAATGACGCGATCGGAGCCCAACTGGCTGATGATGCGTTGGGTCACCATCGTTTTTCCCGAGCCGGACCCGCCCGCGAGCCCCATCAAGATGCCGCGCGCTCTCAAATCATTGCTCCCGCGTTAGTAACCGGTCATCGAAAGCCTCGGGCAGGAGCTCCTGCAAAGCGAACGTGCGCGTTGCGCCTTTGGCATTCACTAAAATGACTTTCAAATTGCGCGCATAATCCCAAAGCACTTGCCGGCAAGCGCCACAGGGCGAGCAAAACTCCTCGGTGTCCGCGCTCACCACAATCGACTCAAACTCCTTCTCGCCTTCGGAAAGCGCTTTAAAGATCGCCACGCGCTCGGCGCAACACGTGAGGCCATACGAGCTCGACTCGATGTTGCAACCTTCGTAAATTTTGCCGGACGCGGCGAGCAAGGCCGCCCCGACGTGAAAATGAGAATACGGCGCGCGCGACATGGTTTTGGCGTGTCGCGCGGCGGCAATGAGCTGGTTTAGCGCAATCTTCATGATGACTCATCTATGAAGTAGGTTGAGCGTGGGCGGGCGCGGAGCACGCAACTGGGCGCCGGCGAGAAAAAAAATCCGAGCCCCACTGGACTCGGATTTTCAATTGCAGTCTTCAACTACCTCGTCATTCATTCAAAAAGGCAGGTCTTCTTCACTCGGCGCGCCTCCGGCAGAAGGCGGAACAAAATCATCGCCCGGAGGAGGAATATCAACCGCGCCGCTGCCGCCGCTATCAGACTTCTTGCCCAGGAACTGGACATTGAGGGCAAACACTTCCGTGATGTACCGCTTCACCCCTTTGTCATCGTCCCATGAGCGATGTTGCAGGCGGCCTTCTACATAAACCTGCTGGCCCTTTTTGAGATACTCGCCCATCACTTCCGCCGTGCGCCCGGAGGTCACGATGCGATGCCACTCAGTGCGTTCCTGCATATTGCCGGATTTGTCCTTGTAAGAATCCGAGGTTGCAACGCTGAAAGTCGCAATCGGTATGTTGCCGGGCGTATATTTGAGCTCCGGGTCTTTGCCAACATGACCGATCAACATCACTTTGTTGAGTCCACGCGAGGCCATAATGCTCCCCTTTCTTGTTTGGGTTCACAGCATATCTAAAATGGATTAGACGATAACGCGCTCTTTCCCGGCAGTCATATTCTGCGCACTCAGATTGCGTCACATTGCCGGCAGAAGATTTTTACCGCGCTTTAGGGTAGAGATTTTTTTCAAGTGAGTCAAGAACTTTGTTGTGACAAAAACTGCTCGGCTTCTCTCACGTCTTCTGCCGAGCCGATAATCAACGGTGTGCGTTGGTGCAGGGCGTTGGGTGTAATCGCCATGATGCGCTGCTTGCCGTCACTTGCTGCGCCCCCCGCTTGTTCCGCAATGAACGCGAGCGGGTTCGCTTCATAGAGCAGGCGCAATTTGCCCTTGGAATTTTTTTTGTCCGCGGGATAAAGAAAAATGCCGCCGTACAAAAGATTGCGATGAAAATCGGAAACCAGCGAGCCAATGTAACGCGCAGAATAAGGCCGGCCCGTGGCTTGGTCATTCGCTTTGACGTGATTGATGTAGTTCTGCATACCCGTGGTCCAATTCACGGAGTTGCCTTCGTTCGTGCTATAAATTTTGCCGCGCTTGGGGATTTGAATGTTTTCGTGCGAGAGCAGAAACTCGCCCAACGTCGGATCGAGCGTGAAGCCGTGCACGCCCTGGCCGGAAGTATAAACCAAAATCGTGGAGGAGCCGTAGAGCACATAACCCGCGCCCACTTGCCGATCGCCCATTTGCACCGCGTCTTCCAATGTTCCACGCTCAGCCAAGCTCACTTTGCGATGAATGGAGAAGATCGTGCCGATGCTCACGTTCGCGTCGATGTTCGAAGAGCCGTCCAAAGGATCGTACAGCAGCACGTAATGGCCGCACTTGAACTCGTCCGGAATCGCGATCAAATCGTCGCGCTCTTCGCTGGCCATGCAGCACAGCCTGCCGGTGTGATCCATCGCGCGAAAGATCACGTCGTCGGCGTATTCATCCAGCTTGCGCACCATTTCGCCTTGCACGTTTTCGGAGCCGGTGAAGCCGAGAATATCGGCCAAGCCCGCGCGCCGCACTTCCCGCGAAATGACTTTCGCTGCAAACGCCATGTCGTAGAGCAATGCCGAGAACTCGCCGGTGGCTTTTGGAAAATGCTTCTGCTGCTCGATGATGTGCCGCTCGATGGTCATCAGCTTCTTGGGCATGGCGTTCTCCTCGTTTGAAAAGATCACAGGCTGGATTGATGAACTCGAATGATTCGCGTCATGGTGAGTGCGGGCAATATAAACGGGAAGGAGAAAAAGTCAAGAGGGAAGTCGGGGCGCGCTAGCTTTTTTTAAACTTGTTTGATCAGACCAACTCAGGATTTTTGTTTCCCCGCTGCCAACAGTGTAGTATTGAATTTGCGTTCGGTTGATTCGAGCCACCTTTCCCCTACGAGAGCTTTTTGCTTTAAACTCTGAAAGCCGAAAAAGTCTTTGAAGAAGCTTGGGAAGCTCAAACAATCGTTCGTTCGGAAGTGGAAGACACAAAATACAATTGCGCTGATGGGCAGGAAACTTTTTCCAGAAATCTATAACATTGGTCGTGACAAAAAGCACAATCATGCGGCAGCGGCTTTCGCTTCACGCCTTATCAACGAAGCAGCCAGCTTCCGGGCCTCTTCCACAGCTTCGCGGTTGACTCGCCCCTGCAAATTTTCTAACAGTTTTTCCAATGGCATTCCCGTCGCAAGCAGATCCAGCAGGACTTCAACCTCGATGCGAGTATACTTGAATGTAGGGCGTCCGCCACAGACACCGGGCGCGCTAACGATAAATTTGCCCAGAGCGTAATATTCGTAAGGCTCACCGCCAACGATCTCTCGGGACAATTCTTTTCTCGCTTTTATCATGGCTCTTTTTCGTGCGTTCTTCATAAAGATCAATCCCAATTGTTTTCATTGTCAAAGTAAAGCCGAAGCTTGTTTTTCGCAAGTCCGTTCTCGCTGACTTTTGCGTTTGTCGATGAACGCAGAAATGTTATATTCGCGGCACTCGCACAATTCGTTTTTCTCTCGATCAAAGCGCGACACACTCTCATGTCAAAACCTCCCGTCCATATCAAATCCTATCTCGCTGATGAAGCGATCTTCTTCATGCGCCATCAAATTCGCGCAGCGGGCGGCAATGAAGTTTTCTTCGTTGGCAAGGTGAATTCCGAAGGTATCGTCGAAAGCGTGCAAGTGGTCGCGCGCGGGAACAAAGTCATGGTGCCCGCGATCATCAACAACGTACACACCGGCGATGCGGTCATTCATAATCATCCCTCCGGCGGCTTGCAACCTTCCAATGCCGATGCTTCCATCGCTTCGCACCTCGGCAATGAGGCTGTGGCATTTTATATCGTCAACAACCACGTCTCGGAAATCTACGCCGTGGTCGAGCCGCAGAAACGGAAGCAGATCGTCAAGCTTGCGGCCGATAAACTCGCGGCCTTTCTCGGTGAAGACGGCCCGCTGGCCAAGAAGCTGGAGAATTACGAAGCGCGCCTGCCGCAGCAAAAGATGTTGGAGCACGTGGCCGAGGCTTTTAATGAAAACAAAATAGCTGTTATCGAAGCGGGCACGGGCACGGGCAAGACGCTCGCCTACTTGCTGCCCGCCATTGAATGGAGCGTGCGCAATCGTGAGCGCACCGTGATTGCGACCGGCACGATCAACTTGCAAGAGCAGCTCATCAACAAAGACATTCCGCTCTTGCAAGAGGCGCACGATCTCAATTTCCGCGCCGTGCTCGTGAAAGGGCGCACGAACTACGCCTGCCGCCGCAAGCTGCTCGAAGTCTCCACGCAGCTCGAGATGTTCACTGATGCGAATCAACAAAATGAATTGCAGATGATCGTGGAATGGGCGAGGAAAACGACGGACGGCAGCAAGTCTGATCTCGGGTTCATTCCGAACGAGGCGGTGTGGGAGAAGATTCAATCCGAGAGCGACACCACGCTGCGCGCGAAATGCCCCTTCTACAACGAATGCTTCTTTTATAATGCCCGCCGCCGTGCCGCGAGCGCCGACATTCTCGTGGCGAATCATCACATTCTCTTTGCCGATCTCGCGGTGCGTAGCGAATCCGGCGGCAACTCGGAAGTGGCGGTGCTGCCGAAATACAGTCGCATCATTTTGGATGAAGCGCACGACATCGAAGACGTGGCCTCCTCTTATTTCGGCGCCGCCACGAGTTATCATGCTTTTCTGCGCGTGCTGCACAAGCTCTATCGCATCAAAGACGGCAAGACCACCGGACTGCTGCCGTTCGCGATGAGCAAGCTGCAAAAGCAATCGCACAAAATCACGGATTCGCTCTTCGAAAAATTCCGCGACCGTATCGAGGGGCTGTGTGAGCCTTCCGTGCAAAACGTCGAGTATCATCTCAGCGAGACGATGGAGCGGCTCTTCGTGTGGGGCGCAAAACAGCGCAAAGACGAATTTGCCGAAATCAAAGTTCGCCTCAAGCCGAGCATAACGCGCGACAGCTTTTTTCAGGACATCATGCACAAGCAGGCGAAGCCTTTTCTCAACGCGCTGCAATCCTGCGCGGAAGAGATCGCAAAGCTGAATCCGCTCTTTGACAACGTCGAGCACTTCATCGGCGAGGAGGCCGCCTCGCTCGCGGTGGACATCAACGCGCAAACCAATCGCTTGCTCGAAATGGCGAAGAAGCTCGAGCAAGTTTTGTTCAGCAAGGACGAAAGCCTCGTGCGTTGGCTGGAGCTCAAAGAATTCCGCTTCGGCAATATCGTGCGCCTGTACAGCGCGCCGCTGAACATTTCCGCGTTGATGCAAAAAGCCGTGTTCAAAGCCTTCCCAACGGTCATCATGACCTCCGCGACTTTGGCGGTGGGCAAGTCATTCCAATTTTTGGAAGAACGCTTGGGCTTGCGTGGAGTCGAAGAACAGAGGCGCATCACGATCAAGCTCGAATCGCCTTTTGATTATGAACGTCAAGTTCTCGTCGCGATTCCGACGGACATTCCCGCGCCCACCGAAGGCACGTACCCGCGCGTGTTGAAAGATTTGTTGTCGCGCACGCTGGAAATTTCGCAAGGCCGCGCCTTCATTCTATTCACGGCGTATGGCCTGCTCAATCAAGTCTACAACCAACTCGCGCCGGAGTTGAGCGCGAAGGGCATGCTCGTGCTCAAACAGGGCGGGGAGAATCGGCATCGCTTGTTGGAGAGATTCAAAGCGCAAGTCGGTTCCGTGCTCTTCGGCACCGATAGTTTTTGGCAGGGCGTGGACGTGCATGGCGAGGCGCTCGAATGTGTGATCATGCCGCGCTTGCCGTTTCGCGTGCCGACCGAGCCGATCATCGAAGCGCGCGTGGAGGCCATCGACAAAAACGGCGGCAATTCGTTCATGGAATTTTCCGTGCCGCAGGCCGTGATCAAATTCAAACAAGGCTTCGGCCGTCTCATCCGCCGCAAATCCGACTTCGGCGTGATCGCCATTTTCGACAATCGCATCGCCACGAAATTCTACGGCAAAATTTTTATGGAGTCATTGCCGGAATGTAGAGTCGCTGCGGGCGCAAGCGAGGAGGTGTTTGAGGAGATGAGGAAGTTTTATAAGAGGCAGAGAGGGTGAAACGTCATTGGGTCATTGAGTCATTGGGTCATTGCAGGGCCTTTGATGAGCCGTCACTCATGATGTCATTCTGAAAGAACCTTCCCTCGCGCTTGAAACAGTTATCAAAAAGATAAACCACAATCGTAGCATGCGGGCGGAGCTTTAAGGAGTTATATCGTCCAATCTTCAAACTTGAGATAAGCCATCCAGCCTTGAAACTGTTCTTGAAAGCTGATAATCGATACAAAAATGAGATCGGGGGAATACCGGCTTAGTCTCGTGGACAGCTTCGTGAAGGCAGGCTCGGTACGTCTTTGCATGATGCTCAGATGGTCGGTGTCCAAAACATAACAGGTCATAACTGCGCATCCAACCTTTCCTGCTCTCTTATTTTTTGTCCGAGGGCTGAAATCTCATCGAAGGCCGGGTCGTTTTCAAATACACCGGAAATCTTCTGCCACCACGGCCTGGAGTAATCTTTCGGCAATTGCGCTTTGAGCAAGTTGAGTTCGCGCTCGACAATCTCAATGCGCTGTTCTAAGGCCGGGTTGTTTTCCATTTGACTTCTCCGTTTAGGCCGGTTTTTATATATCAAAAATCATTTTAAAAAACTATGCTTTTTTCGTTGCTTCTTCAAGCCATTTCATAATCGACCAATACTTCCAATAGGGCAGAACTTTGACGCTCTTGCCGTTGTTGCGCACTTCGGTTTCGGTCTGCGCCGAGATCATCAAACCGTCTTTTAAATTGAAGCGGCGCAAAAATTTCAATAGCGCATCAGCGTGCTTCGCTGTCACGTTTTCGCGTATTTTGATTTCAATCGGCAGCACGGCGTGGCCTTCGGCATGAATCAAATCGACTTCCTCCTTTTGCGGCGAGCGATAAAAATATTTTGCCCTCAGGCAATTGATCCAAAACTGCTCCAGCAACAACGGCAGGTTCAGCTCTCCGGTCAGCGCAAAGGTGAAACCGGGGTTGGAAAGATAGACGCGTTTCAACTTCTTCTCGCTGGAGAGCAGGTTCGTAGAATAGTTATAAAGCTTCTGCACAAGAAAAGAGTACTCGAGGTAGTTGAAGTAATTCGCGACCGTGCGTTGATCCCACTGCAGGTCATTCGCAAGGTTCTTGTATTCCAAATACAAGCCGGGGCGTTGCGCCAAAATGTGCAGCAAGCGGCCCAGCAAGTCCGGCGCGGCCACGGCGAACACTTCGGGAATGTCTCGATAAATCGCGCGTTCGAGCAACGATTCTTTAAAGTATTTGACCGTTTGCGCTTCATCAAAGGCGAGCGCTTCGATAAAACCGCCGCTCTTCAAGTATTTTTGAAATTCAACTACAAGGCTGGTTTGAAAAATCGCTTCGCGCTCCGCGTCGATCTCAACATCTTTGAAACGCAAATATTCCGGAAAATCCAGAGGGGCAATTGCGTATTCAAAAAATCTTCCGGCCAAGCTCTCGCGGCTTCCGACTTTCATGGCGAGATTGGCCGAGCCGGAGAGAATGATCTTCACGTTGGGGTGCAGATCGTAAAGAATTTTTATCTGCTCTGGCCAGTTGGGAAGCTTTTGTATCTCATCCAGAAAAAAATAGATGCGCTCGTGGCCCAAGAGCTCGCTTTGCAAAACGTGCGTTTGATAAAAGCTGATCACTTCTTCCAATCCGAAGCGCGCTTCATCGAAGGAATAGTAGAGCAATTGATACGGGGTCGCGCTCTTGCTCTTGAGCAGGCGGTCAATGAGTTGAAAGATCAAGGTGGTTTTGCCGACGCGGCGCAGACCGGTAATAATTAGCATTTGGCGCAGCGCCAGAGATTGCTGCAAGGTCGCAAAAACTTCTCGCGGCTTTCCGACAAGACTGGCGGGCGCTACTTTCAGCCGCCACCAGGGATTGAAGCGATTTAGAGTTGATTGCATGGCAATGTCATTGGTTTTTAAATGCAATGACATTCTATTGTCATTCGCTTTAAAGTGCAAGAAAAATTTTTGGTTTTACTGATGCTTTAGTAGTGAGGAGGGATCTCATGTATGCCAAAGCATTATCCTACTTGCAACAAATGTTGGGGCCTGCGGCTACGTTTCGCGAGGGCCAATGGGAAGCGATCAACGCGGCCATCAATCAACGCAAGAGATTGCTCGTGGTGCAACGCACTGGTTGGGGCAAGAGTTTGGTTTATTTTCTCGCCACGCGCCTGCTGCGCGAGCAAGGCAAAGGCCCGAGCTTGCTCGTGAGTCCCTTGCTCTCGCTCATGCGCAATCAAATTCTCATGGCCGAAAAGATCGGCGTGCGCGCGGCTACCATCAACAGCGCGAACGCGAGTGAATGGCAGGAAGTGGAGGCGCGTTTTCTCGCCAATGACGTGGACATTCTCATGATCTCGCCCGAGCGTTTGAACAACGCACGCTTCCTCGAAAAAGTTTTACCGGCCATGCAGCATCGTCTTAGCCTGTTCGTGGTGGATGAAGTGCACTGCGTCTCGGATTGGGGCCACGACTTTCGTCCGGACTATCAACGCATCGTGCGCATCGTCAAGCTTTTGCCCAAGAGCGTGCCGGTCATCGGCGTGACCGCGACCGCAAATGATCGCGTGGTGCAAGACGTGGTGGAGCAGCTCGGCGCCGATCTTGAAATCGTGCGCGGCTCGCTCATGCGCGAAGGCTTACGCTTGCGCAACATTGTGCTCTCGGATCAAGCCGAGCGTCTGGCTTGGCTCGCGGAAAATCTGCCCAGGCTTCCGGGCAGCGGTATTATTTATTGTCTCACCGTCGCGGACAGCAATCGCGTGGCGCATTGGCTGCAACAGCAAGGGCTGAATGTGCGCGCCTATCATGCAGACATTCCCGTTGAAAAGCTCCATCGGTATTTTGCTGGCAGGCCGCGAGGACGACGAGATTCAAGAATACTTCATCACCACCGCGTTTCCGCCGCCGGAAGTGATGCTTGCCGTGTTGCGCGCATTGGAGCAAAGCGACGGATTGACGATAGCCGAGTTGCAAAAAAGCATCAACGCTTCATTCACCGTGCTGGAGAAAGCGCTCAAGCTTTTGTTGATTGAAGGCGCGGTCTCGCAAGTCAAAAGCACTTATCATCGCACGGCCAATCCCTGGCAGCCGAATTACGAACGCTATCAAGCCGTCACGCAAATGCGCAGACACGAGCTGCAGAAGATGCAGGAATACGTTCACACCAAAGAGTGCTTGATGGCGTTTCTCGGACGCGAGCTTTCCGATCTGTGCGCGCAGCCATGCGGACGCTGCGGCAATTGCAGCACGCCCAAGCTGCCCGATCACGTGCTGAATCCGCAGCTCACTTTGGACGCGGTGAAATTCTTGCGCGGCGAATACCAAATCATTGCGCCGCGCGTGCAATGGCCGTTTGCGCTCGAGCCCGAGGGCAAGCGCACGATTCCGAAAGAATGGCAAAATCAAGCGGGCCGCAGTTTGTGTATTTACGGCGATGCGGGCTGGGGACGATTGGTGACGAGAGGCAAGTATCACGAACACCATTTCAGCGATGAGTTGGTCGTAGCTTCGGCGCAATTGATCATGAACGATTGGCGGCCCGAGCCTTTTCCAAAGTATGTCGCGGCAGTGCCTTCGTTGCGCGAAAGCAGTTTGGTGAAAGATTTTACCTCCGCCTTGCGCATGCATTGCAAATTCCGTTTGCCGATCTTGTGAAAAAAATCAAAGAGACCAAGCCGCAAAAAGAAATGGCGAACAGCGCGCAACAAGCGGCAAATCTCTTCGAGGCTTTCACCGTCGTTGCGCCAACGCCGAATGGCCCGTGCTTGTTGGTTGATGATATCTTCGACTCGCGCTGGACGTTGACGGTGATCGGCTATCTCATCTCGAAAAGCGGCGGCGAACCGGTTTATCCTTTCACGCTGGCGAAGGCATCTGATCGTAGAAAATTGGATTGAAGCTCGTAATGCAGACGGCCAGCCTACAAGACAGGTAATGACAGAAAAATGTAGGGCAGAAAAATTTTAATGGCTACTCGTTGCTTTGTGGTGAGCATTTCTTCAATGATACCAAGCTCCAATATTTTTGCCCTTCATTTTTCTGTCTTTGCTTTTGCTCAAGCCAACTTACTTTGTCTATCTCAAAACAAGTCTTTTATCGGAATGCAAGTAACATGAGCACACTGTTATTCACCAACGACGCGCACGCGCTCATCATGGCGTGCTCATATGTAGGCTTGAATCCTAAAGGCGATTTGCTGCCGCTCACTTTGAAGGAGTGGAACGCGCTCGCCGCGAAGCTGGTGCAATCGCAGCTAAAAACGCCGGGCGGGATGTTGGGACTTGCAGCCGAGACTTTGCAAAGTGAGCTTGAGATTTCTTTGGGCGAAGCACAACGCTTGGCGGCATTGTTGGAGCGCGGCGCAGCAGTCGCGTTCGAATTGGAAAATTTAACGAACGCCGGCATCCGCATCGTCACGCGCGCGGATGAATACTATTCTCAACGGCGAAAAAAATTCGCGAGCGCGAGGCGCGGGAATATGTTTTTGAAGAGCGGCTGCTTTTGCTCTCGCCCTTTCATCCCAACACGCCGTTTCACGTCGCAAACGCCATGTCGCGCAACAAGCTCATTTACGCGCTCGCGAATTATGCCGTCGTGGTCGCGAGTGATTTGGAGAAGGGCGGCACGTGGGCGGGAGCTACCGAGAATCTCCGCAAAGGTTATGCGCCCATGCTCGTGCGCAGCGAGGCCGACGCGCCGCAAGGCAATCACGCTTTGCTTGAAAAGGGAGCCGCGCCGCTCGCGGCTTCCGAGTTGGAGCAAGCGGATTTGGATTTGCGCCAATTCTTCGCGGAAAAAATTTCCACAAAACCGGATGCCGAGCCTGCCACAAATCTGCAAATGGGATTATTCGAAGCTTGAGCAAGAACGCACTCTTGGCTTTCATCCCTAAAATGCTTATCATTTGTCATGACGAACATCGACAACATCCACGATAATTTTTTTCGGAGAGTTCTCTCCGAGATTCCCAATGCCCGTGCTTTTCTGCAAGCGAACTTGCCGGAAGATTTGCAGCAGGAGCTTGATCTGAGCGCGATCGCGCTCGATCCGACGTCGTATATTTCCGAAGCGTACAAAGAAGCTTTTTCGGATGTCGTAGTAAAGTGCCGCACGAAAGGCGAGAACGCGCCGGTCGATATCTACATTCTCTTCGAGCATAAATCGCATCCGGATAAAAAGACCCTCGTGCAGCTATTGCGGTACATGCATCTCATGTGGGAGAAAGACGGCGACGAGAAAAAGCCCTTGCGCATGATCGCGCCGATTGTATTTTATCACGGCAAGGAGCCTTGGCAGCTTCCGCGCCGGTTCGTGCAGCAATTTCCGGCGACGGAAAGGCTGAAGAACTTTTTGCTCGACTATGAGTATATTCTTTTTGACACGAACGCGTGGAATTGGGAGGCCGAAAGCAATCAGCCTTTGAAGCAGAACGTTTTTCTGCTTTCAGCGATGTTGTTGATGAAAGCCGCGTTCCACCAGAACTTGGAGATTATTCGGCAAGTTTTTCAGTTATGGAATCAAATGGGCTTCGTGACGGAAACGGATCGCATCAACTTTTTGATGATCTATATCGCGGAGACGCACGATGTTCCCGCCCGGAATTAACCCGAATGCTGGAAGAGAGTAAAATCGAAGGAGAAAACACCATGCCCACTTTAGCGCAAAGACTGAGGGAAGAAGGCAAAGAACAAGGGGTGCAGCAAGGAATGCAACTAGGCCATCTTCTCGGCAAACAAGAAGCGTTGATCATGCTTTTGGCCAATCGTTTTCAAATGACTGAAACCGAAAAGCAGCTTATTGCGGCGGTAAAAGAGGCGGACAAGCTGAACGCCGCTTTGCAAATGGTCGTCACCGCAGATTCGAAAGAAAAGGTTTTGAGCCTTCTAAAGAACGGCGCGTCCCTCTGATCGCGCGCGTAGACGATGATTTGACTTTCATTCTCCGGCGGTAAATGTTCGTCGCCGACGTGTAAACCA
>Ga0247727_10015668_pt1 | contig 12383 bp, 9 predicted proteins | sample WisWelCaveWW1625_FD_202498 | JGI IMG/M metagenome (GOLD analysis project Ga0247727, IMG submission 202498) | Biofilm microbial communities from Wishing Well Cave, Virginia, United States - WW16-25 | ecosystem: Environmental > Aquatic > Deep subsurface > Groundwater > Cave microbial mat | place... | reverse complement strand
CGCGGACTCCTTCTTCAAATCCATGAGATCGGGCACGGCGGTCTGCATGCGGAACGCCATCTCGTAGGAACCAATGAGCGCGTCGAGGTCGCTGTTCACGGCATCCTCCGCGAGCCGGCGCGCATTCATCCGCCGCAGCAAATCGAGCTGCACACGCTGCTCCTCCGGTTTCAAGTGCGTGCCCGCGAGATTCGGCACGGGATCGCCGCCGCCTTCCTTGCCGCCCGGTCGCACGAACGTGGCCTGAAACGACGCCGGCAGGAAGGCGCTGCCGTGATTGTTCGAGCCAAAATTTCGCAGCGGATTCATGGCGATGAATCCGGGCAGGTCACTGGTCTCCGCGCCCAGCCCATACGAGACCCAGGACCCGAGCGACGGACGCGCCTGCAACTGATGCCCCGTGTGAAACATGGGCACGCCGGTCTCATGCGCCTGCGCGTCGGTTTGCATGGCCGTGAGCACGCAGAGATCGTCCGCGCGCTTCGCCAGGTGCGGCAGCAGCTCGCTCATCCACTGCCCGCTCTGGCCGTGCTGTTGGAATTTCCACGGGCTGCCGAGCAGCTTGCCGCCCGGCTTGCCGTCCTTTCTGGTGAACGGTTTGCCGTCGTCTTCCTGAAGCTTGGGTTTGTAATCAAACGTGTCCAGGTGCGAGACGCCGCCCTGCATGAAGAGCAGGATCACGCGCTTCGCCTTCGGCGCAAAATGCGGCTCCCGGGTCGCGGCGCGCGCCGCCAGGCCGGAGAAGGCCAGGTAGCCGAAGCCGCTGAGCGTGCGGCGCAGCATGTCACGGCGGGAAATGGAGAATTGCGGATTCATGGCAGGCGAAGTTTGAAATTTTTACGGGCAGTTAGAGTGAGACGGGAGAGTTTCATGTTTTGATACGCTCGCGGTCATGGGAGGCGAATCACCTGGCCTTGTGCCTCCAAGGCTGACTGCAATTCGCTCATTGGCACCTTGCGCAGGTCAACGCTGTGTTTGATGGCGAGATGCGCGGCGACACCAGCGGCCTGACCGAGGCACATCCATGTCGGTTCCATGCGGATGCTGGAAAAGGCGACATGCGTGGTGCTGGCGGCGACGGGCACAATGAGGCCGTCGATCTTTTTCGGGACCATGATGCGATACGGGATGTGGTAGGGCCGCGTGATGTAATCCAACATGCCGAGGTAGCCTTCGAGCACGAGCGTGTCGCCGGGCTGGCGCTTGCGGACGGGGAAGCTGTCGATGGGGAACTCGCCCACGGCGATGCAATCGGGCTGATGTGTCGCGGCCTGGCCTTTGCCGGTGATGTCGTGCTGGGTGAGCGTGTATTCACCGATGAGGCGGCGGCCTTCGCGGACGTAGAGTTGCCAGGGAAAGTGCGCGTTGTCGGTGAACTCGTCCTTCGGCAGATGCAGTTCGTTCGCCAGCTTGCGATGCGCCTCGGGCACTTCGGGATCGTTTTGCAGGAACCACAGCAGGCCGAGCACGAGGCCGCGGTGCCGTTCGCAGATGCGCTGCCGCGTGGCGTCGTCGCCCTCGATGTAGCCGCGGTTCTCCTCGCCGAAGGGGAAGCCGAGCGGGCGCGGGTTGATGTTCACGTCCGTCTTGTGGTTGGGGATGTCGGTGACGGACAGGGCGCGCACGAGCGTGTCAAAGTGCGCTGGATTGTAGCCGCGACCGGGCTTCAAAACTTTCGGCCCCGCGAGGCGACCGGCTTTGAGGTCGTCGAAGTAGCCGAGGTAGTTCGTGCGGTCGTAGCCCGGCGGCGGCTCGGTCATGCGATGCGCGTTTGCCGGGTCTTTCGTGAGGCAGAGGCGATACGTGTAGGCGGGCAGGCGGTCATCCGCCGCGCCCGTCGTGCCGGGCAGGAACTCGTGCGTCTGGTAATCGAAATAGACGACGCCGGCGTGCGGCTCGCCGAATTCCTCGCGCGACTCGCGACCGACGCGGAACTCCGCGCCCGCCGCCGCGTAGAGATCACCCTCGTAGGTGGCGTCGATGAAGACGCGCGCGTCGAGTCTGCGCGTCCCGCCCGACTTCCGATTCACGATCACGATGCTTTTAAGCGCGCCCGCCTCGACTCCGGCCGACTTCAGTCGCCAGCCTTTCAGCACGGTGATCTTCGATTGCTCGCGCAGCATGGCTTCGAGCACTGCCTCGGCCACGGATGGCTCGGAGTAATAGCCGTCGTGGCAGAGCCTCACGTTTTCCGAGCCGGCCCCGTGGCGCTCGACGTAGTGGCGCTTCACGCGCTGCGTGAACTCCACGAACAACCCGCCGATCATCGCGCGATTCTCGACATCGCTCTTGCCCAGGCCGCTGGTGATCATGCCGCCGATGTGATCGTGATACTCGATCAACGTCACGGTGCGCCCCTGCTGCGCGGCGGCGATGGCCGCTGCGATGCCGCCGGGCGTGCCGCCACAGACGACTACATCCTCCGCATGAAGTGTGGCGGCGACAAAGACGCAGAGCAGCGCCGGGAGGAGGCGCTTCATGGCTTCGGGAAGGTTTTCTCCGCGTCCCACACGATGACGGCCATGTGGTAGCCCTTGGCGGAATCGGGCGGCTCGCCGGGCAGCGCGGAAGCGTAGTAGGCGGTGACGATCTGGCCGTCGGCGCGTTGCACGCTCGAGGGGTAGCCGCCGTCGAGGCCGTTCCAGTCGATGAGGCGCACCGGCTTGCTCCACGTCTCGCCGTTGTCGGCGCTCATCATCGCTTCGAGTCCCTTTTTGCCGAAGTCGGAGGCGCGGTCGCCGTAGCTGAAGAGCACGCGGCCGTCGCGCAGTTTCGCGAGGTGGCCATTCACACGCTGGAAGCCGGTCATCGTGCGCTTGATCGTCCAGGTGCGGCCGTCGTCGTTGGAGGCGCACAGAATCACCTGGTCCTTCTTCTCGACGCCGGTGCCGATGCGCGCCGAGGCGAGCCAGCGTCCGTCGCCGAGATGTAGCACCGTGGTTTCGTTGGAGTCGGGGCCGATGACGACCGGCTCGCCCCACGTTTTCCCGTCGTCCTTGCTGCGGTAGAGCCATGAGCGGAACCTGCGCTCTTCGTATTTTTCCCACGGCCCCTGCGTCGCATAAACTGACACGCAGAGATCGCCGTTCTTCGCGATCTGCACATCGCCGAACGGTGTCGCAGGCTGGCCGCTGGGTGTCGTTTGTGGAAAGGCATCCTTCATCACCCACCACGATTTGCCGCCGTCGGGGGAGCGACTCAGCCACGGCCCGAGCACCTCGTGGCGAAAACTTCCGCGAGCGCGCGGCTGGTTTGGCGGCCAGCGATTTGACCAGCCCCCGGTGAGCACGATCAAATCGCCATTCGCCGCGAGGCCCGCCGCGTGATTCATGCGAATCGTCTCAGGCTCATGCTGCGTGGCGGCGCTGCCGAGCTTCCACGTCGCGCCGCCATCGCCGCTGAGCCAGCACTCGACATCGCCGGGCCGATGGCCGTGGCTGGCATTGTTGAAGATGAAGGCGGCGAGCGTGCGCCCGTCATTGAGCAGTTTCAGATTCGGCCAGGCGCAATGATTGTGAGCCGTGATCACCGGCACGGGCGGATGGCCGTCGCGATCCACGGCGCGCGGCAGATCGGCGGCGTTCGCGACCACCAAGTCCAAAGTGGTGACGATGACGATGAACTGGCAGGCTGTCCGTAGAACAGCGTTCAGACGGGATGGATGGATCATGGCTGCTTCGCTTGGCTGGGTAATTTAGTGAGAGCGGGCTGTCATTTCCGCGTGGCGCTTTGGTCTTCGTTGAGCCAGTCCGCAAGGGGAACCATGGCGGTGGCGTCGCCTTGGCTCTTGCCGAGTCTAAGCTCCACCGTGACCGTCGTTGGCCGGGTTAGTTTGCCGAGTTGAACCATGATCTTTCGCAACCCTGGAGTTGGCTTTTGCGGTGCCGCCAGATTCACTTCCTGCACGGTGAAGGAAGCTCCAGGCGGCGATAGGAGCGTGGCCACACAAGTTTTGCCTTTCGCCGTCAGTGTCGCTGTTCGCCCGGCAAGCAGAACGTCTGCGCGGGTGTGCATTGACCACGTCAGGCTGGTCGCTTGATCGGGTTCAATTTCATCCTGAACAATGGCAACGCGTCCGTCGCGCTTCAGACAAACACCGCGCTTTACGGCTTTGGCGGAGTGCCGGTAGGGGCGCGTGAGATCGACCACGGCCAGGCCCCGGATCGCCGTCGAATCAAACATGGTTATCGCAGCCTCACCATCCACGGGCTGGTTCTGGCCGTCGAACACCAGCGTGTTCTGCCCCTCGGTGCGCTCACGGTAATAACTCCAGCGCTTTCCATCGTCGGTCGCTGAGTCGAAGTAACCCGCCAGGCCATAATCATCAGCGCCGAGTTCCACGGCCCAGGCAACGCCGTCGCCTCCAAAGACGAATGTCCCCAGATCAAGGTTGTTATGCTTGGCGCGATTGGAGCCGCCTTTCAAAGCGAGATAAGCGGCGGACGGGTCATTCCAACGCTCACGAAATGCCACAATCTCCTGCCCGCGAAAACGCTGGTCGAGCGGCAGTGGACTGCCCGCTTGTTGCGGCGGAGTGAGGTAGAGCAAGCCCGCGAGACCATCCCAGCCACCACCCGCGCCAAATCTGGTTTCGCGCCCGGCATAGGTGATCGGTGTCGCCACCTGCGCGAGCCGCCCTTTTCTGGATTCAAGGGCTGCTTGGTGAAGCACGGGTTGTGCAAAAGTCTGTCCGAGCCATAGCAACGACGTGAAGGCAAGGCCGGAGCCGGAGTCGGCAAAGGCAAAGGACTGTGCTTCAGTTCCGCTGAGAAAGATCAGCCCGTTCCCCGCGACGTGAAGCCCAGCCACACGATCAAGCCCGAAGGTGGCGCCACACGCACGGCGCAGGGACTCGATGGCGACGCGGGTGTAGGTCAGGGCGTAGTCGCCATAGACAGTTCCTTCCTCCCATGCGCCATCAGGCATCCAGAGGTTGATGGCTCTTGGAAGAATTTTCAGCGCAGACTCAATCGTCTCCGCGGCGATGCGCGGCTCCTCGTCTGCAATGGCGAGCGCTCCTGCCAGCAACCCGCCAGCGCAGACATGGGCCCAGTTGTTGAGCTTCTCCGATGTTTCATAGCCTTTCAGGTGGTTGCGGTCACGAGCACGCAAACCTTTCGTGACGATGGCACTCACGATGGCTGCCCGCTCCTGGCTCGATAGATCAGCATGGAACCAGTCCAGACCCACCGCCATCGCGTGAGTCATCTCGGCAGTGTCCAGGAAGTGGGATGGATTCCAGTCGGGAAAACCAGCCAGCGCGGCCAGCTCTGCTTTGGCCCGCCCGATCCACTTGGGATCGCCGTCGATGAACTTCATCATCGCCAGCGCGTAGATTCTCAGCACAGCCTCTCTGCTGGTATCGAGCAGGCTTTTCTCCGGGCCGAGCATCCGGTGGGTGAGCGGGGTCACGGTCAGCAGGTCTGCGGCAACGGCCTGGACATTCTGGTAAAGCTGCTGGTGATGCGGGTCGCTGGCCACGCGCGCTTTCAGAGCCGCCCATTCTTCGGCGGAACAGATGATTCTGGGATGCGTTTTGGACAATGCCCGCACCACGTCCTGTCCAGTCGGGGGCTTGAACTCCCGTGCCTCGATCACCTGAACGGCTGGCTCAGCGGCATTCAATGGAGAAATGCCGAGAGTGGCGATGAAGGCGGCGGCGTGGAGAAGTTTCATGGCGGGACAGCTTCAAATGGTATCGAGGCTGATTCGGGGTGCTCTGCCGACTTGCGGAAGGAGGCTGTGGTTATCCAGGCCGAAGAAACGCTCGCTGTCGGTCATCGCTGGCTGTGCCGTGCGGGCGGCGGCGAGCGATTCTGTCACGGCTCCGCTGTCGGCGAGGCGTGGGAACAGCGGCCCCAGAATCGCCTTGAGCGCGGGGCTGTGAAGCGAGGAGTCGGTCTGGAAAAGAGCGATGCCATCCGCTCCCTCGCCATAGTTACGGGCGATCCTTTCGAGGAAGGCCCGCGGGTTGGCTTTCACGCCATTGCCGGTGACGGTGTTGGCGCCGCCATAGAGCTTCACTCCGTGCGCGTGCGCCAGCTCCACGTAGGGCTGGGCGGTGTCGGGATAGTCGAAGTCCCAGATCCAGAGCGGATCGAGGGCGATCTCATCCACCAGGCCTTCCTTGAGCCAGGAGCGAAGGTCGAGACCTTCCATCAAGTTGAGCGCGAGCGTCGCCTCGGGGATTCGGGCGAGCACGGGAATTTTTCGGTTGGATGCCTGCTCCAGCTTGCGGAGCTGCGCACGGAGGTCGCGCAGGAAGACATTGATGAAACCGCCACGATGCTGCGCCCACGCGAGAAACTCCGGCGAACCGGCGCTCATCTTGCGCGGATCATCCCGGCCTTCCTTCAACCAAGGATCGAGAATCAATGGATGATACCGTGCGATGGGCGGCTGGCGGCAGAAGTCGAGACACAGCCCATGCGCGCCGATCTGCGCGGCTTCGAGCAGGATAGAGATGCGCTCGGCGCGATATTCGGGCACCGCATAACTCGCCTTCGTCCCGTCCACCTGCCCGGTGCGATGGCGCTCCATCCACTCGGGATGATCCGCGATGAATTTGGAGCGCAGCCCGCCGCCGAGTGCGTCGCCGTAATGCCGGTTCATCCCGAGCCGTCCGTAGATGATCATGCCATTTTGCTCTGCAAACGAGAGCGCGGCGCGCAGCGAACATTCTTTCCGAAACGATTCCGCGATCACCTTCGTCTGTGGCCGCGTGTCGCCGGCATACAAAGTCGAGGTGGGCAGCGCGCTGTGATAGTCGAGCGTGCTGCGGCCGAGCGCCCAGATCACATGGCGAATGCCGTGATCGAGATGCGCCTGCAAACAGTCGGCCGAGTCGTGCCCGCTGGTTTGCTGCTTTTCGTAAAGCCACTCCCAGAGCTCGGCGATGCCCCAGACGGTCTTCGTCTGCGCGACCGCCGCCCTGGCCGGAAGCAGCGCCGCCGTGAGAGCGCCGGTGCTGGATGCGATGAAATGCCGGCGGGAGACAGAGTTGGAGTGTTGTGTTTGCATGGGTGTGTTGGGTCTGCTGGTGTTCTTGGTTGGAGTTGCTTGTCAGACGAATGCTCTTTCAGCGCAGCCAGCGGGCTTTGTAAGGGCGAATGTCCTTGAACTGGATTTTTCCAGGTGGGTTGAGAAGACGAATGGTGGAACCCCATTCGCTCAACACGATGCGACCAGTGGTGGGATGGATGTCCACCGACTTGATGTTCGGCTCCGTGCCGAGCAGCGGATGGGGCTTGAAGCTGCCTTGATCGCGATCGAACAACTGCACGCTGTGCCCGGTGGTGATGAGGAGTTCGGTGGCGCCGGGCACGGGCCGCAGATCGTGGCCGTCGTTGTCGGGCAATGGATGGGTGCTCTTGAGTTTTAGCTCAGGCTTGTCGCCCTCCCAATGTTCGAGTGTGTAGGCGCGGAGTTCATCGAAGCCGAGCGCCCAGAGGCATTGACGTGGCTCGTCCCAGACGACGCCGTGGGCGGAACGCAGCGGGGTCTTGAAGATGGGCGATGGTGAACCGGAAAGATCGAAGACTTCCAGGTGATCGCCGCTGAGGGAACTGGCGGCGACGACGCGCGCACGCGGCAGCAGCGTGAGCGAATGAGCGTTGCGAGCGCGAGCACGCCAGAGGATGCGGCTCGTGGCGCGCTCGATCAATGCGCAGCCGCCATTCGAGGCGCAGACAAGAATTTTAGCACCGCCTTCCACCGGCTTGCATTCATCGAGGTGATTGAATTCACGGCGGGCCGCTTCCGGCAGATCGGGCGCGTCCACGCCGCTCCAGCGCCAGAGTTTGGCGAGAGTGCCAGATCCGGCGGCTGCGGCATCGACGATGAAAACTTCATTGCCTCCGGCGAGGATGAGTTCCCCGGCATTGGCATGGAGTGCGGCGGCGAAAAGGAGGCCGAGCAGTGCGGCGAGAATGAGTTTCATGGTCGCTTCGGCTTGGCGGTGGGTTCCACAGGATCCAGCAGTGGTGCGTTCGGCATCCTGATCGCATCCATGTCGGCGAGCTTCACCTTCAGCACTTCGACCGACTGCTTCCCACCGGCGAAGGCGATGAAGAGATGCCCGTCGTGCTCGATGACGTGCGGGTAATCAATCCATCGCCCGCCGACGAGATAGATCATCTTCGTGAACACCATGCCGTCCTCGCTGATCGAAAGCGTTAGCGGATCGCGCTTGCTCGGTTTGGGATTGGACACCAAAACATAGCGTCCGTCACTCAAGCGCAGGCCGCTGACCTTCGAGGTGGCGTCGGGGAAGTTGGATTTGACCGGCAGGCTCCAGGTGCGGCCATCATCGGTGGAGAAGGCGCGGTAAAGATAACCGCTGCCGTTGTTGTCGCGGAACACGGCCATCAGGTTTTGATCCGGCAAGATCCACCAGTCAGGCTCTTCGGCTTTCAGCTTCGAGCTGGAGCCGAACACGGGAAACGATGCCCATTGATCCAGCGCCTTGACGCCACCGATGAGGAAATGCACGCCCGTCACCCTGTAGTCGTGGGCGCGGCGCGACATCAGCCAGTCGCCGGTGCGCAGTTTCATCGGCGGGAAGTTGTTGATGGCGTCCTTGAACACCACGCCTGCGTCCTCCCAGGTGCCGTCGGCTTCCTTGAATCGAAAGGCATGCAGTTCGAGGCTCTTGCCGAAGAACTCGGCTGCTTCATCCAGCGACGCCAGTGCGAGAAGTTCGCCGTCGCGCTTCCAGAATCCGCGCGCGATGTAGCGGAAGCCCTGTCGCGACCTCCGGTTGTAATGCAGCGAGCCGGGGCTGGAATTCGGCGGCACGGGCGTGAGGTATTCTGGTGTGCTCCATTTCATGCCATCGACGCTGCTGGCGAACTTCACGCGCTGGCCCGCACAGTCTTCGATGCTGGGGCCATCGCTCCACATCGCCCAGAATTTTCCGTTGTGATGCGCGAGGTAGTTGTGCTGGTTCACGCCGCCGTTCTTGTGATCGAGCACCAGCGGCGAACTGCTTGGCGCGCGGACATTGCTCACCATCGCGTGCTCACTCGCCACACGCGGCAGCTTGTCGAAATCAATCCGCTGCGGCTTCTCCGGCACCCAGGCACCAGCGGGCATCAAGGACGAAGCCGGGTTCTTCGCCGGATGCGGAGGCGCTGCCTCATTGGGTGGAAGCGTTTCTGCCGCCAATGACGAATGCAGAAAGACGAATGACAAAGGCAAGAGGGAGAGAAGGAGTCTGTGTTTCATGAGGAGGTTAGTAGAGGTAGCGAAACTCGGCGGAGCCGAAGAGCGTCTGGCAGAGCGCGGCGGCGGCCTTCTCCGGCCTGGCGGCGTCCACGTTGATCTGTTTCAAAAACTGCTCCGCCTCGTGGCGCTCGGATTCGTCCGGCGCACGATTGAGGATGGGTGAGTTCATGGCAAGGAGTGTGAGTTCAGATGGAGCGGTTGACTGATTGAGGCCGAAAGAGCACCCTTGGACATCATGAGCGACCAAACAGCCACCTTCACGATCCAAGACCTCGCCTCGCAGGCGGCAAAGGTCATTGAGGCTGTGCATCGTCTCGGCAGCGTCGATGTGCGCACGCCAGAAGGCGAGGTGTTGGTGCTCAAGAAAAAAGAAGATTCCAAGCCCGTGGAGAAACAGTCGGCTGAGGCCGTGCTGGCACGTTTTGACGCCCATTGGAAACATCTGCGGGAGCTGGGCCATGTGCCGCCGCCGCCATCTGAGAACGAACGCATCAACAAGATCATCGCCGGCGAGATATGAGCCTCTATGTGGATGCGAATCTGCTCATCAGGCTCTGTCTCGACCTCGACGGCGGCGAGGCTCGCAGCATGCTCTCCACGGTTGAGGTGATCCCCATGTGGCCTGCTCCTGTCACGGACATTTTGCGCTTTGAAGTCAAGAACGGCATCCAACGCATGGTTTTTGAAAGTCTGCATGGCGGTCCCCTGCGCGTATCTCGGGAGACCGCTGCGGCGGGTCAGGCGCTCTTTGACGAACTGTTGGTTGAGGGAAATCTGCTGTCTCGAGTTCCAACGACTCTGCGAGATGTGGAGGCCGAGTTTGACCAACTGGTCCTTCGCCACACGGCGAAGCACGGCTTCCGCACCTACGACATCATGCACGTTTCGTCGGCGTTGCATCTGGGCTGCACGCGGTTTCTGAGCTTCGACAAAAACGCGCTGACCCTTGCCAGATTGGAAGGCTTGCAGACGAACTGATGGCTCCAGTGTCATTTCAGTAAAGGTAGCGAAACTCGGCGGAGCCGAAGAGCGTCTGGCAGAGCGCGGCGGCGGCTTTCTCCGGCTTGGCGTCGTCGTCGTTGATCTGTTTCAAAAACTGCTCCGCCTCGTGGCGCTCGGATTCGTCCGGCGCGCGATTGAGGATTTGTTCGTAGGCTGCTGCGATCAACGCGGTGGGATCGGAAGCACGCGTCAGCAGACGTTTCGCCGTCTTCGCCGACTGCTCCACGATGAACGGGCTGTTCATGATGTAGAGCGCCTGGGTGGGCACCGTGGTGACGCCGCGCTGGCCCGTGACGAGTTCCGGCACGGGAAAGTCGAACATGCTCCATTCCTCGGGCACGCGATCACGCAGCACGGGTTGATAGATGGTGCGGTGGTTGATTGTGGGCGCCAACAAATCTTTCTGGCTGATATTCTTCACCCGATCGTCGCGCGGGGCGGACGGAAGCACGGGGGTGGGCCGCTCATGGACCAGATCGCCGCTGATGGAGCGGATGGCATCGAGCAGAGCGTCGGAGTCGAGGCGGCGGCGGTTCATGCGCCAGTGCAGGCGGTTGGCCGGATCAACCTCGAACGCCTTCGCATCGTGCGCCGTGCCGAGCTGATACACGCGGCTGGTCATGATTTCCGCGATGAGCTTTTTCACCGACCAACCGTGCGCGATGAACCGCTGCGCGAGATGATCGAGCAGCGCGGGATTGCTGGGCGGCTGGCCCGTCTTGCCAAAATCATCCGGCGTCTCCACCAACCCCATGCCGAAGAGGTGCTGCCAGATGCGATTGACCATGACGCGCGCGGTGAGCGGGTGTTGCGGACTGGCGATCCAATCCGCCAGTTCGCGCCGGCCGCTCTGCGCGGGATTGACCTTCGGCGAGGCGGCGGTGGTGAGCACGACGGGAAAACCGCGCGGCACCACGTCGCCGAGTTGAGTGTCCTCGCCGCGAATGTGGACGGCGCAATCGTCGGGCTTCGCCTCGCGCATGCCCATGACCGAATGCTGCAACGAGGCGGCGTAACGCTCGCGCATGGCGTCGTAGGTTGCCGTGATGTCCACCACGGCTTGCTTCGCCTTCTGCACCGAGGGGATCGCGTCGAGCATGGCGGCGTGCTTGACTGTGGCGTTTCCATTCTGGCCGAGCCCTTTCTCGCGCAAAATCCGATACTTCTCATCGCGCAATGCCAGCCCCTTTTGGATCGTGAGCACGTGCAGTTTCAGCAGGTTGCGCTGGTCGTCGTCCGTGAAGTCCTGCGGCCCGCCAGCGAGCGGAATCACGCCGGCGGCGAAGGGATCGGCCTGGCGATTTCGCCGCGCGCCGAGCATCGGCTCGCTGCTCCTGAAGATTCCCGCCAGCGCGTAGTAGTCGGCGGTCGGGATGGGATCGAACTTGTGATCGTGGCATTTTGCGCAGGCGATGGTGAGGCCGAGGAAGGCCCGGCTGGTCGCGTCAATCTGTTCATCCGCCATCGCCATGCGGAAGCGTTTCTGATCGTTCTCGGCCATGTTCTTCACGCCCACGGACAGAAAGCCGGTGGCGATGACCTGCTCGTTGCGCTGGGCGTCATTGCTGGCCGGCAGCAAGTCACCCGCGAGCTGCTCGCGGATGAACCGGTCGTAAGGCTTGTCTGCGTTCAGCGAATCCACCACCCAGTCCCGATAACGAAACGCGAGCGGGAACGGCACATTGTGACTGCCGCCGGACGACTCCGCATAGCGCGCCACATCCAGCCAATGCCGCGCCCATCGTTCGCCAAAACGCGGGCTGGCGACCAGGCTGGCAATCTGAGATTTGAAATTTGAAATTGGCGATTCCTCCGGCGGCAGCCCCGTGAGGTCGAAGGCGATCCTCCGGCGCAGTTCCACCGGCGACGCATCCGCCACCGGTCGCAGCCCCTTCGCTTCCAGCGCCGCGAGCACGAAACGGTCAATGTCCGTGCGCGGCCACGACGCGTCCTGCACGCTGGGCACCGGCGGATTCGAGATCGGCTGGAAGGCCCAATGCTTGCGACCCTCCTCGATATCAATCGTGCTTGTGGTCGCCGCACCGCCTCCTTCGCGTGGATCGGGCGCGCCCATCGCGATCCATTTCTCGAAATCTTCAACCACATTCGCCGGGAGGCGCTCCTTGGGCGGCATCTCCAAGTCTTTGTCGGCATAA
>Ga0247727_10015667_pt1 | contig 12383 bp, 13 predicted proteins | sample WisWelCaveWW1625_FD_202498 | JGI IMG/M metagenome (GOLD analysis project Ga0247727, IMG submission 202498) | Biofilm microbial communities from Wishing Well Cave, Virginia, United States - WW16-25 | ecosystem: Environmental > Aquatic > Deep subsurface > Groundwater > Cave microbial mat | place... | reverse complement strand
GAAGATAGGGTTAGCGAAATTCATGCCTGATGCTGAGAGCGAGATAGGTGAGATGACAGGCATGTTGGGTAACTTGCTCGTCGATACACTGCAAGGAGGCAACTTCAGCTTCCAGAACGACGTGTCTAGCGAAGAAGTCGATAAAATCCTAGCAGAAGCATCAGCGGTTGCTGAGAGAAGCGTAGATAGCAGATTACCATCGGTGCCGGGTGCAGAAGAGTTACCGAGATTCACATAAAAGGTGCTTGCAATGGGAAGGCTTGCAGCACTCTCTGTTTTTTCTGCAATAGGATTCAGCATAGGCTTTCTAGGATACGTAGCATCCCCAACAATGAATAACTGGCTGTCAGGTGCGGTTCCAGGCATAATATTGAACCAACTGTTCTTGGGAGCCATAGTCGCTGGGATTGTAGCTTCAATAGCAAGCGCTGTATTGGTAAATCGCTGGGGTAAACGACCCTAATTTTTCTTGTTCTGTAAGCTCTTTCTCTATTACAAGCAATTAAGCCATCTCTATCTGAAACGTAAAGCTCTTACAATCTTCCCCTGCTTGAAAAAGTTGAAGGGGGGATATATAAAGAAAATATATTAACATCCGATCTGCAAAGTTGGAGTTTAGTTTTAGGAAATCCTCATGTGAAGATAATTTCCGTTTGGGATAATCAGCATTATGTGAGCTTTTGTACTGTAAGATTTAGGATATGTATTTGAAGTGGACATGGTTTGCTTATAAAGAGTCATATGAAAAACCATCGTCCTTATTTTTTCCATTATGTAAGGTTTTGTAACATACTTTGTACCCAAAAATGTTATAAGTGATCTGAGCGTAATACTACATGAGGTAAAACTGGACTAGTTCGCTGCGCATTCATTGTGATCCTTTACACTCATAGTTTAGCAAATGGTGTCTAACATTTCAACAGCAGACAAACGTGAAATCGAACCTGTCAAGGAGGTGGTTAGAGAGTACCTTCGGGTCAACGAAGAACTTGAGATCATTCGCGACAAGTTCTTCCGCTCATCAAGGACAAAGGATCACAAGAGCACAACAAGCTATGCTGCTACGCTCAAGGATTACAGAAGCATTCAGGTAAAAATGCTGCATGCTCTTGTCTCTCTCGGAGTGAGAAAGTCCGAAGATCTTGTCAACTTGCTGAGCAACCTCCCAGACATTGATTGTAAGGTTGAGAACTGTCAGTGCGCTTACCATGCTAGTATTAAGCAGAAACTTGAACCCGAGCTTGAGAAATGACGACAGTCAAGATATTTAGAAAAGCCGGACTGGGATTATGCAGGCGAGTTATCAAGCAAGCGGAAGAGGTGCTTAAGGATGCTGGCAAGGTCGTGCGTGAATATCAGCTGAAGGAAGATCCGGTCATGTTTGCAAGGGATATTCTTGATTTCAGGGCGTTCGATTACCAACAAAAGTTGCTTTATGATGCTTCCAAAAGAATATGTGCATGCATGGGCAGGCAGACTGGCAAATCCAGCACCATAGCTGCAAAGGCCTTGCACTTTGCATCTACGGGAAGGAATAGGACCATACTGATCATATCTGCAACTCTAAGACAATCAATGCTCATGTTTGATAAGATCAATAGGTTCATCAATTCTGGAGAGATGCTGGGTGCTTTAGAGTACAGAACAAGGACAAAGGTTGTGTTCTCTAATGGATCTAGCATAACTGCACTGCCCTGCGGCAATGATGGAGGAACTCTGCGTGGATATACTGCTGATGTATTGATAATTGATGAGGCCTCGTTCATGCCTGAAGATGTTATAATGAATGTGTTGATGCCAATGATCGCGACCACGAAAGGATATTGCTGGATGCTCAGCACGCCATGGGATAGGAACCATGTTTTTTATAAAATATTCAATGATGCCAGATGGAGCAGGTACCACTTGCCCAGCAATGTTAATCCTTTGATTGATAAGGAGTTTCTTGAGGAGCAGCGTGAGCTTATCGGTGAGGAGAGGTTTGCGATGGAGTATTTGGCTCAGTTTGTAGATGACAGCAGATCTTACTTTCCTGTTTCCTTGATAAGGCAGTGTGCTAGCGATGATACGTATGCATTAGAGGGAGAGCTTTTTGCTGGCTACGATCCTGGAGGGAAGGAGAGCTATGCTGCTCTTGTTGTTGTGCGAAGGATTGATGATAAACTTTATGTTGTGCATAAAAAGGCTGAGAAGGGCAAATCGTATACAGAGTTCGATGCAGAGATTGCGGATCTGAACAAGAAACATCCTTTCAAACTCATGGTTGATCAGACTGGCCTTGGCAATCCAATAATCGAGCATGTAAGGGAGTTGGGCATGCATGTTGAAGGCTTAACGCTTACCGCTAGAAAGAAGGAAGAATTGCTGAGTAATCTGAGGATACTGATGGAGGATAGGAAACTGGTTTTGCTGTATGATATTGAGTTGCATAATTCTATAAATGCAATAGAATTTGAGCGAACCAGAGCTGGAGGTTTCAAGTTTTACAAGAGAAATGGCACGTATGATGATCTAGGATATGCATTGGCACTTGCATGTTTTGCGGCAAGGCAGGATGGCGTGAAAGGAGTGATCATAAAGGTATGATGCAGGATTTACCGGTCGGCATAATCATACTTCCATCCGGCCTCGATTCTCTGTCGATGTAAGCCCCGAGCGGGCTATTGTAGTTTTGATCGTAGCCCATTTTCTTCATTAGTATTATTTCACGCTAAGGGTGACTGCTTTTGCCATTGGTATCACCGAACACATTCCATATCCTATCATCCACAAGACTTTAGAGTTAAATCAGACAATTACTTACAATGTCGAAACCGCAGATTCACAAGAGAAAGCTAGCAAAATACCTAACTATAGCACTATCTATTTCAATAGTAACAGCATTCGTCTTACTCCAACCAACACAGGTACATACTGTGCCTCCACCATCACAAACTCCTGATGTTAATTCAGAGATTGATCACTGGGGTCTAGATAGTATTGGTTCAAATCTCAACCAGATTGCACAGATCAATAACTGCTCACTTGATCCAGAATTACAAGCACCAGAACCGATAGACATGAACACCGTTAACGTCAAGGGAACAGCGAAGACCATACACATAGAGAAAGAAGTCTTTTCATGTCTGATAGGGGCTAAACAAGTTGTTGTTGATGTGAGCATCTTTACAGAATTGATAGAGAACATCCGCACTCAGAACACTGCAACGATGAAATTTGAAGTGGTAACATGTGTAAAGTATGATAGAGGTATATTAGGATGCAAGACGGAAGTGCCCCCTCTATTACCTACAGAAATGGACAATATGGTATGTGAGCCCATACCATCTACATTACCCTTGGAAATGAATACAGTTGTAGATGGTCGCATCGTAAAGACCATAGAAGCTGAGAAGGAAGTGTTTGAGTGTGATTTTGACAATGATGTACCAACAACCATACTTGACGTAACCATATTCACAGAAATATTTGAGGAGGTAAAGAGTCGTAGTCATGAGGTAATTGCCAAGAAGTTTGATGCTGCAATATGCGTAAAGGAAATAGATATCGCTAAAGTTATTGGATGCACGCACCAGAGGATAACGTAAACATCATTTCCTTCCTTTTTATTTCAATCACTAAACCAGTAAACGACAAATCCGAGCGGGCTGTGAAAACGCAACGAACTACCATAATTTTTCTTCTCTTCTTGCAAGTTTATTTTTGATGGTTTCAAGTCTTATCACGTTATAGAACATAGAGTATGTATTTCCTGCAATAGAAAATCTCCAAACATCTTCCATAGCTTCTTAATGCTTACTTCTGGACATTAAACGCTAATCATCCAGTAAAGTGTCGGTAGAATGAAAAAAATATACATGATAGCATCGGTTGCATTCCTCATTAGCACGATACCGTACGTTTCTTTTGCCAGCACAGCTGCATGGTATGGAAGTGCTGAGCTAACAGGTTACGAAAATAATGATCTAAAGAGCAAGTATGATGAATTTAATGCTATGTTGAAGAGTGTATATGATGTTGAAGATGATGCTAGAATCACAAGCGAAGGGACGCTATGTTTTGGGAATGCTGTGACTATAGAAGGCACTCCTAGTGATGATGTAATTATCGGAACTTCTGGTAACGATGTGATCAATGGCTTAGGCGGTAATGATACAATAGACGGACTTGAGGGTAATGATAGAATTTGTGGCGGTGAAGGTAATGACATCATCTATGGAGGCAACGGAACCAATTGGTTGGTTGGTGATGATATTATTGGTACTACTGGGAATGATATCATAATAGGAGGCAATGACACGCTGGTAGGGAGTGGTACCCACGATTACTTGGTTGGTGACGGACTTGGTGGCCTCTCTGGAGATGATATTCTTGTGGGTGGTAATGACATTATCTTAGTTAATGATACCAGTAGTACAAGCTACTACCGTTACATGGCTGGTGATAGCATCTCTGGTGGTTCTGGTGACGATACCATAACAGGTGGTGATGATATTATTGTAGGTGGGATTAGTAACGATTCAATGGCAGGTGACGGTATATCCACGGGTAGCGGTAGAAATGAAGTGGTTGCTGGTGATGATCAATTAAAAGCTGGGAAAGGCTACAATTGGTTGGTTGGTGACGGCATAAATGGATATCCGGGTTGGAATATGATAACAGGTGGTGATGATATCCTGACCGGTGGACCTGGCACTGATTCCATAGTCGGCGATGAAATATACGCTGGCGAAGGTAGCAATGAAGTAAGCGGTGGTGATGATTACATTAGGGGTGGTGACGGACATGATTATTTGTATGGCGATGGTATCTATGGTGGCGCTGATGATGACATAATAATAGGCGGTCATGACGCGCTCTTTGGTGGCGCTGGCAGGGATTACTTGATTGGCGACCGTCTCACTGACTATGCAGGTAATAATGTCATTACTGCTGGTAACGATATCATAGTAGGGAAGACTGGTGCCGATATTTCTTATGGAGATTCCATCTATGGTGGTTCTGAAGCTGATAATGTGACGCTTGGAAGCGATGAGATGAGAGGCGGTAGTGGCAAGGATCGATTCTTTGGAGACGATGTTTACTATGCTGAGGTGATCAGTGAGGGAAACGACAATGTTGTTGGAGGTGCTGGTGATGATGAGCTCAACTGCCAGGAAGGCGATGATACAGCTGATGGAGGTGGAGGTACTGACACCCAAACGGATTGTGAAACCCTTACGAACATACCGTAAATCGCTTACAATAAGTCAACGTATGATCGCTTTACTTTCTCGGTCTAGTATAGAATAAGGAATTTCGCTTCGGACGATGCTCTTTATAATCAGCCTTCAAGATATTCTTGAATCGTTTCCTATATTCAGCTTCTGAAGACGCGTATACCTTCGAGTATTCGTAGCTTTTTGGCTGTATAACATCTCCAACTATCACGATTGCTGTCTTGTTTATCCTAGCAGACCTTACCTTCTTTCCTATATCCGCTAACGTTCCAGTTATTACGCGTTCATCGTCCCAGCTGGCTCGATACACCACAGCAGCTGGAGTCTCTTCTGGGTAGCCTCCTGCCAGCAATTCCCTGACAAGATGATCTGTTAAATGAACGCTGAGATAAAATGCAATTGTACTTTTGTGCTTTGCAAGTTCGGATATCCTTTCCCTGTCTGGAACAGGAGTTCGTAGTTCAGCTCTTGTTATTATTACAGTCTGTGTTACTCCTGGCAAGGTTAGCTCAAGGTTGAGTCTAGCAGCGGCTGCAAATAATGCGCTTATTCCAGGAACGATTTCGCATTTTATACCCTCTTGCTCTAACTTGTCTATCTGCTCCCTTATTGCGCTGAAGAGTGCTGGATCGCCATCATGCAGTCTGATAGCAAACTTGCCCTTCTTAACTGAATCTTTTAAAATTTCAAATATCTTTTCCCTGTCAATCTTGGCTGCATCATAAAGTGTTACGCTCTTCTTTGCGTACTTCAATAACTTGGGATTTAACAGCGAACCAGAATAGATTATTGTATCCGCAGTTTCAATCATTCTTTTAGCTTTCAGCGTAATAAGCTCAGGATCTCCCGGTCCCGCGCCTACAAAACATACCTTTTTCTCATTCACGCTTTACCACCATTATCGAAAAATATTTTTCTGCAGGGTTGCTGTCAGATACTTCCTTCAGCTTTGCGACCTTCACAACTTCACCTTCCGCAGAAACGTCTTGCGCGATCGCAATTAACGAATCCTCTGAAAAACCTGACTGTTTTAGCATCTCGATAACGCTGCTGAAGTATCTACCATCTTTCAAGAAAATTACCGTGTCACAAGAACCTACAGTTGTTTTTACTCTACCCAGATCGTAACATGCGGGAACAATTGCGAGAGTCTCATCTCCTTCAGCTAGACTGATCTTTGCCTGCGATGCAAATGCAAATATGGACGCGACCCCCGGTACTATCTCAATACCTATTTCAGGGTGTTGTTTCTTCAGTTCTCTGTGTATGTAAGTGAATGTGCTGTAGAGCGACGGATCGCCTACACACAGATACGCAACCTTCTTTCCTGCAACGCATTTCTTTGCAATCTGATTCGCGTTATTCTTCCATGTTTCATTAAGCGTTTCCTTATCCTTGACCATGGGGAAGATCAGGTCAATTATCTCTGGTTTCTCGTTCCTCTGGTGTAAGATGGGTTTGACAATTGCTAGTGCTTTGCTCTCCTTTCCAGCTCTAGAAGTTGGGCAGAAGATTATGTCTGCTGATTTTAAGATTTCTGCGGCCTTCAGTGTCAGCAAATCCGGATCCCCTGGACCGCAGCCAATGCAGAAAAGTTTGCCAGACATGTGTTAGCGTTATAATTTCTGTTATATTTAAACGCAGTAATCAAGGCTTCTGTGCTGATATTATTATTACTGGATTTCTTGCGAGCATCATTGTTCCGGTAGTGACCTTTTTGCTCTTTGATACGCTGATCTGTGTAACATCAACGTTCTCCAGCTTTATTTCTTCTACGGCTTTCAAAGAATGATACATAGTTTCTATAAGTATAGTGTCTATGACTATCCGAGCGTTCTTCTTCAGGTTGTTGTATGCAAGTTTGATTATATCATAAGTATCGCCGCCAGTTCCTCCAATGAATATAGCATCAGCAGCTGGCAATTTGCTCATGGCATCCTGTGCCTTCGAATGTATAACTTCGATATTCGTAACATTGAACTTCTTTGCATTTTCTTTTGTAAGTTTGATTGCATTTTCGTCTTGATCTACCGCATACACCTTGCCGCTAGGTGCTACCTGCATTGCTGCCTCTATAGTTATGCTGCCACTGCCGCACCCAATATCTATCACAACGTTTCCTTCCTTCAGTCTTGCTTTGCTTAGAGCTATTACCCTTACCTCTTCTTTTGTTATGGGCACTGGTTCGATCCTTTCGAACATTTCGTCGGGGATGCCTGGAGTTCTGTAATTCCACATTTCAGCATTATTTGGGAAAAACTGTATTTAACCTGTCTGCTGTCCTAGCGAAAATGTGTTGTAGAGTATCCATACAAACATGAATATGAACACATAACCAGCCATACCAGTAGTGATCATCTTCTTATAATCAGTTGGAGGCAGAATCTTTTGAAACTGAAATCTTGCTACGATGTAGGAAACAAAGTAGATCATGAACCCAACTCCTACGCCCCTGAAGGCCAATGGGTTAATGCTAAGGTACCCTAGCGCGCCTGCAAGTATACCAGCCACCACACCAAATCCTATTCTCATCCAGAAAATCTTGTCTATTGGCCCCAACGCTTTTCTTGCTTCTCTCTGTATAGACTAGGTTTAATTCCTTTTGGTCATCGCAACAGTATAATTTCAGCACCTGCAAGTAACGCGCATGGAGCTCTCTGGTATAGAGTTGAGGTATCTGATCAATGAAATAAAGAAGAAAGTTTCTAATGGATATTATGTAAGTAATGTTTACGCTGTAACGAGAAATTCTATTGTTTTAAAATTGCATCATCCAACGGAACCTGACATTATGCTGGCAATGTCTGATAAAGGTATCTGGATCACAAAGTACAAGTTTGATACTATGGAGGAGAGTGAGCTTACTGATGTTTTGCGAAGAGCAATTGTTAGAGCTAAGGTAGATGATATCCAGCAGTTTGGAAGTGAAAGAATAGTTTCGATCAAGTTTTCAGTTGACGGCAATATAAGAAACTTAGTTGCGGAATTTTTTGCTGGTGGTAATATAATTCTGTGTGACGAATCCATGAAGATACTAGCAATACTGAACCCAATTGATGTTAGACATAGGGTGCTGAAGGTGAATGCAAACTATGCTTATCCCCCAGCAAGAGCAGTTGATGTTCTGGAGCTCAAACCAGAGCATATGAAACCTATACGCTCATCAGATCTAGATGTAGCACGCTGGACAGGCAGGAACATTGCGTTAGGAAAGAAATTCGTCGAGTATATAGTGAAAAAATCTAATCTTGAATTGAATACTAAATGCAGTGATCTGAAAGAAGAGGATGTAAACAGGCTATACAGGAACATCGTGGATCTAGTTTCTGATGTTTGCAACGGGAAGCACGAACCCATACTGGTTATGCAGGATAAAGTTGCAATTGATGCTTCACCATTGCCGTTGCAGGAAAATCAAGGAACTATTGAACATGTTAGCAGCTACATGGAAGCTGTTGATGATGTCCTCAGCAATTACCTGAAAGGTGTAGGGGAGAGCGTAAAGTCAAGCGAGTTTGCTGGCAAGATAGCAGAGCTAGAAAGAGCAATAAATGAACAGGACAAGGCAAAAGCCGTATTAATAGATAAATCTGCTTTCATACGAAATTTTGCTGATTCATTGATGACACTTACAAAACGCGGTGCAAGTAGTGTTGATGATTCATCCGTAGAAAAACTTCTCAAAGAAAATAATGCGAAAATGTATGAGGAAAGAGGATCTACTGTATTGAGCATTAAAGATGAAAAGTTCAGCTTCAAAAATTCAAAGATACCTTCGGTTGCATCGCTGCTGTATAGCAGGGCAAAGGAGCTTGAGAAAGGGACAAAATCGATCGATAGCGCCAAGAACAAAATACTGAAAGAGCTTGACAGTCTGAAAAGGCGCTCAGAAATTGCAAAGAAAAAAATCAGTGTTAAACAGCTTGCTAGCAAAGAATGGTACGAACGTTATAGATGGTTTGTAACTGTCGATGGATTGTTCGCAGTAGGTGGCAGGGACACATCTTCCAACTCTGCACTTATTAGAAGACATCTGACAGACGATGATATAGTGTTTCATGCGGAGATACATGGCTCACCTTTCTTTATACTAAAGAATGCAAAGGGTGATGAAGAACGTAGCATAAACCAAGTTGCACAGGCTACGGCAAGTTTCAGCAGGGCGTGGAGGGAGGGATTGTTTACGGTAGATGCCTACTGGGTTCGTGCGGATCAAATAAAGAAAGCGGCTCCCAGTGGTCAGTATCTACCAAAGGGAGCATTCGTTATCGAAGGTAAACGCAACTACATCAAGGGTTTGGAGTTAAGGCTGGCAATTGGGCTAGTGAAAATAAAGGAGAAACTTACGTTGATGTGTGGAGCTCCTGATTCCGTAAAACGAAATTCATTGTTCTATATTTTGATAGCGCCAAATGGTGCAGAAGTATCCGAAATTGCTAAGAAGATCAAAGCCGAATTTGTGAAGATTGTGGGAGACGAGCTTTCTGACTTTGCCAAGAGTTTGAGTGTTGACGAAATTATTCGTGCTATGCCCTCAGGTAAGAGCAAGATAGTTTACTCGGCTAAAGGAGAAGCTGGAGCTAGCATCAATGTACAACACAATGATTAAGAGTGGGTTCGGAGAAGGATAGTCGTTGACACGCAGAGAGGAAACGGACCCACACATGACAACACGTGTTATGGTCAAGGACGTAATGAACAGCCCGGTGATAACTGCAGCTCCTAATTCAAGCGTGAAAGAGCTCGCAGATAAGATGAGTAAAGCAAAGGTTGGAAGCGTGATAGTAATGGAAAACGGCAAACCCCTTGGAATAGTTAGCGACTGGGATATAGTGTCTAGGGCAACTATCAAGGATGAACTGCCGAGCAAGATACTTGCAAGAGACATAATGCAGTCGCTACAGACAATAGAGAGCGAGCAAGGCATCACACAGGCAGCAAGGCTTTTGCGAAAACACAACATAAAGAGGCTTGGTGTAACTTACAAAAACGAACTAGTTGGCGTGATATCGTCTTCAGATGTTATTGCTGTTACGCCAGAACTTGTGGATGTTGTATCTGAAAAAGCGAATATCCTTAGAGGCGAAACTGGAAGAAGTCCAGCTTTCATAGCAGGCTACTGCGATGAATGCAACGAATGGTCGGATTACCTGCAGTATAATGACGGGAAGTTCATATGCGAAGAGTGCAGGGGAGAGGTCCGTCCTGGAGAAGTTCCTCCTGAAGCTCGATGAACGTAATGCAACCAGTTTTTGTTGTTGACGGAATGTTAGGCAGCCTTGCCAGAAAATTAAGGATGTTTGGGTTTGATACGCTATATTACAATGATGCTGAAGACGAAAGACTGATTCAAATTGGTTTGAAGGAGAGCAGAATATTGCTTACAGGAGATAGAGCACTGTTCCAGAGAGCTATGAAGGTTGGACTGAATAGTATCTTGCTGAATGGTGTAGATGAAGTAGGTGATCTGGCGCACATTCTCGAAAATCTCAACATTGCTAGCATCAAGATTGTGTCAGAAACATCAAGGTGCCCAATGTGCAATGAACCGCTTGAAATAAGTGATGGAAACTCCATGAAAGATTATGTTCCTGCCGGCGTACTTGACAAGCACTCAGAATTTTATTTTTGTAAAAAGTGTAGTAAAGTCTATTGGGAGGGAAGCCATTTCAAGAAATTGGAAGAGTTTGAGCGTAGCGTTAACGGGAGGTTGAACAGGATTGAATCTTAGCGATGAAGATGGTCTGGAACTTGTAAAACTAGCTAGGACTGCTTTGGAAAATCATATTGCTAAGAATGTGAAGGTAACCGTGCCAAACAATATAGCCAGCAAATACAATGAGAAAGCCGGCGTATTTGTAACCCTAAACTCCTACCGAAGGCAAGTTGAGGAGTTGCGAGGTTGTATAGGCTTCCCTATGCCAGAGAGAGTTCTTTACGATGCTATTGTAAATGCGGCAATTGCCTCTGCAACTAGTGATCCAAGATTCCATCCAGTTAAAAAAGAAGAGTTGGATCAGATAGCCGTTGAGATCAGCATATTGACAAACCCAGAGTTGATCAAGGTGGAAAATCCCAAGCAATATAAGGATAAGATAAAAGTTGGAAGAGATGGTTTGATCGTACACTGGCGCTACGGCTCTGGTTTGTTGTTACCGCAAGTACCTGTGGAACATAAATGGGATGAAGAACGGTTCTTGTGCGAAACTTGCACGAAGGCAGGTGCCATGCCCGACGCATGGTTCCATGATGACACAAAAATATACAAATTCGAAGCTATAGTGTTTAAGGAAGTTGAACCAAAGGGAAATGTTGTTAGAGTGAGTTTGACTACTTAACTTATTGAAGTAATCGAGTGGTTGATTCCAGATGACAAGTATCTTGGCGTGGTTAAGCAGAGATGGAAAGTTGCTGCTAGCTGCAAATATCGCTAGAATGTTTGGTTTCGGTTTTGTTAGCATAATACTTGCGATCTATCTTAAGAGCGCTGGATATGATGCACTTTCCTCTGGAATAATAATTACGGCAACTCTGGTTAGCAGCTCCTTCTTTACATTTTTCGCAAGTTTATACGCGGATCGGATTGGAAGAAGAAAAATACTGATGCTGTTCTCTGGGCTGATGGTAATCGCAGGTCTGATATTTGCACTCACAACTGATTATTACTTGCTTTTAGTTGCAGCACTAATAGGGTTGATAAACGCAACTGGCGTGAATTTTGGTCCATTCATATCCATAGAACAAGCAATATTACCCCAAACAAGCTCTGATAAGAAAAGAAATTACACGTTTGCGCTATACCAAACAACAGGAACCTTCGCCATGGCCGCTGGAACGCTGTTTGCAAAGATTCCTGAAATATTGCAGCAACAGTACAGTCTCGATGTAATCTCTTCATTCAAACCCTTGTTTTTTGTCTATATGCTGATAGGACTTGCTACGATAGCAATTTACTATTCATTGTCAAAGCTGTCTGAGGTTGAGAGCGAAGATAATAGAAAGAAAATTGTTCTGAGCCTAGAAACAAAATCCATTGTTAGGAAACTTTCATTGCTATTTGGCATGGACTCGTTTGCTGGAGGATTTGTTATACCGACTTGGGTGGCATTTTGGTTCTTTACCAGATTTGATGCTCCTTTGGGAGAAGTTTCAGAGATAATGTTC
>Ga0247727_10015666_pt1 | contig 12383 bp, 11 predicted proteins | sample WisWelCaveWW1625_FD_202498 | JGI IMG/M metagenome (GOLD analysis project Ga0247727, IMG submission 202498) | Biofilm microbial communities from Wishing Well Cave, Virginia, United States - WW16-25 | ecosystem: Environmental > Aquatic > Deep subsurface > Groundwater > Cave microbial mat | place... | reverse complement strand
ACCTTTTCGTACAGGCGCGTCGCGCCGGTGGGATTCGACGCGTCCACGCCGAGACCGATCCGCGTAGTGCCGCGTTTGTAGAATTCATTGAATGAGTGAAGCAGCAACGCCTCGCCCAGTCCGCGTTTGCGCCACGGACGACGAACGCCAAGATTGCCGATCCAGCCGATGCCATTGCGGAAACGCGTCTGGGCATAGCCCGCGATCTGATCGCCGTCCCAGGCGATGTGCCAGAGCGCTGGATCAAATTCTTCGCGTCCGAGTTTGCGTAGCTTCCAGTTGCCGTACATGGCGGGCACATTGCCCCAATGATCCTGAAAGGCTTCGTTTTCGGCTTGAAAGACAAGATAATCCTGCGCCTCTTTTTCAAACGGACGAAGTTCGATTCCATTGGGAAACGGCTTTACCTGCGGCGCTTCGGCGAGGTTGACTTCCATCATCCAGTGATAACGGATGGTTTGATAGCCTTCGCCTTCAAACATGGCGCGCACGAGTCGATCCGCGGCATTTGTGCCGGCGCGGATGTAGACGCGTAGATCAGGTTCGGCGAGTTGCATCTCGCGGCGGGCGCGTTCATCAAGCGTACATAACAAAGCCGTGCCAATGCCGTTGCCGCGAAACTTCGGATGAACATATCCATCGGCGGTGAAATAGGCATGGGCATGGCGATGTTCAAATTCCTCGTAACCGACGATACGGCCATCTGTGGTTGTCACAACCCAGGCATCGGTTTCGAGGGTGAAGCCTTCGCTCCTCCACCCGCGCCCCAATTCCTCGGGCGTTAGAGCGGAAACTTCATCGTTATCGGCGATCAAGACCGCGCGGATCAAATCCGCGACCGGCCCCAGATCATCCCAGCGCGCGGGGCGCAGGGTGTAAAGTTTTGTATCCATCATTCCTTCTCCTTCATCTTTTTCCTGTACGTCAACAATTTTTTCGTTTGTCGAAACCCAACCGATTCATACAAACGGATCGCGGCGGGGTTATCGTGATTCGTGCAAACGTCCGCTTCGATCATGCCTTCGGACTTGAGCCTGCGTAACGCGTCGAACAGCAGACTCTTTCCGAGACCTTTGCGCTGAAAGTCGGGATGAGTTCCAACCGGCTCGAAATGACCGATCTTGTTCAGCGCGTCCGTCCAGACGATGCAAAACGCCGCAGCCTCTCCATTTGGCGCAATGACGAAAATCTCATGTTCTGGCGCGTAGACCGGCGATTGCATAAAGCGCAGCGTGCGCGGCACATATTCATCGAAAGGTTTTTTTGATCCAAACGCCGCATGAGACACTACCGAACGTAAACGGGCGTCTTGCGCGCCGCGCGAGGTTCGCAGGCTGAATCCATCGGGTAATACAGGTCTCTCCATTGAGTCGGATAAAGTTTGTTTGAAGTAAACGAAGTAATCCTCCGCGACTTCAAAGCCGTTATCCTCCAGCCATCGAACGCGAACGTCATCGTCATCCGCGACCCAGATCGTTTGAATCTCATCCAGCGTGGACATTTCATCCACCGCCCGCGCCAGCATCTCGCTTTCGCGCGCCTCGCCGCGCAACTCTGGGGCTGCGTAAACGTCGAAAGCCTTTTCATCGGGCGAAAGCAACGTCCAGCCGATCAAGCGATCAGCCTCCATCCACAAGCGGACGCGCGACTGCCATATTTCCGCGGGCGTATCGGTGTAGAAAAGCCACCATTGCAAATCGCCGCGATGGACGTAATGAGTCCCGTTATTTGCCTTGTGTCCTTCAGCCAGAAGGTCGAGCATGGCGTGTAAATCTTTCAATCCTTCATACGGACGCGCTCTCATCATATACCTCTATTGGTTCAACTCCAGCCACTCTTCGCGCAGGATGCCCATGAAGACCATATCCCAGCGGCGACCTTCCCGGTTCAGGGATTTACGCTCCCGTCCTTCATGGCGAAAGCCGACCTTTTCATAGACACGAATGGCGCGCGGATTGTATTCAAACACCGTCAATGTGACGCGCCGCAAGTTGACTTCGGTAAAGGCAAAGCGCAAGAGCAGGTTCACCATCTCCGTACCATAACCCTTATCCCAGTTATCGCGCCCGCCGATGCTAAGACCCACGAATGCATCGCGCCCCGTCCAATTGACGACCTCCAAAACCATCTCGCCGATCAAATTGTCCTCGGGGATCGTGCGGACGGCAAAGAAGTAACTGTCGGCGTTGAGTTCCTCCACTTCCTTCTCGAAGTGTTTCACCGCGTCTTTTGCGGAAGGCATAAACGCCGCGCCCGCGTCCATCAGACGCCAGTACTCCGAGTCGCGCGTCCACGTTGAAAATGACTTGCCCACTTCCTCCGGGTCGAACGCGGCGAGGCGCACGAGTCTGCCTGTGAGAATATCTTTCATCGCTGCTTCCTTAGACTTCCGAAGTCTGAATCCATTCCTCGCGCAGGATGCCCATCCATAGCGAATCGTAACGCTTTCCCTCGCGCAGAGCATCCCGGCGCGTGCGTCCTTCGAGCCGAAAACCGACCTTCTCGTACGCCCGCAGGGCGCGCGGGTTATATTCAGATACACCCAGCGAGACGCGTTGCGCGCCCAACTCCATGAACGCGTACTGCAAACCCAGTTTCAGCGCGTCCGTGCCATAGCCTTTGCCCCAAAACGCGCGCTCGCCAATGCCGATCCCAAGCCAGACTTCGCTGTGGATCAAATTCAGCCACAGGTTGAGAAAGCCGATCGGCCTGTCTCCATCCAGCGCGCGGATCGAAAAGGGATAACGTTCCGGCTTGAAATCATTTTCAACCAACTCATCGCCCCGCTGCTGAATCTTCTTTGCCGAAAACATTTCAGCAGGACGACTGCTCGCCAGCCGGTGAAATTCGGAATCGCGTTGCCAGCGTGCCTGGTGTTTCGCGAGAAACTCCGGCTCTTCCATTGTCAGGCGGACAAGTTGCCCGCGAAATAAATCTTTCATTTCATTCTCCTCTGGATAACGATCCTTTGCTCAGGACGCGTCACTCTGACCCGACGCCTGATTCAGCCACTCATCCTTCAACAAGCCGCAAGTGATCAGGTCCCAGCGGCGGCCGTCGCGTTCCAACGCCTGGCGTCGGCGAATCTCTTCCACGAATCCAAATTTCCTCAACAATGCCAGCGCGCCCTCGTTGTATTCCTGCGCGTCCGCATAGACGCGGAACATGTTCAACTCCGCGAACGCGAAGCGCAACAGCATCTTCAGCGCCTGCGCGCCGTATCCCTTGCGCCGATCCTCCGCGGAACCGATGCCGATCCGAAACGTGCAATTTCCGTTTGCCCACTCGATGCGGGCGATCAGCGCCTTGCCGATCAGGCGGTCGTCGGCTTTTGCGCGGATCATGAAGTGATGCAGATTTTTCTCCTCCTCAATCCGCTTCTCCAGTTTTTCGTACTGCTTCTTCACCATCGCCGCAGACATGGGACGCGCCGGTTCAACATCATACAGCCGCATGAACCCGGCGTCGTGCGTCCATTTGGCTTCGATCTCCGGGTCCTTATCGTAGTCAATGGGACCAAAGCGAATATCCTGACCTTCAAATAATTGCGTCGCGATGTCGGACATGAGTTTCTCCATTTCACCCTCGCCTCTTGCCACTCTCCCAATGGGAGAGCGGTTGGCGCGATGGGGTAAATAAAAACAGCCACAGGCAATTCTGCCCATGGCTGCGAATCGGGAAAATAAAAACAGCCACGGGCGAGCGCGCCGTGGCTGGGCAGTACATTAGATGTACTTCAACAGGCAACAGGCGCGCTCCGAGAATCGAAATCATCTTGCTCGCCAAAGGGCTTTGCAAAGATCGTTGCAACTTTCAATGCCATGAGAAGCGCGCCTCCTTTCTGTGGGATTTTCCTGCTGGGTTCGAGTGTAACATGCGCGCTGGAAATGCGTCAAGTTAATGAATTATCGAAAGGAAATCATCATGATTACTTCAAAAGCGCAAGTGAACACCATCCCCCTCCATACCGTGCTGATTGTTTCGGATCAACCCGATAACGTCGCGGTGTGGGAAACCCTCTTCGATCAGAGGAATTGTATTGTTCTCGCCGAAGCCAGCGTCCACGATGCCCTGCAAACCGCGCACCTGGTTGGACCGTCCCTTATGCTGGTGGATATGAAGTTTTCCAAATCAGAACGCGCCTCCCTGCTCAGGGGGTTGCGCGCCGCCAGCCGCGGCCCCATTTTGATGACGGTTTCCGCCAACACGGTGGACGACATCGTGGAAGCCAACCAGGCTGGCGCCGATGAGTGCCTGATCAAACCCGTGAACCCGGCGGTGCTGATCATCAAAGCCATGGCATGGCTGGGTCATGGCGAACGAAGTATACGAATGTCAGCCTAGGGGTCGTATCGTTTCTTTCATTTCCTCCTCCTTTTTAGTCAACACTCCCGTGCATCGGTCGCGCGGGAGTGTTGCATTTACGGGCTGATATAACCCGCTTGCAGATCCTGCAACCTCCCTTCCACATCGCGCTGTTTTCCAGGGGAGAGAAGAGTCGGGTCAATGTCGCTCAAGCCCAGCGGAGATTGAACCGTGAGTCCGCCCTGTCCGCCGACCAACTGGGGCCACGCGTTTTGGATCGCCTTGACCACATCCGGCTTGATCGTCATCACCCAGCCCGCCGGGAGTTGTTCGGGAGTCTGCGTCCCGATCATCAGCGCGCCGGTGGTCCCGATATAGGTCACAAGATCCTGCGTGGCAATATCGGGGTAAAGATAGATCGTACGCACTTTATGCTGCGCGATCAGGATATCGGAATAGGCGTCGTAATTGTTCAGGTCTTCATCCGCCGGGATGTCTATGTATTGCGGAAACGCGGAGGGATAAAAATAGAGCTGGCGGCAGACGCCGCAATAGAACTTCATGCCGTTGACGTAGGAATTGAAGGAACGGATCGCGTCCGCGTTATCCCTGGGCATCATCATGCCGATACGGTAATCGTCGGTGATGAGCGCGGCTGTATATCCGGCGAGAAACGCGGCGATATCCGATTGCGAGTTGTCGGCCAATACGCTGATGTTGCCGCCCGCGTTCACGCCCGGAACGTTGAGCGCAAGGAACTGAACGTTCGGCGCGGCGGACGCCAGCGCGGCGATTCCCGGGTCGGGCGGGAGCGCAATAACCAACTGCAAGCCCGGTTCAAGATCGGCGGCTGTCAATGTATTCCGCACCTGAAAGCGCATACCCGACGATTGCGCCAGGTCATAGACGGTCTTCTGATACAGGTTCGACGTTTCCGGGTCGAGCGCGGCTGGCGCGATCAAAATCACAAGCGGCACAACCGGCGTGTCGGTCAAAGCGGGAGGCGGAAGCGCGGTATCCGTCGGCGCGGGCGCGGGCGTTGACGACGCCTCGGCGGCCGCGCCGCACGCGCTCACGGTCATCGCAATTGCAACGCAATATAGGATAAATCTCACTCGCACAGTGTTCTCCAAAATCAGGATGGGACGAATTATACACTTTGACGCAAACGAAAAATCCCGCGCCTATTACGCGGGATTTTTTCCGACGGTCTCTTCGCTTCTTACTTGACTGTTACCTTGATCTTCTTCGGTCTGGCTGATTCGGCCTTTGGCAGGGTCAGCGTCAGGACGCCCTCCGCGATCTTCGCTTCGACTGAATCCGCGTCAATGGCGGCGGGCAGGCGCAGGGTCCGCGTGAACGAACCGTTCGGCAATTCGCGCATAAGATACTCGTTCTCATCCGCCTTATATTCGCCCTCGATGCGGACCACGTCGTCCAAAACCTGGATGTTCAGGTCCTCGGCATTGAGTCCCGGCACAAGCGCGGACAGAAAGTACGCGTCGTCCTCTTCGCGGACGTTGACGCCCAGCGCATGTTCGCGGTTTTCGATCCAACGCCGCGCCGCGCGGCGATAATTCTGGGCATACGGGTATGGGTGCAAATAGAATGTCATGGTTGTTATCTCCTTATAACGATATTGGGCATAGTGTAGTGTGGGAGTGTAAGAAATGAGATAATGTCATATACTAACTGTATAGGAAAAGCCCCTCGCGGAAAATTTCGCGAGGGACATTTGAATATGTCGCCCAACGGCGCATTCGCTCTTCAAGCGGCGGAACGTAAGTTGTCCGCGCTCCTACTTCTGTGCGTAGTAGATGAACTGATAGAACAAACCCACCACATCAGATGGGTCTCGCATATCCGTCCATACCATATGTGCCTTGCCGTCCGGGCCGTAGGATATGTTGATGTAGTCGCCGTGGAAGGTCGCGCAATTTTCGCAACCAGCCACTCTCGCTCGGAAATACCGCGACTGGGTCGGGTTGGAGGGCGCCGTGCTAACAGTCGTCTTCACGAGCGAGGCTGGCGTCCCCTCCGCAACAGCCGTATTGTATAGCGGGCTGTTCGAGGCGCCGCGATCGTGGTAAAGGATCCCGATCTTGCCGTTTGTAGGGTTTACTTCCACCCATGGAAACCACTGGTCGCCATCGCCAGGGTCAACTAATATGGGGCCGCCCCACGATGCCCCACCGTTTGACGATGTCATGAGGAATACATCTGTATTGGTCAGTTCGGGCGTCCCGTTACGGTTGTCACTGAAGACGAGATACAGTCTTCCGTCGGTGGGGCTGGCAACAATGTTGCCCGCGGAGTTGACCCGCACCTGGTAGCCTGTCAGAGTCTGGCGGCCGTGGATGTTGAAGGGGTAGTCGGAGGAACCATCCTCGAGGCCAACGACAAACGTCGGGCTTGACCAGGTCTGCCCGCCATTCGTTGACTTGACCAGCAGATATTGGTCATCGAAGAAGTCGCCCGACTCCCAGAGCGCCTCATTCTGTTCGTTTTCGAAGGCGACATAAATTGTGCCGTCAGGACCCACCGTTGGCACTGAGAACTGGTTTTCATCGCACTGGCCCGCTGGACCAGAGACCTGGAAAGTACATAGCGCAACGTTCGAGCCGGAAATCTCCTGCGGTTTGGACCATGTATAACCACCATCTTCTGAGTGGGATTCGAAGATCGCCGATCTGACGTATGCGCCGTAAACGGACTTGAACTTCGTCCAGGTGATGTATGTGCGTCCATAGTAGCGCGACGCGGGGTTGTTGTCGGTGACAATCCACTCCTTATCGTTGAAGAGCTGACTCTTACTTAGGTCGCAGCCGATCCCGTCATCAATCACAACGATTTTATCCCAACTTAGCCCTCCATCACGGGATGGCGAGACCAGGAGGTCGCCATCGCACGCCTGCGTACCGGCGGCATGCACGACCGAATAGCTCAGTGACGAGTGTATCACCGTCCCATGCTTACGGTCAAACACTGTCACTGGGTCGCTGCCATTCTTACTTAAGGGCTTCTCATTCGATATATTCCCGGTCGACCAGGTCAGCCCGCCGTCGGTAGATGTGTAATATTGGTCACAGCAGGAGCCGAAGTCGTTTGAACTCGATACCATGTTCAGCGGGTTCGCCGGGTTGACCTCGATATCCGGCTCGTTGTTCGGGAGCGTCTCGTCGCAATCGAGATTCGTGTTTGCCCCGCCGCTCGCGATACACTCGAAGTCATAATGAGGCCCGTGCTGCTTGTCATAGCCGGCGATGTCCGCTGTCACCGAGCGCTTCATAGCCATGCCGGCTTCAGGGATGGATGGCCGCGCGCCAGCGGGTACGATTAAAGCAGCCAGCAGAACAAGTGCAACAAGCAAGGCAAATGTTGTTTTTAGTTTCATATGGTTTCTCCTCAAAATTGGAAAACTGAACACTTATTGACAAGGTTATTGAGAACAAATCTTATTTAAGCCTGCTTTTCACATCACCTCCTAACAAAATACCGCCGAACAAAATATTCGGCGGTCTGGCGGTCTGTCAACCTGTGCATATCGGCCTGGCAGATCCATGGCTTTGCGTCCCCGCCTCGCGGCGGGTTTGCCTTTTCGATCTATAATACATTATAGTCAGCGCGATAAAAAAAGCAAGCGCCTGTAACAAATTGAAATCTATTTCGCGGTCAATATCGTCCCGCATCGGGAAAACAAAACTGGCTGATAGAAATATCAGCCAGTCATTTTTATTCGGCGTACGCCTTATGGAGCAACGCCAAAGGTGGCGAGCCAGTTCAAATCATCCGCCCTGTCCACGCGATAGACGCCGCCCGTACCGGCGCAATTGCCGTTAAGTCCAAAGGAGGTGACACCGCCGATAACGTTGGAATTGCCAATGAAGTTGGGCCCGCCCGAATCGCCGAAGCAGGTGCCGCCCGTATTGGTATTGTTGGACAACAGCAGGGAGAAGTCGCCGACGAGGCCGCCATTGATTTGATTCAACTTCGGATGCGCCACCATGCGGACTCTCGCATTGTGTTCCTTCCAGGAGGCCGCATCGGGGAAACTTTGCTGGAGGCCATAACCCACCGCCGTAAAGGCGACATCCTTTAAGCCGCGCCTGGTCTTCATGCCATCCAGGCGATTCAGGCCGGGCAGGGCGCCATATCCACTCATGACCACAGGCTCATCCAGCACGACAACGCCCAGATCATAGAGGAAGAACGCGTTGGGGTTGTAACTCGGATGAGTATGGGGTGTTCCACCCACATTACCATTGAACGGATAACCATTGGCAGGAATGCCAGATTGAACGTCCGCATCAAACCAGATTTCCACATGAGCCGCTGGGGACTCGGTGCAGTGACCGGCTGTGATGAAAAGAGTTGATGAAAGCAGAGTCCCACTGCAACGCCAGAGAGGGTTGCCATCAGCATCCTGAGCAACCATCAACCCCACATACGGATGCCCCTCTCCATCCGGTTCGCCGTCGGTGACCGCTCCCACCGGGCTGACTGCAATCGCGAGGATCGCGATTACCGAAAGAACAACAAAAAGCATTTTCTTGCGCATGAATTATTCTCCTTTAGTTTTTTTGATTGGTGCATTGAACGCGATAGTGGTGGCAGATGCTATGTGGCGAAGGCGCCTCCTTCAAAAAAACAGACCGCCGACTTTCATTTGTTCGGCGGTCTGGCGGCCTGTCTTCTGACAGATCCATGACTTTGCGTCCCCGCCTCGCGACGGGTTTGCCTTTTTCGATGCAACCGGGAAATCGTATCTTTCGGTTGCGTTTCTCGGTACACGACGATCCATAAGCAGGCTGGTTACAATTTCATGGCGCCACTTGGTTACAGCCTGCGCACGGCAGTCAGACAACGGCTTGCAATTTCCATCCGCTGTGAGTATGATCGTTGTATGCTGAGGATTAATCGTACAGCCATGATCCTGTTACTTTTGGCAGGGTGTAATCGAATAGTTTCTCCCGTTGGATCTGATACAACCGCTACTACGGCTGCAGTAGTGACTATTGATGTCGCAACTTCCACTGTCAGTGCAACCGGCGCGTGGAAGACCTACCGCAGTGTGCAGGCTGGCTACAGCGCCGAATATCCAGCGGACTGGACGGTGAGTGAGCAAGTTGGCACGGATGGCTTAATCGTGACGAGCTTCTCGGCCATTGATGGCGGCGCAGGAATTATGGTGCTGGTTCAAAACGGCGAGTTCGGTGGGGCGGACAATTCAGATATTCCCAACACGCGTTGCGAACAAGTAATAGTAGGCGGGATATCGGGAATGCTCTGTTTCGATACAATCAACTTTGCTACCTCCACAACCGTTGAGGCTAACGGTCAAACTTTCACGATTTCTTCTCTGGGCAAACGCATAGATGAGAGCATCTATAGCCGCTTTTTGTTGGGCTTTCAAATCATCAAATAAGCCCGAAACTGGATGAACATACCTCGCCTTGTTCGAATTCCATAACACTTAATGGATGAGGCCGCCCCATCCGGGGCGGCCTCTTTGTATTCGTAGAACAGTTCTACCGTTCTACATTACTTGTTTTACTTCCCCGCCGCTGCCTCTGGGCAAAGCGTAACGAGGAACAAAGCATCGGTCTGCTTCGGCTTGTCAGCGCCACCGCCGGCCTGCGAGCTGAAGCCATCCACAAAGACATCTGCCTGCTCACAAAGCGGGTTGCGGCCTGCCTGTGTTCTCGACGAACGACCGTTGCGCGCGTCGGTCCAGAAGCCCCAAGCCTGATTATCTGGCCCGATCGTGACATTGTTATAGTCGCCGGCAAAGATGCCCGCCCGGAAAGTGTAGTCAAAGTTGGACGGAACATCTGAGATAGTAAAGTTGTTCAGCGGTCCAAGGTAGCTGTCACCCTGACCAGGTACCGGGTCGGCCCCTGGATCAACTGGCGCTGTTGGCTGTGGGATTACTCCTGCGCCCGGCGCCATGCAAGTGGTCGCGTTCGATGAAGTCACTGAGCACTGGGCGCCCCAGAACCAGACAAGATAGTTGCCGGGCCGTCCAATTGGCGCTGCACGGCTCGTCGGCCACTCGCCTGTTGCTGAGTTCAGATCGAGCCTCCGATCATAGAAGACAATGTTCAGGTCGCCCCGAGCACTGATGTCCGCCCAGGGCCACCACTGGTCAGCGCCGAAGTCTCCGACACACGGCCCAGAGAAGGGATTTGCGCTGGTACCGCCAAAGCCGATAGAACCTGCCGGTCGAAGACAATCGCGACCACTGCCAAAGCCGAACTGATCCGCGCCTGCCGTGAGTTGCGAACGGTCATTGTTCACTCGTGTTGGGCCGATCCAGGTGGAGCCGCCATCAATGGATTTGAACAGGAAGATATCGGCGTTCGAGCTGTAGACGGTCCCGTTGCGGTTGTCAGACATGACCAGATAGAAATCATCGGCGAAATCTCCGCCGCGCTTGTCTACAACAACATTACCGCCCGGGTTCGAGCGGAAGCAGTTATTGGTGTAAACAACGCGACCAAACTGCTGGCCACGGGCTGTACAGTCCACACGGCCACTCACCCCGGCGCGCGGGTAGTTGAGGTCGAAGACTGGCGTTACGAAGAACGGTCCCTGGAACGTGTTGCCGCCATCCGCCGAGCGGACGAACAGGTACTGGTTTTCGTCGGGTGTGTTGAAGTTCTCAAAAGCCACGCCGAGCAGACCGGTCACCGGGTGAACAGTCGGAACCGAGAACTGGTTGGAGTCGCAGTTGGTTCCGACCCCGAACGCGCAGAACGCGGCGCTCCCATTGATCACTTTGCGAGGCGACCATGAGCGGCCCTGATCATCCGAGAAACTCATGTTGATCTCGGATGTGCCATTTGTGGCGAACAAAGTCCACGTAACGTATATCCGATCAACGCCGACCCGTGCCAAGTCGCAGGCAACTGGAGCATGTGCAGCATCGAAGCATTGAGGACTCACTCCTGCGGGCCGCGGCCCCGCCGCAATGTACTCCTTGTCGTTAAAAGATACACTGCCATTGGCAAGCCTGTCCGCGTCGTGGAAAAACGATACGACACCATCGCCCGGCAGGCGTGGATCGCCATTCCCGCCGCATGCCGTTGCAGTCCCATTAATGATGCATGCACGGCTCCAGGTGAAGCCGCCGTTTGTCGAGCGTTGGACGGTTAGTGCATTGGTGTCGTCGTCGCGGTTGAAGGCAATCTGTGCATAGTAGACTACGCCAGCGCGGTCGAATACCAAAGCCGGGTCGCCGCCGCTCACGAGAAAGCCCTGGGTGGTACCGGCTGAGTTAACCGAAGGGTACGGGATTATGCCGTTGTACCATTGGTTGCCGCCATCGGTGCTGGCATAAAAGCCCGAGGAACCGGTCCCGTTGCGATAGTCATTTGCCCCGGCGACGATGTTCCGCTGGTTTTTAGGGTTGACCGCGATGCTGGTTTCGTTCTGAGGGAAACAACTGTACTCTGAATTCGCCCGTCGATCGTCACCGCCATTACTGATCTGCTCGACCTTATCCTGTTGGCGAATGTCAAGAGGTTTTGGCTGTTCAGGAGGGAACCCAGCCTGTGGGCACTCGGTTAATCCAGTACCGGCTAGAACTTCCTTGAAATCATAGATGCCGGACGTTTGAGGTCCGCCTACAGTACCCTTCGCTATAGGATCAGTAGGCGCTGCATCCTGAGCAAAAGCTGCCGAAGCGCTGGATAAGATCAATACCAGCGCCATCAAAACGTAAGCAATGTTGCGTTTCATAAACTAATTCTCCTCTTACTAGTTTGAAAGATGCACAACTGAAATTACTTATTCGATTTATCAATTACTGGGAATAGCGCCACCTCCTTAAACAAAAAACCGCCGAAACATAAACTTCGGCGGTCTGGCGATCCCGCCTCGGCGGGACCCATGACTTTGCGTCCCCGCCTCGCGGCGGGTTTGCCCTTTCGATATATTGCAATTATATTGCAGGAGCGCAAAAAGGCAAGCAGTAAAAGGCTCAATTAAGTATGAAAAAGTTACAGGTATAATCCTGACCCATGCCCAAACGCTTTCTTATAACCTCCATCGTATTCGTGGCAGTCGTCACCGCGCTG
>Ga0247727_10015665_pt1 | contig 12385 bp, 15 predicted proteins | sample WisWelCaveWW1625_FD_202498 | JGI IMG/M metagenome (GOLD analysis project Ga0247727, IMG submission 202498) | Biofilm microbial communities from Wishing Well Cave, Virginia, United States - WW16-25 | ecosystem: Environmental > Aquatic > Deep subsurface > Groundwater > Cave microbial mat | place... | reverse complement strand
GGCTTGACACAGAACAGACGTTCGGTTATTATTCATAGCACAAATGAGCGAAGAATGCCCAAATTACGGGCAGGAGGCTGCTATGATGATGGTACGAAAAAGTAAAGGATTAGGAGAGCGTCACCAAAGGATTCTGGATTTCGTCCTGGCTTACCAACGCGAAAACAGATACCCTCCCTCCATCCGCGAAATCGGCGAAAAGACGGGTATTACATCCACTTCTGTTGTTAATTATTATCTCGATCAACTGGAGAAGATGGGCATGATCGAACGTGACCGCAAGATTTCCCGCGGCGTACGCGTATCGGGTCCCAATTCATCTGTGGATACGCTCCGTGTTCCCATCCTCGGTCCGATTGCGGCAGGTCCTTTCATGCTGGTCCCTGAGCCCGGCATCAATTATATGAACGACAAAGAATATGACGCAGTGGATATCGCCCGAAGCCTGCTCTCCTCTAAAGAAAAAGGCAACGATCTCTACGCCCTAGAAGTAAAGGGAGACTCAATGATCGACGCCATGATCAACGATGGCGACATTGTTGTGATGAAACCTGCGGTTGAGGCAAGGAACGGCGAAATGGTGGCTGTCCGCGTGAACGATGAATACACCCTGAAATATTTTTACAAGGAAAAGGATCGCTACCGTCTCCAACCGGCAAACCCAACCATGAAGCCGATCATCCTCAAGAAAACCGAACAACCGGAGATCAACGGCAAAGTGGTTATGGTCATCCGCAAAATGGACAGACCCCTCGCAGCATAAGTTAAATACGACTTCAAAGAGACGATCAAATCTGGTCGTCTCTTTTGATTCATCCGGCGTATAATTTGCTCTGTTGAAAAGATCAATAGGAAAGGAGTAACCTATGTACGGAACAATCGCGCACTTTCGAATCAAACCCGGTACAAGGGATGAATTTGTCAAAATGATGGATAGTTTCGGCGATGTCTTCATCCCTGGCTGGCAGGCGGATTACTACTTCCAAATGGATAAGGATTCCGATGAGTTTTATCTCGTAGCAATATTCAATGACAAGCAATCCTACGATGCCAACGCAGACTCACCCGAACAGCACGAACGATATTTGAAGTTTCGATCCTTTTTGGTTGCCGATCCAGTATGGAATGATGGGCACATCGTCTCGGCAACAGGATCAGGCTCAAAGTGAGTCAGATGCGTGTGTTTTAAAAACGAAAAAGACGTCTCACTTGAGACGTCTTTTTTCGACTTTGTAATCTATTTTAGTTTGATGCGTCCCTTTGCAGGTGCGTGAGATCGTCCAAATGATTGGAGACCAGGTTTGCCTTTCATTCCTCGCAAAGCCTTTGCACCAAGATTGACCAACATCGGTATAAACAGCAAAGCAAGCAACCCGAGCAGGATCGCAAAGAACAACGTCCATGAACTGCCTGGAACAACCTCTGGCAACACTCCACCGGGGTTGTATTGGCTTTCCACTGCTGGAACCGCCGCTGTTGTCAGTGAGACAGTCAGGCTGCGGTTAACGCCATCTCTCAGTGGTGAAGGAGATATGTAAGTAAATTGATACTCACTTTGGAGAACACGTCCCTGCTGTTCATACAAACTCTGCAATGCCTCCGGAGCAGTTGCGAAACCATAAGCGCCGCCCGTCTGATCAGCGAGGGATTTCAACGCTTCCTCATCAAGCCCGGTCTGACTAGTCGTGGCTACATCGCCGAAGCCTATCGCAGAAATTGTAACACCGCTCTGGCTGACACCGGCAATCACATCATCGGCATTTGCCTGACTCTGGTTATCCAACCCATCAGATAGGACAATGATCGCTTTACGACCAGAAACACCCTCCAATGCTTTTTCCGCCGCGACCAACGCATCATACATGGCTGTGTCACTGCCAGTTTGCAAACCATCAATGGCGCTGGTTAACACGGCTACATCACTGGTTATCGGCTGGACAGTATAGACATTGGTATCATACGTGATCAATCCAGCCTGGTCGCCGGGCCGCATCTGACTGACATATGCCTTGGCTGCATTTTTGGCTGCACCGATTTTGTCGTTCTTGTCCATACTGCCAGAGATGTCAATCACCAGCATCGTCGTCACTGGGATGGGTTCTGCTCCCACCTGCACGCCGCCACCCAGCACATCGACTGGCGTCATCAATTGACCGTCCTCATAAATTTGGATCGTAGCCGGGTCAATACCGACAGGCTCACCGGCCGCGTTTGTAGCAGAGATATAAACTGTGACCTGTGGGAACTGTGAGTTATCAACCTGCGTAATGCGAATCTGCGGCTCTTCTCCCTGTGCGGAGACTCCACCCATAGGAAATACACTGATCAAAACGAGCAGGGTGAGAATTATTGTACGACTTAACTTATTCATGGCTACCTCTTTTCGTGATACACCAAATCGGTATTACCCATGCGGATTTTCTGACCGTTGGTTAATTGAACGCGTTCGATCTTCCGGTTGTTAATGAACGTGCCAGAAAGACTCATATCTTTCAAATTGAAGTTGTTACCATCGCCTGTCAACATGGCGTGCTGAGGGGAGATATCAGGGTCAGGCAAAACGATCTCGGATTTCAAAGGTGAACTTCCAATTGCAATCGAAGGAAATCCCTTGCTCATGAACTTGTCGAGCATAAATTCGGTGCCTTTGAGTTTTCCAGATTTAACTTCAAGCCATGCGCGGGAGAGTAATACCTGTATCAGTGAGATGAATGCACCTACTGATGCACCCAGCAATACAAGCCCAGCCGCTTTCCCCAATACGGGGTCTCGCAACCAGGTATGTACAGACTCGAGTAAGAATCCACCCAAGGCGCCGCCGATCAATCCGCCCAGCATACCTTTCCATGCCTGTGATTTACCGACCACACCTTCAGCCAACCCGAGCAGCAGACCGAACACTGCCCAACCAAGCACACGACCAGCGACTCCTGCCCCAACGAATTGAAACAGGAACTCACTCAACGGTAGACCGATCGCGCCTGCCGCCAAACCAAGCAAGCCACTGAAGAAACCCGACCGGGCTGCTTGAACAGGATTGCGCGTCAGGGCACCTTCCGTGAGCCCAATAAACAAGCCAACACTGAGGCCTACCAGGGCGCCCACAATTGCCTCACTGAGATATAAATTTGAGACAATCGAGAGCCCAAGGAAATTGCTGACCTGCCAGCCGATCAATCCGCCCATCGCTCCCAGCAAAGCATAGTAATAGGAACGCATACGTCTATTCATCAGAGGTACCTCCATTCGATTCAACATCAGCTTTTTGTAAGTTTTTCCACCGGACAACACTTTGCCCGGAGGCTCCATCCAATTCATAAAAACCAAAGTAACGGGCGGGGTCGAACGTGCCATCGTTCTGGCGGATGAAGAATCCAGCCACCGAGGAGAACGGTTCTACTACCAGTGCGACCTGCCAGGGTTCGGGAAAAAAATTGTTATGCAAAAAAGTGTCATAATGAGAAAGAAATACTCCCATCCGCGGGTGGGTATGAAACCATCCGACGATGATCTCCCCTTCAAAGCGTTTTTCAATTTGTTCGTGCATGTCGAGCAAGGTGTCTTTGGTAAAGGTCAGGTACACGCTGCCCTGCTTGGTATGGCGGGCAGGAAGCACATGCTTTACGACCACGAATTGTTCACCCGTCTCCTGGTCCGCGTATCGTTGACCGATCAATACTCCACCCACCTCCACCTCGGCGGTGCATGCATGCACACACACACGAATGTAAGCGGGTCTCGTAACATAGACCGAGACGGAAGTCTGTAAGCCAAGACGATCGAAAGGCGAATCCCAGCGTATGGAAGACTGCTTCGGTTGCGATGCAGATTCCGGCTTGACTGTTTCGGGCGGAGCAATACGAATGTTTAATCCAGACATAAGAATTTTCTTTACTCGTAGGTTGAATGGTGGGGTTTCCCGAGCCGCCCCATTTTGTGAGGCGGCCCGGGAACTCTGGGGGGTTATCCCGCGGTAACGTCAGCGGTCATCATCAACCGGTCGCCTTCGGGAATCCCGGCTTGTGACAGGGTCTCTTCTTCTTTCAGTTCGCGACCCAACGCCTTGCTGTCCAAACGATAGGACATCGGGCGTCCATCAGGACCGGTAACCGGAAGTTCAAGTGAGGTCGTCAACTCAGGGAGCAACTCCTTCACCGGCACCTCAGCTGGCACCTCTGCATTTCGGCTTCCTCCAGAGGGAAGTACAATCGTAACGGGTATATCTGCCATTGTTTATCTCCTTTCTTACTCTAATTTGGTTGGCTGATCCACAGCCATTTGAAACGATCCGCCATTAGCGTATCCAGTGCGCACTGGTTATCGCAAATTTATTTTAGGTTTCTTCTTTACTATTGGTGTCTCTGGTTTAAGCTTCACATGCACGTTTGATTTACTTTTTCCTGAATCGGCAGAGACAAGTTTTACACGCTCCGGTCTCAACAACTCGCGGTGATCGAGCGGGAAGACATTCGGATGTTTCTTGCGATATTCGCGGCACCACCGGGCGGCTTCAGCATCCCACGGGAAGGGCGGTTTCGTGGGATCATCATGAAAATTCTTATATTGAAGCATCTCACCCAGCATCACAACAAGGCGATCCAGGGATCGGCTTGCGGCCCACCAAGCCGCATCGATACATACACTGCCATTCAAGTGGTTGATATTGGGATGCCAGATCGGCGTCAGCCATTTCATGCCGGGCCAACGGTGCGGATATTGGTTATGCAAGTAAATCTCAACCTGATGGTGCTCGCTATATTTTGGATTGCCCTGACGGTCCACATCGATGATGCTCTTACACTTGAAGGTGACAATGTAGCGTTCGGGTGGCAAGTTGGGGTTTGGCGAAGATGCATTGAATGAGATCAAATCACTGCGCGATGCCAGTTCCATCATCAATTCATAATCGCCGCGCAATCGCCGCATCCTAGGTGTATCGGCAACAGACATCGTGCCCGCAGTAATATCTGCGGTTAGCATAAGGCGGTCGCCATCCGGAATGCCAGCCTCTGCCAGGGACTCGTCTTCCTTCAGTTCGCGTCCCAGGGCTTTGCTATCCATCCGATACGCCATTGGCCGTCCGTCCGGACCTGTAGTGGGAAGATTCAACATCGAGATCAACTCGACCATCAAATCTTGAACCTTCACATCATTGGGCACCTCGGCGGCTCGAGCGCCACCGCTTGGCAAAATAAAAGTTACATTCAAATCAGTCATAATTTCTACCTCTCATCAAGTATTCAAATGCGGCACCTGGCACACGCCGGTGATCGCCCAACAATCTCCGTGATGCAGCGTGTTGCAAACTTCGCATTCTTGCACGCCGCGCGCATCATTATGTGTGACCAGATCCAGACAATATGGACAACGATGTTCCTCCACCAGCGCCAACTGGACGTGCGGCTTTCGCATGAAGCGATTCTTCCGCGCTGGCTTCGGGTCATTCCGGACCATTTTCCTGATCCTGTTTTTCGAGCCGATTCTTGCCCTCGGCATTGATTCCGGTCTGGAGCGCAGGAACCAGCTTCCGGGGAGTTGGATGCGGGCTTGTCCGTTCGATCCCGAGGAAGAAGATATTGCCACTTCCCGAATACTAGGTCGCAATTCACTTTGCGGCGAATAATGCGGCACGACCTCGATGGACTGCGCTGTTGTCGTCCGCCGCCAGGCTAGCAAAGACAATACGGCAAGCAACAGACTTACGGCGAGATGTGCCGCATCGCTCGGATCCATTTTGTCAACATCCAAAACCGCGCGCGGGTCAATCTTCATTTCTCTCAATTGGTTGAACAGGCTGCCGTCAAATCTAATCTCATGGATTTGATTTGCCACTTCTTGTTGCAACCGAATCGGACCGATCCCAAGAACCCATTGAGTGAAAAAGCCGAGAACGGTCATACCCAGGAGGGTCATCCCTGCCGCAGTCAAATATCGGATGAACAAATTCCATTTTCGAAACACAATCCGCGATCCAAACCCGGCGATCAAACCTATGCTCGCATCCGCAAAGAAAGTGGAAAGAATCAGTGGAAGATCATGATCGTCGCGAAACAGAAGCACGATACCGAGTGCTGATCCCGTGATCAGCAGGAGGAGAATAACCAGCTTGCGCATAAAATGATCTGATTCACTTGTGAAGGTGGGGTTATTCATGGAACTCATTGTCGCAACACGAATTGCCATCGTCTATTTGTCTAATCCTTGCAAACAATTACGCGGCTCCGTCCGGCTCAGATCAGAAGAGATCTTCCGGGAAGATTGTTTTACGCCCATGGAACGAGGTCGGCTGGGATTGGGTTCCGCCAGTTTGACGGAGCTTTTCTTCTTGATGTGAAGCGGTTCAAGTTTGGATTTTATGAATACAAGATTTTTCGCAGGCTCTTCTTTGATGCGGATGCGACTTGTGACGTCGCCGGTTGGCGGGTCAATCAACAAAACTTCGCTCTTCAGCCGGATCCGTTCCCCGCCATTCGATTTTCCCTTTTCCAAATCTTTCTGCTCAAAGTGGCTGAAGTGGAGCGTCTCCGCCAGATCGCCAGTCAACTCATAGAAGCGGTATTCCAAACCGTTTTGAGCGCGCAGGATGTGCAGGGAAGGCACCCCAATGCTTGCCAGCGTACGATGAAGAAAATTTTCGTTTCCTGTGATCGTATGCGTGAATTGCGCATCACGAAGCGTACCGCAAGTGGGGCAATGCCCTGCCTCGAACGTAATCTCACTCAATGGTTTCAACGTTTGTTCCATCGTATGGCAGGTTGGACACTCCAGCGATGTAACCAGTTCCTGATCAAGTTCGATGAAGGCTTGTTCACCAAGGTCCGAACGGGCAATTCGAAGCAATTCCTGAAGGGACGTTCGTTCGGCGCGGGCGGGCAACTCGGTGATATCACCGTAGACCCAATGACTTTCACAGTCTTCGCGCGGCACATAAGCGGTGGTGTGCATCACATTGTTCAAGCCATTGAAGTGCACAACCTTGCCCGGCTCGACCGGCATGTTGTGAATCAATTTGAGCGCTTCCTGCGACTGCATTCCACCGATAATCGAAGCGATGGTCGGCGTGGTAGGAACCTTCCCAAGTAACACATTCCGGCGCGCGAGCAACTGACAGGAGTAACGAAGGGAAAGATCTCGCAATGCCTGTTCGGTAAGTGTACATTCATAGCACGCACCCTGGCCCGGGATAAAGACACGCATCAAACCAAGCAGTTCCTGAATCGCTCCGTCCACCCAGGGTTTGTTCATCCAGTGACAGAATCGATTCACAGCCAGCCGCGCCTCGCGATTATCCAAACAACCAATGATTGCATCCATGCGGCGAATGATCCCCAGGCCGAGTGCGGTGGTTACATCCGCATTCAGGTATTGAATATGTACTGCTGGATTGATGGACTTCGCCCGCGCCGCTGCCACTTCGGCCTTACTGCGATTGTTGTCAGTTTCACGGAACAACACGGAACGACTGAGGTTGGCGGCTTCGATCTTGTCGAAATCAATGATGAAGATGTTCCCAACACCCATGAGCGCGAGGTTCTTGATCACTTCATTACCAAGGGCGCCGGCTCCAATCACCAGAACTTTTGCCTGCTGAACTTTCTCCCGTTCCCACCACGAGATGAACTCGAAGGTTCCCAATCGATCGGTTTGCAGGTTGGGGATGTGGATCGGCTTTTCCGGCGTAACAGGTATTCGGCGCGGTCCTGTGAGCGGCTCATTCATGGCGGAAGATGAAGCCTGCCTCGTCACACTACCAGCCAACTCTTTCGCTTGAGTGATATTCGATTCATCGATTTTCCGTGCAAACCAGCCAACATTCGGACGTGATTCAACCAGACGGTATTCCTCCAGTGACTTCAACGCCTCACGTAATGTGGTACGGCTGATTCCAAACTGATTCATCAACTCACGTTCAGGGGGGAGTTGTGCTCCCTGAGCGAGACTGCCATCTAATAGGGAAGAAGCGAGCTTGCCAGCCGCAGTTTCTGCCAGGGATTTGTGGGAGATTTTTTGTATTTTCATCAGGTTTCTCATGGTATGGTGGTCAGACCAATTTGAATTCATTATAGGAACCCTGGGATTGGAAGTCAATTTATTTGATAGGTAATAGGTAATGGCATTTGCCTTTCAAAAATGAAAAGACGACCCATTCGCAGGGTCGTCTTTTAGGGAATATAACCTGGGGTTATAAATTTACTTACTCGAGCACGATAGACGCGCCGGCTTCTTCCAGTTTCTTCTTGGCGTCGTTGGCGGCATCCTTGCCTACGCCCACGAGCACCTTGGAACCGGCAGTCTCAGCCATGGTCTTGGCTTCGCCGAGACCGAGGCTGGTCAACTGACGAATCACTTTAATCACGTCAATCTTCTTGGCGCCGGGGTCCTTGATCACCACATCGAACTCAGTCTTCTCTTCGACAGGTTCAGCCGCAGCGGCGGCCATACCGGGCATCGCCATCGCCATAGGAGCGGCGGCAGAGACACCCCACTTCTCTTCCAATTTCTTTACCAGATCAGCCGCCTCAAGGACGGACAGTGTGGAAAGGTCTTCCACGAATTTATCGAGCTTGTCAGACATTGTTTAATACTCCTTGCGTACAGAAAATTTTGTGTTTGATCGCGTAATGATCGAGCCGATTACACCGCGGCGGGCGCTTTCTCAGAGAAAGCTTTGAGAACTGCCGCCAAACCGCGAGCGGGTTCAGCAAGCGTGCGGACCAGTTTGCCAGCCGGAGCTTGCAATACACCCAGCAACTGCGCGCGTACAACGGGCAACGGCGGAAGGTCAGACAGAGCTTTCACCTGAGCGCTACTAAGCACCTGACCGCTCATGAATCCGCCTTTGACCTTGACGTATTCCTTGCCTTTCGTGGCTTCCGTCAAAGCTTTTGCCGTTGAAGCGGGATCGCTAAATGCAAACGACACAGCCGTACTTTTCACCAGGAAATCCTGGGGAAGTTCCATTCCACTATCTACAAACGCGCGGCGCGCCAGGGTATTTTTCAAGATATGGAACTCGCCGCCTGTTTCGCGGATCTTTGCGCGGATGCCATCCAAATCCTTCATCTTCGCGCCGGTATATTCCACAAGGATCACCGCCTGGCTCTTCTTCAACCATTCAGCATAGGTAGCCAGCACTTCCTGTTTACGTTCTTTTGATACTGCCAAAGGACACTCACCTCCTTTCAATAAAAAGTCTTTGCCACTTTAGCGGCAAAGACTTTAGCAAACCCCAAAGGAGGGGATAGTTGCTTTTCGTCTTCACCTAAGCAGGAAATTAAGCCCTGAGCGGAGGTTGAGACGCAAGCGTCGAAACCGCAGTCGAAGGGCACCCGCCTTCATTGGCGAAGTGACTAACAGATTATATCGAGTATATTTTACTCGGTTGCCTCAAGTTTAAGTGTGTCGCCGGGCTTCACTTTAATTCCGGGACCCATCGTTGTGGTCAGGGTGATTCGTTTGATGTAATCACCCTTCGCGCCGGACGGACGAGCCTTGTGGACTGCATCCATCAATGCGGCGAAATTATCGTAGAGTTGATCCACGCTGAACGAAACCTTGCCAACCGACACGTGAATATTGGCAGTCTTATCCAGGCGGAATTCAACGCGCCCAGCCTTCGCTTCCTTGATCGCGCGGGGCAGATCATCCGCGTTGACAACGGTACCAGCCTTCGGGTTCGGCATGAGACCGCGCGGACCAAGCACGCGTCCGAGACGCCCCACCTTGCCCATCGCATCTGGCGTAGCAATCGCGACATCAAAATCCAACATGCCGCCTTCGATCTTCTTTAATGTCTCGTCGTCATCGGCAACCAAATCAGCGCCGGAAGAGCGAGCCAGTGTTGCGCCTTCACCTTGCGCGAAGACGAGCACGCGAACGGTCTTGCCCAACCCATGCGGCAGAACAACCACATCGCGCACCTGCTGGTCAGCCTGACGCGGATCAAGCGCGGTACGCATGTGCACTTCCACCGTTGAATCGAACTTGGTGATGCTGGTTTCCTTCGCGAGCGCAACTGCATCGCGCGAAGAATATTCCTTGTCCAAATCCACCTTAGCCAGAGCGGCTTTGTATTTCTTTCCGTGTTTCGTAGCCATTGTTTCCTCCGTGGTGCAAGCGAGCCACTTAACGTGACCCTCCCACAAATTTAGTCGGTGATTGTAATGCCCATCGAACGGGCTGTGCCTTCAATTTGTTTCATCGCGCCTTCGAGATCAATCGCGTTCAAATCCTTCATCTTCAACTCCGCGATCTCCTTCACCTGCACACGCGACACCTTGCCGACCTTATCTTTGTTCGGCACACCGGAGCCTTTTTCAATCTTCGCGGCTTTTCTTAACAACACTGCCGCAGGCGAGGTCTTCAATACAAACGTGAAAGACCCATCGGTGAACACGGTGATCTCAGCGGGAAGCACTTCGCCCGGGCGATTTGACGTGCGCGCGTTGTACTCCTTACAAAAAGCCATGATGTTGATACCATGACCAGCCAGCGCGGGACCCACCGGGGGCGCCGGGTTGGCTTTCCCAGCCTCAAGTTGGAGACGAACAATTGCCTTAAACTTCTTTGCCATTTTTACTCCTTCGTGGTTTTAGCGGACGATTTTTACGGGACGCCCTCCCACAATATCAGGCTGACGATTGGATTCACGCTTCACTTCGATTTCACTCAGTGCGAGCCTTCCAAGCCTCAGCCTGTTACCGTTTAATTTAGGATTTCTCCACTTGCAAGAAATCCAACTCGACGGGCGTCTCGCGCCCGAAGAACGAGACCATCACACGGACCTTGGTGCGCTCCATATCGATCTCAGAAACCATACCGCGGAAATCATTGAACGGACCATCCACAATACGGACGCGTTCGCCAACTTTATACGTGACCTTGACCGTCGGCGCTTCGGCTTCCATGCGCTTGATGATCTGCGAAACTTCTTCAGGTCGCAACGCGGTGGGGTTGTTTCCCATGCCGACGAATCCCGTCACACCCGGAGTGTTTCTCACTACATACCAGGACTCTTCACTAAGCGCCATATTCACCAGCACATAGCCGGGGAAGATGTGCCGTTCCACCGTTCGGCGCTTGCCATCCTTGACTTCGATCTCTTCCTGCGTCGGAATGACCACATCAAAGATACGATCCTTCATGCCCATCGTCTCGATGCGTTGCTCAAGATTATGACGGACTTTATTCTCGTATCCCGAATAACAATGGATCACATACCAGGCGGGACCTTCAACTTCTCCCGTGTGAGGCATCGCGTCCGAAGACGGAGGCAGTTTTTCGGGAGAAGGATCGTCGTCTGGTTCCGGTTCATCCTCCAAAGTTGGAATATCCGATACCGCTTCATCCGCAGGTGCGTGAACAGATTCGGAGTCGCTCAATGAAACAGGGGCATCCGATTCTGCCAACGTGGATTCAACCGGGAGATCCTGTGCTTCCTCAGTCGCTTCCATTGACTCGCGTTCAAATTCTTCTTGCGGTTCCTGCAATGACATTCAAACCTCAAACTCTTTTATTACTGAAGACCGAGCACCAGATTCAAAAGTTCACGGGCCCCGCCATCAGTTAAACCGAGAAGCGCACCCATCGCCACCATGACAAGCAACACGATCTTAGTTAATTGCCACGCTTCGGGCCAGGTGGGCCAATTAACTTTACTTAACTCACCGTATGTTTCTCGAAAGAATGCAGAAACCGGGTTTGCTTTTCTTTTTTTCTGTTTTTCAGCCAAGATTATTACTCCTTCATCTATTTCGGCTAAAACGCCGCCCTACTCACAGCGGCGTTTTCGTACTGACAGGCCAGGCAGGACTTGAACCCACAACCGCTCGTTTTGGAGACGAGTGCTCTACCAATTGAGCTACTGGCCTAAAACAGTGTCAGGTGTTTCGGTGTCACGTGCACGTGACACCTGGCACTTTTTTTCTACTTCGTTTCGCGGTGCGTTGTATGTTTCCTACAACGCGGACAAAACTTGCTGAACTCAAGACGGTTCGGATCGTTACGACGATTCTTCTCGGTCGTGTAATTAAGTTCCTTACAGTCACCGCATTGAAGGGTAATGACGGGTCGAACGTCTTTCTTCTTGGATGCCATACTACCTTACCAGCTTTCTTTATATTAGACCTCTTGCAAAAGTCTTTTTTTGCCACGGATTTCACTGATTTTTCACGGATTTATTCAAAAATCTGTGCAAATTCGTGAAATCCGTGGCTTAGAATTTCCTTGATTTTCTCGCAAGCCACTTATGCAAGAAATCTATTCTGTAATTTTAGTAACGACACCGGCGCCGACGGTGAGACCGCCTTCGCGGATGGCGAACTTCGAGCCTTGCTCGAGGGCAACAGGGACAATCAGTTCCACCGTCAGGTTGACATTGTCACCC
>Ga0247727_10015664_pt1 | contig 12385 bp, 10 predicted proteins | sample WisWelCaveWW1625_FD_202498 | JGI IMG/M metagenome (GOLD analysis project Ga0247727, IMG submission 202498) | Biofilm microbial communities from Wishing Well Cave, Virginia, United States - WW16-25 | ecosystem: Environmental > Aquatic > Deep subsurface > Groundwater > Cave microbial mat | place... | reverse complement strand
TGGGTCACTGCAACCTGGTGGTTCAGATCCCTTCGAATCCCGACTTCCCTTCCCTCAACCTCGCCCAGTCGGTGGCGGTCGTTTCCTATCAGCTTCGCCTCCTTCAGGATCTGAAAGCCGTCAAGATCGAGGGAAAGGAATTCCCGCTGGCATCCGCCGAAGAGATCGAGGGCATGTACGATCACCTGGAAAAGGCGCTGACGGCGGTCGGCTTTCTCCATGAGAGAAACGGCTTTCACATGATGCGGACGATCCGCCAGCTCTTCGGACGGACGCAGATGAACGAACGGGAAGTCAGGATTTTCCGGGGGATCTGCCGACAGGTTCAGTGGGCGGTTACGAACGGAAAGGGTTCTTGAGGAAGATCTGCTCTTCCCGCGAAGGTCCTACGGAGACCACGATGATCGCAACGCCCAGGACCTTTTCGATTTTTTTTAGGTAGCTCCGGGCCGTGGCGGGCAAGTTTACGATTTTCCGGACACCTGAGAGCGGTTCCCGCCAACCCCTCATTTTCTCGTAGACCGGTTCGCATTCATCGAGGATGTCCACCGAACCGGGAAACTCCTTCAGGACCTGACCACGGCGCTTGTACGCGACGCAAATCTTGATTTCCGGGAGCCCGGAAAGAATATCCAACTTGGTCAGCACGAGTCCCGTGAGTCCGTTCACGCGGACGGCGTGGCGAAGCACCACAAGATCCAACCAACCGCAGCGGCGCGGACGGCCGGTCGTCGCACCGAACTCCCCCCCTTCCTTTCTCAAGTGCTCGCCGATGGAGTCGTCCAGCTCCGTGGGAAACGGCCCGCTCCCGACGCGCGTCGTGTAGGCTTTCGAAACCCCGATGACGGACTGGATTTGCGTCGGCCCGATTCCGGAACCGCAAGTCGCGTTTCCCGCCACCGTGTTGGAAGACGTCACAAACGGATACGTGCCGTGATCGACGTCCAGGGACGTGCCTTGGGCCCCCTCGAACAGGATTTTCTTTTTCTTCCGGCCGGCCTCCTGCAAGAGAATACCGGTATTGGTCACGTAGCGACGGAGGTTTTTCCCGAATGCGACGTAGGCCCCGTAGATTTCATCAAAAGTGAAGATAGGCCCTTCCAAGATGCGCTCCAAATAAAGATTTTTCTCGGGAAGGACGGCTTCAAGCCGCTTCCGCAAGAGCTCAGGGTCGATGAGATCGCACATGCGGATCCCCATCCGGGCCATCTTGTCCTCATAGCAGGGTCCGATGCCGCGTCCTGTCGTGCCGATCTTCCCGGCACCCTTCTTCTCTTCGCGGAGGATATCGATCCGCTTATGATACGGCAGGATCACGTGGGCGGTCTCGCTGATGGCGAGATCCCGGTCGTTCTTGAACAGGCCTTTCGATTTGAGGGTCCGGATCTCCTCGAGGCAGACCTCCGGATCGATGACGACCCCGTTCCCGATCACGCATTGGACGCCGGGGTTCAGGATGCCGGAGGGGATGAGGTGAAGGACCGTCTTTTTGCCGTTCACGACGAGGGTGTGGCCGGCGTTGTTGCCGCCCTGGAAGCGGACGACCAAATCGGCGAACTCGGTGAAGACGTCGACGATCTTCCCTTTTCCTTCATCGCCCCACTGGGCGCCGACGACGACGACGTTCGCCATTAGAGGACGACCTTTTTGACGGAGATGATGTTCGGCAATTTCTCGAGTTCCTGAACGACTTGCGGGGTGACGTCGCCTTCGACGTTGTAGAGCGCGATCGCCTCGTCCTTGCCCTTTTCAAGCCCAAGCTGCATGCGGGAGATGTTGATTTTTTTCAGGCCGAGCAAGGTGCCGATCGCCCCGATGACGCCGGGCCGGTCGTGATTGTGGATGACCAGGATCGTCCCTTCAGGGAGGGCTTCAAGGTAAAAGTCGTTGATCTGGACGATGCGGGGATTGGTCTTGCCGAAGATCGTGCCGGAAATCCTCTTGAGATCGTTGCCGTTCCGCAGGGTGACCGTGATGAGGCTGGTGAAGTCCTGGTGGCCGCTCACCTTGGATTCGACGACCTTGAGGCCCTTCTCCTTGGCGATGACCGCGGCGTTGACGTAATTGACGCTGACGTCGGAGGCCATCGGCGTGAGCAAGCCCTTGAGCAACGCCTGGGTGACGGGGGCTAAGTTGTAGCCGTTGATGTCCCCGCGGTATTCGATGGAGACCTCGGAGGGCAGGCTGCTCGCCATCTGTCCCTGGAGCAGGCCGAGCTTTTCCGCCAGGCGGATGTAGGGTTGCAGGATCTTGAGCGTCTCTCCGCTCATCGAAGGAAAGTTGACGGCGTTCCGGACCGTACCCGTCGTGAAGAAATCCACGACCTGCTCGGCGACCTCGACGGCCACGTTCTCCTGGGCCTCGGAGGTGGCCGCGCCCAGGTGAGGGGTGAAGATCACCTGCTCCATCCTGATCAGGGGATGATCGGGCGGGGGCGGTTCCTGCTCGAAGACGTCCAGGGCGACGCCGCCGACGATGCCTTCCTTGATCGCCCATTCCAGATCCTTCTCGTTCACGATGCCGCCGCGGGCGCAGTTGATGAGAAATACGCCCTTCTTCATCTGCTGGAAGGCCGCCTTGTCGATCAGGTTCTTGGTCTTTTCCATCAAGGGCACGTGGAGCGTGATGTAATCGGAGCGCTTGAAGAGTTCGGGCAGGTCGACCAACTCCACCCCCAGCTTTTCGGCCGCTTCCTTGGAGAGGAACGGATCGTAGCCCAGCACCCGCATCTTCAATCCGATCGCGCGGTCCACGACGATGCGGCCGATGTTGCCGACGCCCACGACGCCCAAGTACTTGTTCGTAAGCTCGCGCCCCATGAACTTGTTTTTCTCCCACCTTCCGGATCTGATAGATCCGGTCGCTTGGGGGATCTGACGGGAAATCGCGAACATCATGGCGATGGCGTGCTCAGCGGTCGTGGTGGCGTTGCCGGAGGGCGTGTTCATCACGACGACGCCCTTCTTCGTGGCGGCCTCCAGGTCGATGTTGTCCACGCCGATGCCCGCGCGCCCCACCACCTTGAGGTTTCCGGCGGCCTCGAGAAGGTCCTTCGTGACCTTCGTAGCGCTTCTAATGATCAGCCCGTCGTACTCCCCGATGATCTTACCGAGTTCCTCTGGGGACAAACCTGTTTTGGCGTCTACCTTGAGGCCCGGCGCCTTTTGGAGGATGGCGAGGCATTGATCCGACAACTTGTCGCTGACGAGAATTTTTGCCATTAGAGTTCCCGTAGCGTTTTCATTGCGGCGCCGACGCCCGCACCCATCGTGAATTTATGCCCCAGTTCGGCCAGGGCCCACTCGACCGCGGCGACCACCGTCACCACGTCCAGGTCGTCGTAGTATCCCAGATGCGCCAAACGGAAGATCTTGCCCTTGGCCGCGTCTTGGCCGCCCGCGATGGTCATGTTGTACTTCGTCTGAAGGATCTTGAAGACTTTTTGGGCGTCGATCCCTTCCGGCGTCTTGACCGCCGTCAGGGAATTGACCGGCGAACTGGAATAAAGCTGAAGACCCAGCGCCAACATCCCCTGCCGTGTCGCCTCGGCCAAACGCGCATGGCGGGCGAAGAGGTTTTCCAAACCCTCTTTTTTAAACTCGCGCAAGACCTGCGCGAGTCCGATGATCAGGCTGATCGCCGGTGTGAAGGCCGTCGTGTTCTGCTGGACGTTCTTCAGCTCGCGTTTGAAGTCGAAATAGAACTTGGGCAAGGTCGAGTTTTCGGCGGCCTTCCAAGCCTTGTCCGAGAGGCCCACCATGGCGAGCCCTGGGGGGAGTCCCAACGCCTTCTGGGAGCCCGTGATGAGGATGTCGATCCCCCAGGCGTCCATGGGCAGATTGACGGCACCGAGCGCTGAGATGGCATCAACGACGCAGAGGCAGTCGTCCTTGGCCTTCACGAGGGAGGCGATCTCCCGGATCGGATGGTAGGTCCCCGTCGAGCTCTCGGATGCCTGGACGAAAACGGCCTTGTACCCGCCCTTATCGAGACGGGACTTGATCTCTTTCACATCGACGGCCTGTCCCCAAGTCACTTGGATGACGTCGGCTTCCACGCCGTAGGCCTTGCAAATCTTCCACCAACGCTCGCCGAATTTACCACCATCGACGACAATGACCTTGTCTCCCTTGCTTAAGGTGTTGACGACGGCCCCTTCCATGGCGCCGGTCCCGGACGAAGCGAGGATCAAGACCTCATTCTTGGTCTGGAAGAGCCATTTCAGCCCCTCCCTCACCTCCGCGACGATCTTCTCGAAGGGTTCGGTCCGGTGATGGATGATGGGGCCGGCCATCGCCAAAGACGTTTCCTCCGAAACGGGCGTGGGACCGGGGGCAAATAAGCGGTACTTGTTCATAGTCGTCTTTAAAGTCATCCTTGGGTCAGACGGCGGAGCTTCAGGCGGAGCGCGTTCAACTTGATGAAACCCTCTGCGTCCTTCTGGTTGTAGACCGTATCCTGTTCGAAGGTCGCGTAGTCCTTGTGGAAGAGCGACTTGGGCGACTTGCGGCCGACGACGATGCTATTGCCTTTGTAGAGCTTGAGGCGAACCGTGCCGGTGACGTTCGTCTGGGCCTCGTCCATCAGCTTCTGCAGCATCTCGCGTTCCGGAGCGAACCAATAGCCGTAGTAGACCATCTCGGCGTAGCGCGGGATGAGCGAGTCGCGCAGGTGCATGACCTCGCGGTCCATCGTGAGCCCTTCCACGGCCCGGTGGGCCACGTGAAGGACCGTGCCGCCCGGCGTCTCATAGACGCCCCGGCTCTTCATGCCGACGTAACGGTTTTCCACCACGTCCGCGCGCCCGATGCCGTTCTCCCCGGCGATCCGGTTGAGCTTGGAAAGCAAATTTGCGGGCGACAGGCGCGTTCCGTTCAAGGCGACGGGGTTACCCTTCTCGTAGCCAATTTCCACGTAGGCGGGCGTCGATGGCGCGTCTTGGGGGTCCTTGGACAGGACGAACATGTCTTTGGGTGGCTCGCGCCACGGGTCTTCCAAGACGCCACCCTCGAAGCTGATGTGAAACAGGTTGCGGTCCATGCTGTAGGGCTTGGCCTTGGAGACGGTGACCGGGATGCCGTACTTCTGCGCGTAGGCGATGCAGTCCGTGCGCGACTTGAGCTCCCAGGTCTTCCAGGGCGCGATGACTTTGATGTCGGGCTTGAGCGCGTAATACGTCAGCTCGAAACGGACTTGGTCGTTTCCCTTTCCGGTCGCGCCGTGCGCGACGGCGTCCGCGCCTTCTTTCAGCGCGACTTCGACCTGCTTCTTGGCGATCAGGGGCCTGGCGATGGAGGTGCCCAGGAGATAGCTGCCCTCGTAGACGGCGTTGGCCCGGAGCATGGGGAAGATGTAGTCGCGCGCGAACTCTTCCTTGAGGTCGGCGACGTAGGCCCGCGACGCCCCCGTCTTGACGGCCTTGATCTTGACGGCCTCCAAGTCTTCTTCCTGACCCAAGTCGGCGATGAAACCGATGACCTCGCAGCGATAGTTTTCAATGAGCCAGCGAACCATCACGGAGGTATCGAGGCCGCCGGAATAGGCCAACACCACCTTCATTTTGTGCGCCGGGACCTTGGAAGGGAGTTTGACGACGCTCGTCGCGGCCGGAGGCGTTGGTTTCTTGATTAAATTTTTGGCTAAATTCGATTTTGCTGGGGTCATTTTAATAACATCTCCAAAATGGCCTTTTGAACGTGAAGCCTGTTCTCGGCCTGATCAAAGACTTTCGACTGCGGCCCGTCCATGACCTCATCCGTGATCTCCTCGCCCCGGTGGGCCGGGAGGCAGTGGAGGACGACGGCGTCTTTCTTGGCATGCTTCAAGAGGCGGGCATTGACTTGAAAGGGCTCGAAAGCCCTGCGCTTATCTTCCAACACTCCTGGCAAAACCTCTTGGCCCATCGAGAACCACGTGTCCGTGTTGACCACATCGGCCCCCGAAACCGCTTCGATCGGATCGCGGGTGAGGACAATAGTGCGGGCTTTGTTTCTGTCAATCCTTTTAAGGACATCCACCGATGGCTCAAAACCCGCCGGCGTCCCGATTCTCAAATAAAATCCGAGGACTAGAGCCGCCTCCATCCAGGAATTGGCCATGTTGTTGCCGTCGCCCACGTAGGCGATGACGGCCTTCCGCAAATCCTTCTTAAGCTCTTGAATTGTAAAGAGATCCGTCAGAATTTGGCAGGGGTGATGTTCGTCCGTCAATCCATTGACGACGGGGACCGAAGACGCCTTCGCCAACTCCTCGCAATGGGCCTGCGCGAAGGTCCGGATCATGATTCCCTGCACATAGCGGGAGAGGACCCGGCCCGTATCCGCATAGGTCTCCCCCCGGCCCAGCTGGCTCGAGGAGGCGTTGAGCGACACCGAGTGCCCGCCCAGCTCCCACATGGCGACGTCGAAGGAGACCTGCGTGCGGGTGGAGGGTTTTTCAAAGATCATCCCGAGGGTCTTGCCCTTGAGGGTCGCCGCGAGCTTTCCCCTTTTGCGCGCCTTTTTCAAAAGAGCGGCGCGGTCGAAGATTGTTTTCATTTCACCGGCGCTCACGTCCCGGGGGCTCAGCAGGTCTCTCTTCATGGGGTCACCGCCATTTGCGGAGCGCCGGTGATCACGCCCTGTCCTTGAGCCGTCTCCTCGAAAACCTGGGCGAGGATGGCCACCGCCTCCTTCAGCTCCGACCTCTTCACCGTCAGCGGCGGCAAGAATCGCAGCGTCTTCTCCTGGACGGCGTTGATGAGGAGACCTTTTTCCAGACACTTGAGAACGATGGGCTTGGCCGGCTGATCGAGGTCGAGGGCGAGCATCAAACCCAAACTCCGCACCTCCAAGATCATCGGGAATCTCTTCTTGAGCTTCTTCAGCTGGACCTGAAACCAGGCGCCCTTCTTCGCGGCTTCGTCCAAAAATCCCTCTTCGAGTATCGTTTCGACGGTCGCCCGCCCGACGGCGGCGACCAGGGGGTTGCCGCCGAAGGTGGAAGCGTGGTCGCCGGGTTCGAAGGCCTGGGCGACGGACTCTTTGGCGACGACGCACCCAATAGGCAACCCCGAGGCCAAAGCCTTGGCCAAGGTCATCATATCGGGCGTCGTGCCGAAATGCTCGTAGGCGAAGAGCTTGCCCGTGCGGCCCATCCCGACCTGGACCTCGTCGAAGATCAGCAACAGGGCTTTTTCGTCGCAAAAGGCCCGCAGCGCCTTGAAATAGTCGGGAGACGCCATCCGAACCCCGCCTTCGCCTTGGATCGGCTCGATCAGGACGGCGCAGGTGGCGTCGGTCACCTGGGCCTTGAGCGATTCGATGTCGCCGAACTCGGCGTACTTGAATCCGGCCGGCAACGGCTCGAAGCCCTTTTGATATTTCTCCTGCCCGGTCGCCGCGATCATCGCAAGCGTCCGTCCGTGGAAGGAGTTCTTCATCGTGATGACTTCGAACTTGTGCGGGCCGTGCTTTTTCTTTGCCCACTTGCGGGCGAGCTTCACGGCGCCTTCATTCGCCTCGGCCCCGCTGTTGCAGAAGAAGACCCGGTCCCCGAAGGAATGCTTCACCAAGAGCTCCGCGAGCCTCCCCTGCGGCTCGGTGTAAAAGACGTTGCTGACGTGCATGAGTTCGCGCGCTTGCGAGGCCATGGCCTTGAGGACCTTCGGATGCGCGTGACCCAGGTTGTTGACGGCGAGCCCCGAAAAGAAATCGAGGTACTTCTTGCCGTCCGCGTCCCACGCCCAGCTCCCCTTGCCTTTCACAAGGGCTACGGGCAGGCGGGCGTAGGTGTTCATGACATACTTTTGAGTGAGGTCGATGAGGTCCTGCGTTGGCATATAAATCAGGAAATGACGGTACCGACGCCCTGATCCGTGAAGATTTCGAGCAGCACCGCGTGTTGAACCCGCCCGTCGATGATGTGGGCGCTCTTGACGCCGTCTTCGACCGTCTTAAGGGCGCACTCGACTTTGGGGATCATGCCTCCCCGGATGACGCCGTCTTCGATGAGCTTGCGCGCCTCGGACTTGTTGAGGGACGGCAAGAGTTTGCCGTCCTTGTCCTTCACACCCTCAATGTCGGTCAAAAGAACCAGTTTCTCCGCCTTGAGCGCCGAGGCCAGGGCCCCGGCCACGAGGTCGGCGTTGATGTTGAGCGGATCGCCCTTCTCGTCGAATCCGACCGGCGCGATGACCGGAATGAACCGCCCCTGTTCGAGGGTCTGAAGGACGGAGACGTCGACTTCTTTGACGCTTCCGACCCGTCCCAAGTCGACCTTCTCGTCCTTCTTGCCTTCCTTGGGGAGTTTCTTCGCCTTGATGAGTCCGCCGTCGCGCCCCGAGAGGCCGACCGCCTTGCCTCCGTGGCGGTTGATGAGACTCACGATGTCCTTGTTGATGTCGCCGGCCAAGACCATTTCGACGACGTCCATGGTCTCTCTGTCCGTGATCCGCATGCCTTGGTGGAACTTGGACTCGATGTGCATCTTGTCCAACACTTCGTCGATCTGCGGTCCGCCTCCGTGGACGATGACGGGATTCATGCCGATGTAGTCCATGAGGACGATGTCCTTGGCGAAGCTGTCTTTCAATTTCGCGTCCGTCATGGCGTGGCCGCCGTACTTGACGACGATCGTCTTGCCGCTGAATTTCCGGATATACGGAAGGGCCTCCATGAGCACGGAGGCCTTCTCGATCAGTTCCTGCATATAAGTTGGAATTCCTTACAGAATGTAACGGCTTAGGTCCACATCTTTTACGATGTCGGCGAGCTTTTCTTGGACGTATTTGGCGTCGATCCTGACCTGTTGGCCACCCATGTCCGGGGCATGAAAAGAGACTTCTTCGAGGACTTTTTCCATGATCGTGTGAAGGCGGCGGGCGCCGATGTTCTCCATGCGTTCGTTGACCGCGGCCGCGAAACCGGCGATCTCCACCAAGGAGTCGGGCAGGAATTCCACGCTCACGCCTTCCGTCTTGAGAAGTTCCACGTACTGGCGCGTCAGCGAGTTCTGAGGCTCCACCAGAATCCTTAAAAAGTCCTCCTTGGTGAGCGACTGCAACTCCACCCGGATGGGAAAACGCCCCTGGAGTTCGGGGATCAGGTCGGACGGCTTGGAGACGTGGAAGGCGCCCGCGGCGATGAAGAGGATGTGGTCGGTCTTGACCATGCCGTACTTGGTGCTGACGGTCGAGCCTTCGACGATGGGCAGGATGTCCCGTTGCACGCCCTCGCGCGACACGTCCGGGCCTTGCCCCGCTCCTTCCCGGCCCGCGATCTTGTCGATCTCGTCCAAGAAGACGATCCCGTTCTGCTCCACGAGATTAATCGCGCTCTTGACCACGTTTTCCATGTCGATGAGACGGGCGGTCTCTTCCTGCGTGAGGAGCTTGACCGCCTCCGTCACCTTCACCTTTCTCTTCTTTTTTTGCTTGGGCATCAGGTTGCCGAACATCTCCTTCAAGTTGAATCCCATGTCCTCCAGCCCGCCGGAGGAGATGACCTCGACCATGGGCATGGCCTGGGCCGTGATCTCGAGCTCGATCGTCTTGTCGTCCAACTTTCCGGCGCGGAGGAGATCCTTCAGCTTCTGGCGGTTGGCGTCGTTGGAGGGGCTCGCGTCGCCCCCTCCACCGGCAAAGCCGGATGAAGCCTCCCCCTCAATGCCTAAAAGGCTTTCGATCGGGGATCGGCGGCGGTCGGAAGTCCCCATCAGGAGGTCCAGGAGCCTCTCCTCGGCCAACTCTTGGGCCCGGATCTGGACGCGGCGCTGTTCTTCCTCACGCATCATTTTGACGGCGAGCTCGGTCAGTTCGCGGATCATGCTCTCCACGTCCTTGCCGACGTAGCCGACTTCCGTGAACTTGGAGGCCTCCACCTTGATGAACGGCGCGTTGGAGAGTTTGGCCAAGCGGCGGGCGATCTCCGTCTTGCCCACCCCGGTGGGCCCGATCATGATGATGTTCTTCGGGGCGATTTCTTCCCGGAGCTCTTCGGGGACCTGAAGGCGCCGCCAACGGTTGCGCAGGGCCAGGGCCACGGCCCGCTTGGCCTCCTTTTGGCCGATGATGAACTTGTCCAATTCCGAGACGGTCTCCCGGGGCGTGAACGTTTTGATGCTCATTTCAATTCCTGAACCGTGAGGTTGTCGTTGGTGAAAACGCAGATCTCGGCGGCAATGTGCAGCGACCTTTCGGCGATCTCTTTGGCCGAAAGCTTCGTCTCGCGCAGAAGCGCCCGGGCGGCGGCGAGCGCAAAGGGGCCGCCGGAACCGATCGCCGCGATCCCGTCGTCCGGCTCGATCACGTCCCCGTTGCCGGAGATGGTCAGAATCCTCTCCTTATCGCCGACGATCAACAGCGCCTCCAAGCGCCGGAGCATCCGGTCCGTCCTCCAGTCCTTGGCCATCTCAACCGCGGCGCGGACCAAGTTGCCGTTGTACTGGTCGAGCTTGCCCTCGAATTTTTCGAAGAGCGTAAGCGCGTCGGCGGTTGACCCCGCGAAGCCCGCCAGGATTTTGCCGTCCCTCATCGTGCGGATTTTGGAGGCCTTGCTCTTCATGACTGTGTTTCCGAGGCTCACCTGGCCGTCTCCGGCGAAGGCGACGGAGCCGTCCTTGAGGACGGCTAAAATGGTGGTCGAGCGAATTCTGGGTGGTTCGCCAGCCGGGGCGAATACAAGATTCGCCCCTACACGTGCCTTTTTATGCCTTGGGATGTGCCTTGTCATAAACGTCCATCAAATGTTGCAGGCTCACCTGCGTGTATTTCTGCGTCGTCGAAAGGTTGCTGTGGCCCAAGAGTTCTTGAATCCCCCTCAAATCCGCCCCCGCCTCCAACAAGTGCGTCGCGTAGCTGTGGCGCAGCGTGTGGGGCGTCGTCCTTTTGATGATGCCGGCGCCGAGGGCCCTCTTCTTGACGATTCTCTGGATCGTCCTCTCGGTCAAGCCGAACAGGAGCCCCGGGGCCGTCCCCCTCTCCTTCAAAAAGGCTTGCAGGGCCTCGCGTGCCTTGCCACCCAAGGGGACCACCCTTTCTTTGTTTCCTTTGCCGCGAACTTTTACCCATCCGTCGTCCAAACTCACGTTCCCCGTGTGCAGTCCCGTCAACTCCGCCACCCGGATGCCCGTGCCGTAGAGCAACTCCAAGACCGCCCGGTCGCGGACCTTTTCGGACTCCATCATGCGCCCCGCCTCCTCCTGAACCAAAAAGCGCGGAAGCTTCTTGGGCAACTTCGGCAAGGTCAGCCCCTCCGCGGGCGAAGTTTCGATCACGCCCTGGCGGAGAAGATAGCGGTAGAACGTCCGGACCGACGACAGCCTCCGCGCGATGGACGAGGCTTGCAGGCATCCGAACAACGACGCCACGTAGCTTCGGAGCGTCTTCGAGTCGACGGAAGTCCAATTCCGCTCTCCCAGGAACGTCTTCAGGTGCTGCAAGTCCGCCAGGTAGTTCTTGAGCGTGTGGCGCGAATACCCCTTCTCGAACTTGAGATGGTCGGCGAACGATGGAATCGGGTCGATTTTAGATTCCGATTTCAATTCTGGGTTCTCGTGTAGTCGCAGTTTTCGCGCGGACACTTGACCGTCGTCGCCGCCTTCGTGGACTTGGCGACCAAGGTCGGCGATCCGCATTGAGGGCACGCTTCCTTCAACGGCTTGTCCCAGGTCGCGAAGGTGCACTTGGGGTACTGGCTGCACCCGTAAAACGTGCGCCCCTTTTTGGTGCGGCGTTCGGCGAGCGCCCCCCCGCACGTGGGGCAGGTGATGCCGGTCGAGATCGCCCGGGTCGTCTTGCATTCCGGATACTTCGAGCACGCCAAAAACTTTCCGAACCGCCCGGACTTGATCACCATCTGGCTCCCGCAGGTCGAGCAGAGCTCGCCGGTGACCTCCAGTTTCATGAGCTTGAGCTTTCCGTCCTCCTGGCGCTCGAACTCGCGCGTGTACTTGCATTCGGGGTAGTTCGTGCAGGCGAGAAATTCCCCGCGCCTCCCCCACTTGATGACCATGGGGCTGTTGCATTTCTCGCAGGAGAGATCGGTCGCGATCTCCTGCCGTTTGATGTCCCGCATGTTCGTCTTGGCCTTCTCCAGCGCGATCTGGAAGGGTTTGTAGAAATCCTTGACGGCCTCCGTGCACGTCTGCTTGCCTTCCTCGACCTCGTCGAGCTCGGTCTCCATCTTGGCGGTGAATTCCACGTTGAAGATGTCCGGAAAGCTCTCGATCAGGACGTCGTTGACGATGAACCCCAAATCCGTCGGCGCGAAGACCCTCTGTTCCTTCTTGACGTACTCCTTGTCCACGAGGGTCGAGAGGATCGTTGCGTAGGTCGACGGGCGCCCGATGCCCAGTTCTTCCAATTCTTTGATGAGCGAGGCGTCGTTGAACTTGGGCGGAGGTTCGG
>Ga0247727_10015663_pt1 | contig 12386 bp, 8 predicted proteins | sample WisWelCaveWW1625_FD_202498 | JGI IMG/M metagenome (GOLD analysis project Ga0247727, IMG submission 202498) | Biofilm microbial communities from Wishing Well Cave, Virginia, United States - WW16-25 | ecosystem: Environmental > Aquatic > Deep subsurface > Groundwater > Cave microbial mat | place... | reverse complement strand
CCATATCGCGCTGGTCACGCGCGAAGCCCAGGGAAGCGCGGCGGCCCGCGCGCAGAAGCTCGGCATCGCCCACGTCCGCTGCGGAGTCGAGCGCAAGGAGGATGCGGTCGATGAGATCCGACGGGAACTCGGCCTCGCGTGGTCGGAGCTGGCGTTCGTGGGCGACGACCTTCCCGACGTGGAGGTGATGCGGCGGTGCGGGCTGGCGGTAGCGCCGCCCGACGCCTGTGCGGAGGCGCGCGGCGCCGCGCAGATCGTCACGCGGCGGGCCGGCGGCCGTGGCGCCGTCCGCGAGATCATCGACACGCTCCTCCTGGCGCGGCGATCGCCGCGGCTCTCGCGCATCGGCCGGATCACCGCCGAGCGGGCGTACGTCATCGCCGAGATCGGCAACAACCACCAGGGCGACCTCGAGATCGCCAAGGAGCTGCTGCGGCAGGCCAAGATCTGCGGGGCGGACGCGGTGAAATCGCAGAAACGCGAACTGGGCTCGCTGCTCACGCCCCAGGAGCACGCCCGCCCCTACGACTCGCCGCACTCGTTCGGGCGCACCTACGGAGAGCACCGTGAGCGGCTGGAACTCGGCGAGCCGGCGTGGCGCGAACTGCTCGCGCTGGCCGACTCGCTCGGCATCGACTTCTTCGCGAGCCCCTGGGACGTCCCCTCCGCCAGGATGCTGCGGTCGCTGGGCTGCCCGATGCTGAAGATCCCGTCCGCCGCGGCCACGCACACCGAGCTGCTCACCGAAGTGGCCACCTACGGCCTGCCGGTCATCTTCTCGACCGGCATGACCACGCTCGACGAGATCGACCAGGCCGTCCACGTCCTGCGCGACTGCGAGCTGTACCTCTTGCAGTGCACGTCGAACTATCCGTGCGCCTTCGACGCCGTCCACCTGCGGGTGATCCCTGCGCTACGAGAGCGCTACGGGCGGACCGTGGGCCTCTCGGGCCATCACCGCGGCATCGCGGTCGACGCGGCGGCCGTCGCGCTCGGCGCCCGGGTGATCGAGCGGCACTTCACCCTGGATCGCACCTGGAAGGGATCCGACCACGCCGCCAGCCTGGAGCCGCCGGGGCTCGCCCGGCTGGTGCGCGACCTGCGTGCCGTCGAGCAGGCGCTCGGCCACGCGCACAAGCAAGTCCAGGCGTGCGAGCAAGCGTCGCTGGCCAAGCTGCGCGGCGCCACCATGAGGAGAGCGGCATGACCGGACGGCCGTTGCACGTAGTCGCCGTCATCCCGGCGCGTGGCGGGTCAAGGCGGATCCCGCTCAAGAACCTGGCGCCGCTCCAGGGCGCGCCCCTGATTGCGCACACCGTAGTGGCGGCGCTCGAGGCGACGCGGCTGTCGGCCGTCTATGTCTCCACGGAGGACGCGCGCATCGCCGCCGTCGCGCGCGCCACCGGCGCCCTCGTGATCGACCGCCCGTGCGCGCTGGCCGAGGACACCACCGCCACGGAGCCCGTGCTGCGGCACGCCCTGGGCGTCATCGAGGCCGAGCGCGGCCCGGTCGACGCACTGTGCCTGTTGCAGTGCACGTCGCCGCTGCGAACCTCGGCCACGATCGACGCGGCGATCGACAAGCTCAGCGAGACGGGGTGCGACTCCGTGCTCAGCGTGACGCGGGATCCGCAGCTCTTCTGGTTCGGCCACCTCGACGGGGATCGCTTCAACCCCGGGTACGACCCCGCACGGAGGCCGCGAACCCAGGAGATCCCCCCCGGCTACCGGGAGGACGGCGCGGTCTACGTGATGCGCCGGCGGCTGCTCGTCGAGACGGGCGTGCGCATGGGGGGCGATCTCAGGGCGGTGGTGCACAGCGCGCTCGAATCGGTCGACATCGATACGCCGGAGGATCTGCGCCTCGCCGACGCGCTGCTCCGCGCCGGCAGGAGACGCACCGCATCGCGGCGCGCGGGGAGCCTGGTGTGACAAGGCTTCCGCTGCTGCTGGCCCTGGCCACGCCGGGCGCTGCGCTCGCGCAGCAGGTGGACCTGAACCTTTCGACGATGGGCGCCTCGGGGGTGTCGGCCACATCGGGCCAGACTCGCACGGCCACGCGCCGCTCGCCGTTCCAGATCGAGTTCGACGTGGGCGCGGGCTTCGAGCCGGACCGGCGTTGGGAGTGGACCGGGGGCCTGATCGCCGAGGTCGAGGGACGAACGTCGCTCGGGATCAGTCCCCAGATCAAGCGGCTCATGGGCCAGGGGCGGATCGCAGGCTACGCCACCGCCGGCGTGCCCGCCTTCTTCAGCCCCTACACGCTGCTGGGCTTCGAGGTGGGTGGCGGCGTCATCGCGCGGGTCGCAGGGATGGTCAGCCTGGTGCTCGAACTCCGCGCCGACTTCTTTTTCGTGGGCAACGACCTTCCCGAGGACAGCATGTTGAGCAAGTTCGATGTCGCGTTGGGTGTACGGCTGCCTCTGTAGCGCGGCGCTCTGGGGCTGCGGCGACGACGCGTGTGTTCGCCGCAGCGACTGCGCCGGCGGGATGGTGTGCCGCGCGGGCGTCTGCGTGATTCCCGACGGATCGGCCGGAGGCGATGCGTCGTTGGATTCCGCCGCCGCGGATGCTCCGCCTGACGCGGCGGGGTCCGAGGGCGCCTCGCCGGACGCGAACGGAGATCTTTCCCCGGCGGACGCCACGGACGCCGGGCTCGATGGAGGATCGGATGCTTGAAACGGCCAGGACCCGGACTCCACCCGCGGCGGACTGCCGCCCCATCCTCGACCGGATCAATGCGCTGCCCACGATTCCGTTGGTGGCGCAGCAGGTCGGCGAGCTGATCAGCGATCCGCGCTCGGACGTGACCCGGATCGTCAACGCCCTGCGAGGCGATCAGAGCCTGACGGCCAAGATCCTCAAGTTGGTCAACTCCCCCTACTACTCGATCCCGGGAGGGGTGAGCGACATCGGCCGCGCCGTCTCGGTGATCGGCTTCAACACGCTTCACCAGCTCGTGCTCACCGTGTCCGTGTTCGAGGCGCTGCGTGGGCCGCGCGGAGGAGCGGTGCTCGATCCCAAGGAGCTGTGGAAGCACTCGCTGGGCTGCGGGCTGGTCGCGGACATCGTGGCCAGGCGCGTGAAGCACCCGCAGCCCGACACCTGCTTCACGGCCGGCCTGCTGCACGACGTGGGCAAGGTGGCGCTGCTGCACGCGGCGCCCGAGCCCTTCCTCTCCGCGGTCACGCACGCGCGGGACAAGCAGGTGCCGCTGCACGACGCCGAGCGGGCGTTCGGACTTCCCGCGCACGACCAGGTGGGTACGCAGCTGGCGCGAAAGTGGCGTTTCCCGCAAAAGATCGCCGCGCCCATCGAACACGCCTACAAGGCCGATCCGCGCGACCGCGCGGGGCTGCCGCCGAACCTGCACCCCGTCGTGGACATGGTGATGCTCGCCAACCAGATCTGCCGGCGCTTCGCGATCGGGGACTCCGGAGAGGGTGTCGTGCCGGAGGTCGACAAGAACCTGCTCGAGCGGCTCGGGCTGCTCGGCTACGACGTCGAGAGCCTGCGCGGCGAGCTGCTCCACGCGATCGAGCGCTCCAAGGCGTTCCGGGATCTCTTCGAGTCGAGTTAGGCTTTCCCGTTGCGCGTCGCTCGCCGGCGGCTATTCTCGCCAGCCAGCAACCGTGTCCACGCTCCGGATCCTGCTCCGCCATCTCGCCGCCAGCGCGCTCGTCTGTGCGCCTCTCGCCCTTGGGCACGGGGCCGCGATGCTGGCGCGACAGGAGTTCTGGGACCAGGCGCGATCGTGGCGCGGGCTGGCCGTTCTTCCGCGCGTCGTGCTGGCCGAAGCAGGGTTGCTGTTCGCGCTCCTTTCGCTGCTGGCGGCGCCGATGCTCGCCACGGGCGCGGCCGGCTACCGCCGCTGGGCCATCGGCATCGCCCTCGGCGCTCAGATCCTGGTGCTCTGGGTGTTCCTCTTCTTCTCGGTGGCTTCCTACTCGAACTACCTGCATACGATGAGCTTCCTCATGGCCGGAGACCTGGCGCTGGTCGTTGGCGACCACGCCCAGGTCGCCAAAGAGTTGTACGCGAGCCTGGGCGAGATCCTGGAGGTCGGCGCAGCGACGCTGGCCGCCTCGCTCCTCGCCGCATGGCCGCTCTTGAGGTTCGCGCGCGCAGCCGTCGCACTTCGCACAATCCCGATGGGACGGCGCGCCATGGGGGCGGTGGCGGCCGGGCTGTTGCTGATGGGAGCGACCGCCGCCGAGTTGGCCGGCGCGCGCAGCGGTCTCGCTTCGCGGGTCTTCCGTGTGTCGACGCCTGAGCTGGCGCTCCTGCACGAGCGCTTTCTCAACCGCTTTGCCGAGCACGCCATCCCGCTGGTCATGCCGGAGGACCTGTCGCTGCTTCCGGTGGAGCCCATGGCGAAGTACGTTCGCCGCGCCGGACCGCCTCCCGACTCCCAACGCTGGAACCTCATCGTCCTGATGCTCGAGTCCGTACCCGCCCGCCGCGTGGGGCTTTACGGCTACCGGCGCCCTACCACGCCGGCGCTGGATCGCATCGGCCGCGAGTCTCTGGTGTTCGACGACGCGCTGGCGGTCGCTTCATCGTCGGGCTACGCGCAGCTAGCGGCCCTCTCGTCGCTCTACCCGCTGAAGTACACCGTGCGGGATCAGTACACCCGGCTCGACTACCCCAGGACGTTGCTATGGGACGTGCTCCGCCCGCTGGGATGGACGACGGCCATCTTCTCGTCACAGGACGAGCGCTGGAACAACATGGACCGGTTCTTGCGGACGCCGAACCTGGACCTGTTCTTCCATTCCCCCTCGGTCAAGGGTGAGAAGGTCTCGCACCGCGACCGCGTGCTCAAGCTCCCGGACCGGGTCACGATGGACCGCGTCATCAAGGCGATGGACGTCGGCCTTCGGGAGCCGTTCGCCTGGTACGTGAACCTTCAGGGGACGCACCATCCGTACTTGCCGGTGGCCGGCTGCCGGGCACGCTTCGAGCCCGCGACCATCCACTTCCGCCTGCCCTACGGGCGGTGGCCGAAGGACAAGGCCGCGATCGTCGGCAACGCCTTCGACAGCGCGCTCGCCTGCGTCGACGCGCAGATCGGGCGCCTGGACGCCGCGCTGCGCGAGCGCGGCCTCGGCGACCGCACCATACTCGTGATCACCGCGGACCACGGCGAGGGTTTCTATGAGCACGCCACGCCCAACCACGGGCTCGACCTCTACCGGGAGCTGCTGCACGTGCCCTGGCTACTGCGGGCGCCCGAACTGGTGCCCCCCGGCCGCTTCCGCCCGACGGTCAGCCAGCTCGACATCCTGCCCACGGTGCTCGGACGGATGGGGTTCTCGGAGCCGCATCCCAACTTCCAGGGCGTCGACGTGCTGGCACCGGGATACACCGACCACGGCCGCGACTTCTGCGCCAGCGTCCAGTACGGCCGGAACCTCACCGCGATTCAACGCGACGGAGGCAAACTCGTCCGCAACATCGCCACCGGTAGCGAGGAGTTCTTCGACGTCCGCGCCGATCCGCACGAGCTTCGCCCGCTGCGCGACGACCCGCGTGTGCCCGAATACCGACGACGCCTCCAGGCCGTCGTGCAGCGCCAGCTGGTCTACTACGCGGACGACGCCCTCGTATCCCGCTACTACCCGCCACCGATCCGCTCCGACGTGCCGCTTCGACGCTGGAGGGCGGTCGGCATCTCGCTCGATTTCGAGAGCGGGCGCTACGAGCCGAGCTGGGAGGCCCTTGGCACGGCCTTCGGCCGCGAGCCCGCTTCCGTCTCCATGCGCGGGCGGATCCGGAGGCAGTCGGGGTTCCGCGGCCGGCACTTCGCCAACAGCCTCCTGGACGGCGGTGACGACGCCAAGGGAGAGCTTCTCTCGCTCTCCTTTCCCATCGTGGGTGAGCGCATGCAGGTGCTGGTCGGAGGCGGCGCCGATCCGCAGGCCGTCGGCGTGGAGCTGTTGATCGATGGTGCCGTGGCCTATCGCGCGTCCGGTCAGGGTGCGGACGGATTCAACCCGGTATGGTGGGACGTCGCCCGCTACCGCGGCAGAACCGCCCGCGTGCGCATCTACGACAGAGCCGCCGGCCCCATGGCGCACATTCTGATCGACGACATCCGCCAGTTCGTCCTCGACACGAGCGAAGACCATGCCGAGTAGGCCATGGCCCGCGCGCGTTCAGCAAACGTGCGCGGGCGCCAGAGAAACGGCGGCGCCCGCGTAGCAATCGTATGCGGCCCAGACGTGCGCGTTGGTGGGCACGCCGTCGGCCCCGTCGGCTGGCAGCACCCACAGGATCTCCACGGGCGAGACCTTCGCGTCGGCACGCCGAGCCATCGGCAGGGTCATGGCCACCGCGAGGAACCACGAAGTCCCGGCGCCAGGGTCCGCGATCGGTCCGCGCGGACAAGCGTGATGAAGCGCCTTGCTCGAGGTCACGGCTCGGTACTCGCCTCCCCGGCAGTGAACGCGTGCCAGACCAGGAACGCCCGCGCCACCGGTAGATGACGTAGGCCTCCCGGCCCCGCCCGACCTTCGTGACCTCCTCGAAGTCCGCCGCGAACGTCGGCGCCTTCTTGTAGCGTCCCGCCGATTGGCTGAAGATGGCGTATTTCGCCCCGAGGTCGCGCATCATGATGACAAGGTCCGCGTACCGCGTCTTGCCGGATACGCTCTGGTAGCCGACGCCTGGGACGCGCCATCCCATGAGGCGCGCCTCCCGCGACGTGAGTGTCACCATCAGCGGTTTGCCTTCGGCCTTCCGCGCCCGTTCGAGCCACTGCGCGAGCGCCTCGTTATGCGCCGCGAAAGGCCGCGCACGACGCAAGGCGCGCGCCTCCTGGACGTCATGAATGCCGAGGCTCACGGCGGCGCAAAGAAACGCGACGAGCGCGATCCAGCGACCGACGCGCCCAACGGCGACGATGGCCGCGAAGCAGAAGAAGAAGAAGAGGCCCGCAGGCATCGCGTGGCGGTCCGCGAACCACCACCTGTCGCCCTGCCGCTGCGCCACGTGGAGCAGCGCGAATCCACCCAGAGCGCAGAAGAACGCCCAGACCGCGCCGTGGATCTTCGGGTCACGGAGCGCGCGCCACGCGGTCCGCAGTCCTTCGACGCGTCTTCTTGCCAGCCAGGCGATGCCGACGACGGCGGCGAGAGGGACGACGTACGCGAAGGCTCCGAATGCATGGGGATAGCCGGTCTTCGGCGTGAATGCGACACGAACCCCGTGCAGCACCATGTTGATGAAGGCGCCCACGCTCTCGTGGTCGGGGGTGAAGGTCTGGGGAGAAAGCGCGCTCGAGACCCGCGCGTAGGCAAGGTCGAAGTACGCGTGCAGCGATGGCCGTTCGAGGAAGGTGGACATCCACCACCACATCGGAGCGAAGGCAAGGGCGAACGCGCCGCACGCCGCGGCGATGAACCGGAGGACCTGGAGGGGACGCTCTCGCAGAACGAGCAAGAGCGGCGTCGTCACGAGCACGGCGAGAAACGTGGTGACCGCCTGGCTGCGCGTCAAGAACAGCGCGCCGCACCATAGTCCCAGCTCGACGCCGTCGCGCAACCACATTCTCTCGAAGAGGGTGCGCCCGCGCAGCAGAGACGCGCCCACCAGCAGGAACCACAGCGCCTCGGTATACGGCATGCCGCACGCCCGCTGGAAACCCAGATGGAGGCCCATGATCGCCACCAGCACGTGCCCACCGTGCACGCCCAGCGCCATTCGACCGGGCGGAACCACGCGACGGCCCCACGCGAACGCGAGCACGATGGAGGCCACGAACAGCACCGATGGCACCCACGACGCCGCGATCTGCGTGGGCAGGAAGAAAAGAGTCGGCGCGAGCACGATCGGCCACAGCGGATACAGCGACGTCGGATGCGGAAAGTAGGGATAGCCGTGGTGATAGATGGAGACGTTGGTGCGTAGCCCGTCGCCGTTCCTGATGTTCTGCGCGACGTCGAAGAACAGCCCTCCGTCCCAGCCGATGTGCGGGTGCGTTCCGATCATCCGGAGCTTCAGCCCGACGACGACCGCGAAGACCACGAATGTGAGGATGTGCTCCCCCCAGCGCTCCAGGAAGCGAATGAACCCCGGCGTCGGCGTCGGTCGGCTGGTCACGCGGCCTCAGAGCTTCGCGGATGGCTCCCGGGCGGATGGCTCACAGCCTTCTTGGCGCGGTCGCCCGCGCGAACTGCGGATCGGGGCGCCGAGGGTCGTTTTTTCATGCCATCGCCCTCTGCAGACTACACCAACGCCGGCGGCGGATAGGCCATGGCTGCTATTCCGCTCGTGGCGCACAACCAGGGAAAACCTGGTGATCGCGCACCACGCGGTGGAGCAGCATCTCGTCGCGCCGGCGGGGCCGGTGCGAGGCGCAAGACCTGCGCCACCGAAGCCGTTACGCGATATCGTGACGCCCGGCCGACCGCGAGCGCGGGAGGGGCAGTGCTGGTCACCGGCGACGGGGCTTGGAGCGGGTGGCCCCACGGACGGGCGCACTCCTCGCCTTCGACCCGGCATTGTCGTATGATGTCCAACATGGTGGCCAGGATAGTCACGATCCGGGACTTGAAGGCGCGCGTCGGCAACCTCGTCGCACGGGCAGCGGCGGGCGAACGGATCATCGTGACGCGCTACGGCACGCCGCGCGCGCTTCTGACGTCCTGTGAAGCAGGGCAGCCCGTATCGTCCTCGGTGCGCGCGAAGCCGGTGCGCGGCGCTCGCGACTTCGACCGGGAGGAGCGGGCGTTCGAACGGCTGCTGCGACAGGGCTGGCTCGACACCCACCGGGGGCGCTACGTCGCCGTTCACCGCGGCGCCGTCGTGGACGTCGACGCCGACGCGCCTGCGCTGGTGCGGCGTGTGGGCCAAAAGCTCGGACGCCGCGTGTTCTTCGTTGGCTTCGTCGGATTGGAGGAGCCGCAAGTCGACCTTCCCGGACAGGAGATGCGGTGAGGCGGTCCTACGACCGCGGCTTCCACCCACCGGCCCCCGTGCTGGAAGCGACCGTCCACGGACCCGACGGGCGATCTCGGAAGATCCGTGCGAAGCTCGATACCGCCGCTGACGTTTCGGGGCTGCCCAGGGAGCTCGTGGACGAGCTGGCGCTCCCACCCGCCCGGCGGGTCCGCACCACGACCTTCCGAGGCGAGCCGGCCCAGGCACGGCTGCACCGCGGCGACGTCGTCGTGGCGGGTCGCCGTTTCGTGCAGGTCGAGTGGCTCCCGATCGCCCGTCCTTACGCGCTGCTCGGCCGCGACGTCCTGAACGACCTCGTGGTGCGGCTGGACGGGCCGGCGCTCACGACCGAAGTGCTTCGCCGATGAGCCTGGGGCCCTGGCGCTGCTCGTCGAGCGAATGCGTCATCTGACGGGTCTGGTCGCTTCGAGCCGAATGCTCCCGTTCCCTTGCCATCCGGGTCTTTCTTCATAGAGGGCGTCGAGTCTGCTAGGGTCGCCGCGTGAGTTCGCGGCCGTTGCCCGAGGCCCGGTTTGATGGCGTGCGCGTGACGGTCGTCGTGCCGGCCTACCACGTCGAAGCCCAGATCGAGCGTGTGCTCTCGGCGATGCCCGCGTTCGTCGAGCACATCGTCGTGGTCGACGACGCGAGCCGCGACGGAACCGCCGCGGCCATTGCGCGCGCCGTCGGACGCGACGGGCGCGTCCACGTCGCCTCGCACGCCGAGAACCAGGGCGTCGGGGGGGCGATGGTGACCGGTTTCAGAAAGGCGATCGAGCTGGGCGCCGACATCGTGGTGAAGATGGACGGCGATGGCCAGATGAGCCCGGATGACTTGCCCGCGCTGCTCGATCCCCTGATGCGCGGCGAGGCCGACTACGCCAAGGGCAACCGCTTCCGCCACTTCTCGGCGCTCGGCCGGATGCCGCTGTCGCGACGCATCGGGAACCTGGGCCTGAGTTTCGCGGGGAAGGCAGCGACCGGCTACTGGCACTGCTTCGACCCGACCAACGGCTTTTTTGCGATCCGCGCCGAGGTCCTCTCCGACCTGCCGCTCGACCAGGTGCACCGCCGCTATTTCTTCGAGATCTCGCTGTTGGCGCTGCTCTACCTCGCCGGCGCGGTCATCCGCGACGTTCCGATGCCCGCGCGTTACCACGACGAGAAGTCGAGCCTCTCGGTCTCGCGGGCGCTGATCGAGTTCCCGGCACACCTGGTGCGCTGCCTGGCGCGCCGAATCGCGCTCAAGCACTTCCTCTACGACTTCACCCTCGAGTCCCTCATGATTCTGACCGGCGTCCCCATGCTGCTGTTCGGGCTGATCTTTGGAGGCGGGAACTGGATCCGCTACGCCGCCGCGGGCGTCGCGGCGCCGACCGGCACGATCATGGTGGCCGCCCTGCCGGTAATCCTCGGGTTCCAGTTGCTGCTGACCGCGGCCACGCTCGATCTCCAGTCGGTCCCGCGCGTGCCGCTGTGCCGTCCTTTGGTGTCCGGACACGCCGACCGCGCCCCGTGACCACGCTCGCGCCCCCGCGTCTGGCCGTGATCCTGGGCCTGCTGGCCGCGCTGGCCGCGGCGAAGTTGGTCTACAACCCTGCCCTCACGCGCAACTCGATCGATGCGGGGTACTACTTCCAGACCGCGCGCCATGTGGCGGAGGGCGACGGCCTGGTAACCAGCGTCTCGCTCTACAATCAGGGGCTGCACCCGCTGCCCCATCCGTCCAACATCTACCCGCTCTGGCCGCTGTCGCTCGGACACGTCGCGCGGATCGTCGGGCAGAAGCGCGCCGCACACGGCCTGCCCGAGGTCCTGTTCCTGCTCGACGTGGCGCTGATCTACCTGCTGGCAAACCGGCTCGCGCGCGCCTGGGGCGACACCGCCGACGTCCTGGCTCGGATCGGCCGGCTCGAGATCGACGTCGGCCACGCGGCGGCGGCCCTGCTCGGCACCAACCATGTCTTCTTTCGGACGACGTCCGTGCCGTACACGGAAGGACTGGCGTTCGCGTGCATGTTCGGCACGCTCCTCGCCGCGCACCATGCCGTCGCCACCGGACGGCTCCGCTGGGCGCTTTTGGCCGGAGCGCTCGGCGGCGCGACGTATCTCTGCCGGATGCAGCTTCTGGTCGTTCCGGCGGGGCTGATCGCCGCGCTGGGGATCGCGGGCCTGCGCGACCGCTTCGCTCGCCGCGCCGCGGTCGCCGCGCTCGCCGGCGCTGCGCTCGTCTGTTTGCCCTGGTTGCTCCATCTGGCCTCCTTCGTGCGCGAGTTCTCGCTCGCCATGTTCGTGGACTTCTCGGCCTACCGCGAGGCTCCCGGGCTGGAGCCGCTGCGCCAGATGGTCAAGACCGACTCGTTGGGCGCGCTGATCGCCGACCGTGCGCGAGGGGTGTGGGTGGCGTTCAGACCGTTCGGACCGCATTCCTACCTGCGCTCGCTCGGGCCCAGCATCTACCTCCTGCCGCTCGCGCTCTTCCCGCTGCTCCGGCGGCCGAAGGCCGTCCGCGCCGCGCTCGAGCTGCGGCATGCGCCGGTGCTGGCGGCGCTCCTCGCCGGCCTCGGCGCGATGGCCTCGGTGCACGTGATGCACATGCGGCTGGACAAGCCTTGGCTTTTCGGATGGCGCCACGGACTTCCGGTGGTCCTGCTCGTCATCCTCGCGCTCGCCTACCTCCGCGCGCGCGGCGGTCGCGCCCTGTCGCTTGTCGCGGCGCTCCTGGTCGCGGGCTCGCTTGCGACCCAGACCTGGAAGCTCGCCAGCGAGGTGCGAAGGCGCCGCCCCGGCAACCCCAACGCCGCGGAGCGGGCGCTCTCCAGATGGCTCAACGCCCACTCGCCGCATCCCACCGTCGTCACCACCAACCCCCAATGGCTCTCCGTCCACAGCCGCGCCGGCTTCCACTGGACGCACTGCACCGAGCCGGCGGAGCAGACCCGGCGCCTCCTGGAGATCGGCGCGGACTACGTCGTCGTCCTGCCCGGGCAACGCAACTGCCGCTTCGTCCGCGGCCTCTTGCCCTCGCTCGACGTCATCGCGACCTTCGGGGACGGTCCGCGTCGGATCGAGCTGCTCGGCCCGCGCCGCGGAACGGATCCCAAGGCGCACTCCGAAACGCCCCCCGCCTCACACGCCTCGCCGGTCCCTCACCAGACTCCGTGCGACCCCGTCGAGCCCGACGAGCGCGGCCTTGGCAATCCCGTTCCGTTCGACGAGTTCGTGGATATCGAGGGCGACACGGTCATCTACGCGCTGGGCACCAAGGCCAACCCCATCGTCACGCACGCCGGGCCTGGAGCTGAACCGGCGGGGCTACATCGGTGCCGACGCGGGCGCCTCCGACGACTCGACGGAGAAGCAACTCTGCCGCTAGCTGGCCGCCGAGGAGCGCGAGCACGTGGACCTCTCACGACCGAGTTCCGCCGCCACCGCGAGAGCAA
>Ga0247727_10015662_pt1 | contig 12387 bp, 12 predicted proteins | sample WisWelCaveWW1625_FD_202498 | JGI IMG/M metagenome (GOLD analysis project Ga0247727, IMG submission 202498) | Biofilm microbial communities from Wishing Well Cave, Virginia, United States - WW16-25 | ecosystem: Environmental > Aquatic > Deep subsurface > Groundwater > Cave microbial mat | place... | reverse complement strand
AAACTCCCCGACGAACTCTACAAATCGCTGACTTGGGATCGCGGCAAGGAACTCGCCGACCATCGGCGCTTCACCATGGAAACCGACATCGCCGTCTATTTCTGTGATCCGCAAAGCCCCTGGCAACGCGGCTCAAATGAAAACACCAACCGGCTCTTGCGTCAGTACTTCCCCAGAGGAACCGATCTGGCGCCCCATTCGCAGGCCGAACTCAACAGGATCGCGCGTCGATTGAACGAACGGCCGCGGAAAACCCTGGACTTCCTCACCCCGGCAGAGCGATTTAGCCAGTGTGTTGCGTCGACCCATTGAGACCGCCGCCAGCCCGACTCGGATGGCCACAGTGTTACGGCAGGCGGGGTCGCTCGGAAGCGGCCGCCGACACTGCCGCTTGGGGACCGGATCAAATCGCCGGAAATGGCCCATTTGTGTGAACTGCGACTGAATGCGGGCTTTGCGTAGGGTTCAGTGACGACGGCGCATTCTGCAATTTGCAACTTGGAGGGACCCAATGCGCACGCTCTTCTCTGATTTTTTCGCCTTCATGAGCCGGGCCACGTCTGTGTGCCGCGCGCTCGTTATCTGAACCTCAGATCGCTTTGGCGTCGCGAACGGCAGTGGTCGGCACGCTTCGCGCCTGCACACGTAGAACGGCCATGCGGCGCGACGCCCAGGCGCTCTGACCATTAGTTGCGGACCAAGCCGTCTTGATTAAAATGATGAATGCAATAGTGAGCCCATGAATCGCCGAACGCCATCTCCATAGGGCCCGTTACCGAAGTCGCGCCCAGTCCGATATCCGCATAAGTAAATTCGAAGCTGCCTTTCGGTCGTGCGAGCCCGATGTAGAACGGTTCGCCATTGAACTCGTTGATAATTGGCCTGCCTGTGCTCTTCAGGACGCCTGGGATTTCGGCGGTGGCGGTTCTCTCTTCGAAATTGGCGCTTAGATTGATCGGCAAATACAGCGTCTCGCAGAAATCCGAGCATGTGGCGGCGAACACGGCGAACAGATTACTGAACGCAGGGCAACTCTGGCCCGAGAGAATGGTTTCAAGTGCGGCCCGCTGTGCGCCGTCGGCCCGTTGGTCGATGATGATTAGACGTTGGCCATGTCCGTCTTTGATCTCGCCAGGCCATTTGTAGAGCGCCGCCCATTTTAAACCGGCGATCGGCGTCTCGTTGAAATGGCCCTCGATCACGTCGCCGATGAAGGCTGACTGACAATAGCCGTGAGTGCTCGGCAGGTTGAACTGGCAGCCGCAATTCACGGCGCAATTGCAATTATCGTAGGTTCGGCTCTTGAATTCCCAGAGGTTCGCCATTGCCCTGATCCTCCTATCCCCGTATCGCGGTGCGCTTCGGGACCTTCGTTAGCGGCTCTTCCGGCGCCGTTTTGAACATTTCAATACCAGAGTTGGGGCGCTCTCGCGTTCTCCCGACTGGCAATCTGTTTTCTGCCCGCGTAGGGTGTTGGGACCGCTCAAGAAAAACGGGAGATCGGCATGACTCCTTGGGAGATCAAGGGACGCGAACTGGTCAATTGCACCTGCGAATATGGCTGCAATTGCCAATTCAACGCGCTGCCGGACAAAGGCCATTGTCACGCCGTCGCCGGCATCCAGATCGATGAGGGACGCTACGGCGAAACCAAGCTTGATGGTCTGCGAGTGGCCGCCATTTTCAAGTGGCCCGGCGCGATCCACGAGGGCAATGGCGAAGCCATCGCCTTCGTCGATGAGAAAGCCACGGAGGCGCAGCGCGGCGCGCTTCTCAAGATCATGACCGGGCAGGACACGGCCCCGTTTGCGACCATGTTTGCGGTCTACGCATCCACAGTGACGAAGATGCACGATCCCGTGTTCACCGCCATCGACTTCGATGTCGATGTCAATGCCCGAAAGGGCCGGCTCTTCATCAAGGACTACGTCGAGATGACGGGCGAACCGATCCGCAACAAGGTGTCGGGCGAAGTCGCGCGCGCGCAGATCGTGCTGCCCGAGGGCTTCGAATACGCGGTGGCCGAAATTGGCAGCGCCTCGAGCACGACCAAGGGGCCCGTAAAGGTCAACATCGCCGACAAGTACGGGCAGTTCGCGCGCCTGCATCTCGACAACAACGGCGTGGTTCGGGCCTGAGGGCGCGCATGGGCGACGCGCTGGAACAATTGCTCCGACGCGATCGCTGGATCACGCTCGCGGGCGTAGTTGCACTCTGCGTGTTGGCTTGGACCTACGTCGCCACAGGCGCCGGGCTCGGCATGAACGCCTGGGAGATGACCACGTTTTCAGTGTTTCCGCATCTGCGCGCCCATCCAGCGCCGATCGACATGATGGGACTGGACCTGGCGCCGGGCCCGCCGGCGCCATGGGGTCCCTCAACGTGGGCGCTGATGATCGCGATGTGGTGGACCATGATGATCGCGATGATGTCGCCCAGCGCGGCGCCAACGATCCTGCTCTTCGCTCGCGTCCATCGCCACGCTATGGCGCAGGGACAGCTGCAGCCCGGTCTGGCGCCGACCGGCGCCTTTGCGGCCGGCTACCTGGGCGTCTGGCTCGCTTTCTCGGTCGTGGCGACGAGCCTGCACTGGCTGCTCGAGCAATCCGGGCTCCTCTCCGCCATGCTGATGGGTTCGCAGAGCCGCTGGTTGTCGGCCGCAGTTCTGATCGCCGCCGGCCTTTATCAGTTGTCGCCGCTCAAGCATCTCTGTCTTGCGCATTGCCGAGCGCCGTCGGAGTTCTTGACGCGCCACTGGCGGCCGGGGGCGGGCGGCGCTATGCGGCTCGGCGTCGTTCATGGCGCCTACTGCGTCGGCTGTTGTTGGGTGCTGATGGCCCTCCTCTTCGTCGGCGGGGTGATGAACCTCATCTGGATCGCGGCGCTGGCCGTTCTGGTGCTGGCCGAGAAGGTCGCCGCTGGGGGTGAATGGCTCGGCCGCGGCGTCGGCATCGCTCTCATCCTGTGGGGCGTTGCGACAACCCTCGTCTAAGTTCACGAGGATCGCGGAAACGTCAAAGGAAGGCCCGTGATGACACGCTTCACCGCGCTCAGGACGGCGCTTTCGGGACCCTATCTAGTGCGAGCGGCTCTTGCGATGGTGATCGTTGGAACCGTGCTCAATCTTATCAATCAGGGGGACGCGCTCTATCGAGGCGCACCGCTCGACATCGCCAAGCTGGCGCTCACTTATGCAGCGCCTTTTTGCGTCACGACTTATGGCGCTTGGTCCGCCCTTGTAACCACGCGTTCAATGTGACCGTCTTTTTCTGGCGCCGATTTCGGCCCGTCACTCGCCAAGCCGCCGCACCTGAACAAGCGCGACGCCCTAAAGGATCCTGGCGACACGAAAACCGATGTCGTTCTCAGCAGCGAGAAAAGGGTAATTGTGCCGGCTTCGGCTCGCCGAACGCAGCAGCAGCGGGTTGACCTGCCAAGAGCCGCCGCGAAGCACGCGAGAGCACGACAGCCCTCCCGGTCTCTCCCTTTCGTGCGCGCTGCCGTCCCGGGGCAGGTCGACGTAAAGCGCGTAGCAATCCTGCACCCATTCCGAGACGTTGCCGTGCATGTCGTGCAGGCCGAAGGCGTTGGCGGCGTAGCTCCCAACCGGCGCGGTTCGATCGCCGACGCCGTCGGAACATGCGGTGTTGCGCCAGGAGAAGGTTGTCGAGCCGTCGGCGTGATTGGCGATGGCGCAGAGATCGGCGTAGCCGCCATTGTTTGAGAAGCGGCCCCGCGTTCCGGCGCGCGCGGCGTATTCCCATTCGGCTTCGCTCAGCAGCCGGTAGGCCTGGCCGGTCTCATCCGAGAGCCAGCGCACGTACGCCTGCGCGTCATTCCATGTCACATTGATCACGGGCCGATCGCCGCGCCCCCAGCCTTCGTCGTCCGGATTGACGCTGTTGCAGCCCCCGCGATTCACGCACGCCGCCCATTGATCGAACGTCACCTCAAATCTGCCAACTGCGAGCGGCTGGATCGTGACTCGACGCCGCGGACCCTCGTCATCCCGTCGTCCCTGTTCCGTGCGCGGCGAGCCCATCAGGAAGCTCCCGCCCGGGATCGCCACCATCTCTGGGCAATAGGCGCAGTCGCGGAATCGTTCCCCCGGTTGCGGCTGCTGCACGATCTCCCAGTCCCAATAGGGCGACGCATTGGTGATGCAGATTTCGTCAGGCGCCAGATCGGGACACACCGGTTGCACGCGGCCGGCGATGCAGCGCCATTCGGCTTGTCCGTGTTCAGTCAGTGGCGCGCTCTCAAGCCACGTGACGGTCAGTCCGGGATTCGGCCGTCCGGCGTGGTCGCGCGTGTGCTCTGCTACGCTGATCGACTGGTCCTCGAACCCGTTCCGCGCCCAGCCACACGTGCGCACGATCTGGCCATTGTGAGCTGACGCGTTGGCGGCGAGCGTGTGAAGATCGACCTGCTGCGCCTGCGACGCCACGGTCGCGCAGGCTGCAACGAGCAAGATTGGCGACGCTCTGATCATCGGCCAGCCCCTCTTCTTCACTGGCGGGGGGAGGCGCGCATTGATTCAGCTATCCATGAGAACGCGCTTCCCGCAAGCCGCTCGCGTTCAAGCTTAGGTGAGCGCCGCCCCTGACGATCACGTTCCGCGCGAAGGAGTGCCTTGGCGAACGGCGTTTGCAGTGACCGCTTCGGGCAGGCCCGCTTCAATCCGGCCGCCCGGCGTGCTGCAGGCGCGAAGGCAGCCCATCGCCGAATCACGACATTCCGCTTGCCGTTCTGCAGCAGAAACGTCATCGGGGACACCCTTCGGGCAATCGAGCACATAGGTCTCCGCACCATCGTCCAGATCGTAACCGTTCGCCCAATAATGGGCTTGAGCATCCGCGGGGATCATCTGGCGAACCCGCGAGCGATAGGCAGGCAATAGCTGCGTGCTGGAGAGATTGACGTTTTGCGCAAGGTAGGACTCCACAGCGTCGATAATGTCACCCGAGCGTGTGAGTTCAATTGATCGACGCAACACGTACCTTCCGTAACGGGTCGTTGGTGGTCAATCCCTTATTGAACGCCTTCACGTCGCCGGCTTCATGCTTCCGTCCGCAGTCAGCGCGTGGCGGCTGCTGCACGATGGGATCCTCAGCAGGATCAGTCGACCAATCTTAGACGCGCAGTCATCCCTTTTTTTGCGATGCTGCTGGTACGTGTGCGGCCTGACCAGATCCGCGTCCCGGCGACGGGACTTCGTTCTCGGGTGGGCGATGGTGTGCTGACCCGCCCGAAATTCTTGCTCGGCTTCCTTTCCTTACTTTACGCCTCTATCGGACGCGCCGCTCGCGTGGCGATGAACTCCGTGCCGTCGGCAAGCATTCGATGCAGCACCACCGCGAGTTTTCGCGCGAGTGCTACTTTCGCCTTCTTCAAGCCGGCACGCTTAGCCAGACTCATGGCCCAGTCCTTCAAGGCTGAGGCCTTTGCGGTTTTGTGGAGAATGATGTTGGCCGCCTCGTAGAGCGCGCAGCGCACCTCTCGATCGCCGCATTTTGAGATGCGACCGGTGACGTCTGTTTCGCCGGACTGGTATTTCTTCTGCGTCAGCCCGAAATGCGCGCCCACAGCACGCGACGATTTGAAGCGTGCCGCGTCGTCAATGGCCGAGACGAAGGTCAGCGAAATCAAGGCGCCGACGCCAGGCGTCGTCATCAAGAGTTTGGTTCGCTCGTCGTGGCGCGCCAAGCCCATAAGTCGCTTTTCAAGGAGTTTGAATTCACTCTCGAGCGCAGCGCGCGCTTTGAGTAAGCCCTCGCCGATGAAACTCAACGTGTCGTGTTCCTCTACGAGTTCGCGGATTCGCCGTTCATATGTCCTGGGCGTCGTCGCTCCAACTTTGAGGCCAAAACCACGCAGGATTCCCCGGATGCTCATCTCGACGTCGATCCGCTTCAGCTGCAGCACCTTTCTCGCGGTGAGCAGCGCGCGGACCTCCTGGGCGGGAAGTGATTTACAGTGCACTGGCCGAAACCAGCCCAGGCGCATCAACTGGGCGATGCCGCGTGCATCCTTCCGATCGGTCTTCACCGGCATCGATTTGAAGGCGTCGCGCACATGGCGCGTCTCGATCAACTCGACCGCCAGCCCAGCTGTTTTCATCCCTGCGTATAACCATTGAGAAAGAGGTCCTGCTTCAAGGCCGATCCGCGCCACCGGCGCGCCGAAGGCGGCGAACCAGGCGATCAACGGCTCCGGCTCGCTGAAAACCTTCGCTTCCTTCAAACGCTTGCCGTCAGAATCCACGACACAGATGTGAGACTCTTCCAGAGAGACATCGATCCCGGCATAATGGTCCATGGTGGTTGTCCTTCATTGATGCTTGGCGCAGGCGAAAGCCGGACGCCGTGAACACCATCAGCTTGAGGGACGACCACCTTCAGCTCAACGCCTTGGCTCGACGCCGGCCCGTTACCCCATCTTGGATCGAGGTCGTGGAGCGAAGCCCGTGATGAGACGATCAGTTGAACTCACAGCCATTGCGGCGTGGCTCCGCGACCGCGTTGAACGGGCAAATGGATTTAGAGTTCTATCGCGGCCCGTTGCTTCCTATTTGCTACCTATGCCAAGCCCGCCAGCGGGTGCGCCGGCCAAAACACATGATAAGTCGTTGACAATATTGGTGCCGCCAGAGGGACTCGAACCCCCGACCCTCTGATCGCCAGCCACGCGATGCGCGCGCCAGGCTGAAGTCCTTCGCTCAGGAGGGCGTTGGCGATGCGGCTGGCGCGCGCATCAAGCTCGGCAAACGTTCGCGTGCGCCCCTCGAACGTCAGCGCTGCAGCATCGGCGTGCCGGCGCGCCTGCGTGCGGACCAGATCGGCCAGCGCATGGACATCGTCCAAAACCATCATTGGTTGACCTCCCGCTGTCTTACAATTCGCTCGTCGAGACAGTGCCGCCCAGCAGTGCGCGGCCCGTCAGCTCATACGTTGCGGGGCCGATCATGATGTGAGCCGTCGCGGTTTGCGCATCGTTCAGCCGCCGGTGCAGGGCATCGCCCAGAAACACGCTTGCGCCGCCAGCCAAATCCTGCACGCGGCGCACGACATCCGCCGCCGTGCGCGTCATGTGCGTGGCGGCAAGCCGCAGGCGCGCGCGCTGGCTCAGCGAGATTGCCGCCTCGCCTTGCGCCTCGCGCCAGGCGGCGTCGATCTCCTCCATGAAGAAGGCGCGGGCGCCGGCGTAGTCGGCTTGCGCCTGCGCGAACATGGCTTGCGTCGTGCCGCGCTCGGCCAAGGTTCGTCCGTTGGGCATGCGCTTGCCCGCCGCAACCGCCGCGAATTCCGCCAGCGCGCCGCCTTGGCGTTGCCGCTCGCCACGGCGGCGATGCCCATGGCCAGCAGGCCGAACACGGGGAACGCGTAAAGAGGCGCCTTCACGCGCGGCCTGTCGTCCACCAGCGATACGGAACGCGCCTTCGGCACGAGCACGTCCCGCATCGTCATGTCCCCGCTGCCGGTGCCGCGCAGACCACTCGTGCGCCACGTGTCAACGAATGTCACCGCTTCCCGCGGCGCCAATATCATGCGCTGCATCGGAGAACCGTCGACGTTCAGCTTCGGCTTGCCGTCTTCGACGATCATGCACCCGCCAAGCAACCAGCGCGAATTCTGGCCAGCGCTGTTCCACTTCCACTGGCCATTGACGCGGTAATGGTCACCCTCGGCGCTGGCCTTGCCCATGGGCGCATAAACCCCAGTCACAATGGCTCCCGGCGCGCCGAAAATCTCACGCGCAGCATCCGGTTCCAAATATGCTGCAACCGCACTCGTCGTTGCGCCGATCATGGCGCACCAGGCGGCGGAAGCGTCAATCTCCGCAAGCGCTTCGAGCGTCGCCGCCACGGCGTGCGGCGGCGCTTGCGCCCCGCCATAGATTTTCGGAACGCAAAGACGGAAGAAGCCCGCCGCGGCGAACATTTCCGCCAACGCGTCCGGGCACCGCCGCTCAGCATCCATAAAGGCGCGCGCGGCCTCGATCTCGTTTTTTAGAGCGCGCGCCTTCTCCGCCCAATCGCTCATCCCTTGAGTCTCCACAACCTGGCCAGATTGTTGCGCTGCATGCCCGACGAACCGCCGACGATTGGCATGCCGAGGAGATCGCGCACATTGCGTTCGATGTCATACGCGTCCGAGAGCGCATAGGCGCCCATCACTTGTTGGCAGGCCAGGGCGATTTCGGCGCCGCTTTCGGCAATGAAGAGTTTCGCTATAGAAGTCTCGATGGCGCACGGCTTGTTTTCGTTGGCGAGCCGCGCGGCGTGATAGAGCGCGTGGCGGCAGATCTCGAGCTTGGTGCGCGCGTCGACAAGCTTGTGCGCCACCGCTTGGTGCTCGGCGATAGGCTTACCGAACTGGACGCGCTCCTGCGCGTAGCGCCAGGCTTCTTCGATCGCCGCCTGGGCGAAGCCGAATGCGCAAGCGGCGACCTCGAGCTTCTCTACATTGAGCGCTCGCCCCGCCATCATGCCCCAACCCGTGTTCATTTTTTCCAGCCCGCCGACGATAGCGCTCACGGGCAGGCGCACGTCATTGAAGTGCACATCGCATGAAGCGGTGTAGCGGAGGTTCACGTGCTCGATTGGCGTCATGGACACGCCGGGCGCCTTGGCTGGAACGAGTACGAATGTCAGCGCCTCGCGCTTGGGCGCGTTTGGCGCTGTGTTGATGAGGCAATAGATGTAATCGGCAAAATCGGCGCCTGTGCACCAACGCTTGGCGCCGGACAGGACGATCTGGTCGCCCTCAATACGCCCGCGCGTCTTGACGCTGGCGAGATCGCCGCCGACGTCGGGCTCGGAAAGGCCGTAGGCGAACAACAGTTCGCCCCGCGCCAGCTTCGGCAACAATTCCAGCTTTTGCTCGGGAGAACCGTTCTCCGCGATGTTCATGCCGCCATAGAAGGCGCAATGGATGAACGGCCCCGCCAGCGCCGGGCCGGCGCGGCACAATTCCTCGATTGCGGCCACCGCGGCGACAATGTCCTGGCCTGCGCCGCCGAATTCCTCGGGCACCGTAAGCGCGCAAAGCCCCATGTCGGCCAGCGCGCGGAACAGTTCGCGCGGCCACGTATGCTCCTTGTCCCAGAGACGGCGCTTCTCACGCGGCGCCTTGTCCTGGACGAAACGGCGCAATTGCCGGCGCAATGCCGTGACATGATCGGGCTCGGCCAAGGTGTTCTCGATCATCATTCGCCCGTCAGCTTGGGAAGGCGTTTCTCGGCGAACGCCGCCACCGCCTCGCGGCGATCGTGCATCATGTTCGAGAGCACTTCATAGCCCATCGCCGCATCGCTGATCTGCGCGGCGATCACCCGCAACGGGATGTTGGCGATGGTTTTGGTCCAGCGCACGGCCCAGCGCGGATTGCCCAGAATCTTGCCCGCGACTTCCGCGACTTTCGCGTCGAGTTCTGCGTCGGGCACGATATGATTGACGAGGCCCAAATCGCGCGCCTGCTGCGCCGTGAGCATATCTCCGGTCATCAGCAGTTCCTTGGCGCGGGCAAACCCGATGAGCTGCGGCCAAATGATCGCGCCGCCATCGCCAGCGACGAGCCCGACCTTCACATGCGGATCGCCGATCACCGCCTTATCGGCAGCGATGACGACATCACACAACAGCGCCAACGTCGCCCCCAGGCCCGCGGCCGCGCCGTTCAACCGGCACAGTATCGGCTTCTCGAGGTCGAGCAGCGAAGTGACGATGCGCTTGGCCTCAGGACCGATGGCGCGGAACGTAGCGGGCTGCTCGATCTGGGTCTTGAACCACGTCGTGTCGCCCCCGGCGCAGAAGGCGCGGCCAGCACCGGTCAAGACAATGAGGTCGCTATCGGGATCGTCCTGGGCGTCGCTGAAGACGCGGGCGAGTTCATGGTGCATCGCAGCGTCGACGGCGTTGACGGGGTTGGCTCCGGTGAGCGTCAGCGTGAGGATGCGGCCCTCGCGCGAGGCGATAATGCGTGCGTAGTCTTGCAAACCCATGCGTGCTCCTCAGGACTCGTCGCCAACTTCTATGATGCGCCGGCCGAACGCGGCCGCGTCCTCGAACAGGTCTATGAACGCGCGCGGCGCGGATTCCAGGCCGCGATAGCGCACTTCGCGCGCCTTGACCGCGCCCTTCTCGATCAACGCACCCAATTGCGCCTGCGCCTCTGGGAAGGCGGCAACATCGTCGAACACGACGAGGCCTTCCATCTGCAGACGGCTGGCGATGAAATAGCGGGTGTTGGGCAGGCCAGACAGGAGCTCGGGCGGAGTGTTATAGTCGGCGACCTGTCCCGACACGACGATGCGGCCGCCGCGGCGCATGAGCGGGAGAGCTGCGTCAATCATGGCGTTGCCAACATTGTCGAACAGAACGTCGTAACCATCCGGGGACGCCGCCTTCAGCGCATCCGTCAAGTTTGCTTGGACCTTGTAATCGATTCCGGCATCGAACCCCGCCGCTTCTAGCCAAGCACACTTCTCGCCGCCGCCAGCCACGCCAACGACCTTCGCCGCGCCCATCGCCTTGGCGATCTGGCCCGCCGTTGCTCCCACCGGCCCGGCCGCCGAAGTCACCAGCACGCGCTCGCCGTCCTTCAGTCTCGCTACGCGGGTCAGCCCGAACCACGCGGTCATGCCGGGCACGCCGAGCACACCGATCCAGTAGGAGAGCGGCAGGCGGCGATGCGGGATTTTCTGAATGTAGCCGCGGCCAGGAAAGACGACATGTTCGGCCCACCCGCCGCCCAGCGCGACAATGTCGCCCGGCGAAAAGCGTGGGTCGGCGCTCTCCAGCACTGCGCCGATGCAGAAGCTGTCGATCATTTCGCCGGATTTGAGAGGACGCGCATAGCTTGCACCGGCGGAGAGGCGCGAGCGCGTGCCGGGGTCGGCCGAACAAAAGAGCGTTCGTGTCAGCACGTACCCGTCGGCGAGCGGCGGCAGGGGCGCTTCTTCGAGGCGAAACGTCGCCTCAGTCGGCGCGCCGACCGGGGGCGCCGCGAGGACAATACGCCGGGTCATGCCCTGCATTCGCCGTTCCTCGTGAACCCGCCTCTGGGCGCCTGGAGCGCCAGCCAAGCTGAACGCTTGCGCGCCCCAAGTCCATCCTGAACAAACGCGTAGACGACCTGCCAATTGTCGAAGCCTGGTTTCGCTTCGCCCGGCGAAGTCGGGGATAGCACGCGGACCCAGACCTTGCCCTGCGCAGCGGTTGTTGCTAGCGGCGATGAAATGGATATCGACAAAAGAACGTTTTTCGGAATGGCCGGCGGCCTGCTTCTCGCCGGAAAAACGCTCGATACTCTCGCTCCCCCGCCCGCGATGGCGACAGAGGCGAGGCCACTGGCTCGATCTGAGGCGTCGCCTCCAACGATTTGGACTGAAGGCCAAATCGACCTGTTGCGCAGTCTGTGGGCAGCGAACCGCAAGGCGTCGTACATTGCGAGGCAATTGGGTCATTTCACGCGAAGAGCGGTTTACGAAAAAGCCCGGCAGCTCGGCTTAAGCAGGCCGATGCATGGTCGCCCGCACACGCACCGTCCATGTCTACCTTGGGAGCGCGAGCCGCTACTCTCGGCTCATCCGCGCATAGGCATTGAGCGCGTGGATTGAATCTCGCGCGGGTTCGTCATCGTCGCTGCGCAAAAGCGGCAATAACGCCATTGCGAACAGGGCCTGATCTAGCGCCGGCGACATCGGAGCTTCGCTCGCCTTGTATTCTAGGCGTCCGCGCGCCGCCCCCATGTCAGCGCTGGCGTCGAGGTCGAGGCGCGCCAGCAGCGCTTGCGCGGAGCGAGGTTCGCCATTGACGTAAAAAAAGCCCGCGATTGGCCGCCGCTTCACGCGGAAAAATGGCGGCGGCGTTCGGCGCGCCCTCCCCGGCCGCTTCGATGAGACGTAACGCGCCGCCCTGGCCCATCACGTGAGCGGCATAAAGTTCGCCCGCGCTCGGATCGCGGCCCAGACGCGCACGCAACGCTTCGTTGTCGCACAGACAAATCTTTGCTGCGCAATTAAGCGATAAGGTGCGAACGATTCTCCGGTTGAGGTCTATGTCAACGATCCGTACGACATCGCCCGATCAACTGCGAACCGACATCCGCCTTCCGCTTGTGTGAGAGAACTCTGAGCGTCGGTTTAGGGCGGCGGTCTCAATGGGTCGACGCAACACACTCGCTAAATCGCTCTGCCGGGGTATGGAAGTCTAGGGTTTTCCGCGGCCGTTCGTTCAATCGACGCGCGATCCTGTTGAGCTCCGCCTGCGAATGGGGCGCCAGATCGGTTCCTCTGGGGAAGTACTGACGCAAGAGCCGGTTGGTGTTTTCATTTGAGCCGCGTTGCCAGGGGCTTTGCGGATCACAGAAATAGACGGCGATGTCG